>MDTD01019056.1_pt1 | contig 20849 bp, 20 predicted proteins | sample 811221 | NCBI WGS metagenome assembly MDTD01 (sample SAMN05326646, study PRJNA326480) | marine metagenome | isolation source: seawater | place: Pacific Ocean: South West | collected 2011
ACGGTGATGGGGAAGTCGGAGGAATGATTTCTGAAGCAATGCAAAAAGTTGGAAAAGAAGGTGTGATTACTGTTGAAGAAGCAAAAAGCCTAGATACAGAATTAGATGTTGTCGAGGGTATGATGTTTGATAGAGGATATTTGAGCCCGTATTTTGTCACTAACGCCGATAAAATGAAAGCTGAAATGGAAGATTGTTTAATACTTTTACACGAAAAGAAATTAGCAAGTCTTCAACCAATGCTTCCTTTATTAGAGTCAGTTGTTCAGTCAACAAAACCATTACTCATTATATCCGAAGATGTTGAGGGTGAAGCTTTAGCAACCCTCGTTGTTAATAAATTAAGAGGTGGATTAAAAATAGCAGCTGTTAAAGCTCCAGGTTTTGGAGATAGAAGAAAAGCAATGCTAGAAGACATCGCAATACTAACAGGTGGTCAGGTTATAAGTGAAGATTTGGGTATCAAACTTGAGTCAGTTACTATGGATATGTTAGGCAAAGCTAAAAGAGTGGTTGTCGATAAAGAAAACTCGACAATTGTTGGTGGAGCAGGCAAGAAAAAAGACATTGAAGCTAGATGTGATCAAATTAGAAAACAGATAGAAGAAACAACTTCCGATTATGATAAAGAAAAGCTTCAAGAGAGACTTGCTAAGCTTGCGGGTGGCGTTGCTGTCATCAAAGTAGGTGGTGCATCTGAAGTTGAAGTAAAAGAAAAGAAGGACCGAGTTGAAGATGCTATGCATGCAACCAGAGCAGCCGTAGAAGAGGGTATTTTACCTGGCGGTGGTACGGCTCTTTTGTATGCTACTAGTGTTCTAAAAAACTTAAAAGTAGACAATGACGACCAAAGATACGGAGTAGACATTGTCAGAAAAGCACTTTCGGCCCCTTTAAAACAAATAGCTCAGAATTCCGGTTTTGATGGAGCGGTTATTGCAGGTAAAATTCTTGAGAGTAAAGATAACTCGCATGGTTTTGATGCTCAATCTGGAAAATTTTGTGATTTAGTTAAAGCAGGGATAGTTGATCCAACTAAAGTTGTAAGAACTGCTCTGATCGACGCTGTATCAGTTGCTGCCCTACTAACTACAACTGAGGCAATGATCACAGATAAACCAGAGGACAAATCATCCGCACCAGCAATGCCAGACATGGGTGGCATGGGTGGCATGGGTGGCGGAATGCCAGGCATGATGTAATCTCTAAATTATTATAATTATTATAGAAGGTCTTATAGGCCTTCTATTTTACACCCAATGACCTTTCATTCCTTGTGTTTTTAAGTTTAAGTTATAATCCGTAAAACTCTCGAATTTTTTTAGTCTATTTTTAGAAATAAAGTATTTGTTATTTCTACATAGGATCTCAATTTCGTTTATATAATTAATATCACCTATCCAACAAGATTTTAAATATGGCAAGTCATGTTCTCTTCCATATCTTGAGAATAAGTTCGGACCAGGATTTAAAAATTTTTTAGAAATCATCTTGTCAAAATACTTATTGTACACTCTTTTAAAAAAACTTAAGTTAGAAATTGTTTCTTCATAGCAAATAGAGTTTTCTAAAATTTTACATTTTTTATTATATTTTGTTATAAGTCTCATTAACAAATCTTCATGCCACATGACAGCAATAAAATTTTTATCAATACCACCTAATGACATTACCTCATCCTTATTTAAAAGTGGAGAAAATGGAAAAAAAGGACTTTCCGAAATATCAGATAAAAGCATATAATTTTCTTTTGAGTAAACTTTATTATTTCTCATAAATGCTCCACCATAAATATTGTCGCTATCTTTTAAATGTGCCTCATACAAATTATCAAAAAAATTTTTTGAGTATACACAATCATCACCCACCAAAGTTAATAAATTAGACTTAGTGTTATTAAGTGCTATTTGAGCACATTGAGCGGGCTTTACCTCAGAATAGATATAATTAAAATTTTTAGGTAAACTAAAATCAGGTTTAACGTTTCCACAAAAAACTATTTCTAATTCAACCTTATTATTGTTATGAATATTTTCATACAAAGATAGCCATCTATTTGTTCTAATCGCCGGTCCAAATACACTTATTTTAATATTGCTCACAAAAACCAATCAAAGATAAGTAGCTTCAGAGTCTCTTGAGGATAAAATTGGTTTTTTTAGTGGCCAATCTATATTTAATTTAGGATCATCCCATTTTAAGGTAAATTGACGATCCATACCTTCATAATATGTACTCTGTTTGTAGTGAAAAATTGTTTTTTTACTCAAAACTAAATGTCCATTAGCAAAAGATGGTGGAATTAAAACTTGATAATTATCATTACCATTTAATGTAAATGTGAGGTGTTTACAAAATTGATTAGAGTTCTTGTCATAATTTACCACTACGAGAAAAAATTCTCCTTCTAAGCAAGATACTAATTTCCATGTGTTTTTGTCTCCATGTAATCCACGAAGTACATTATAATTTGAGATGGATAAATCATCTTGAACAAAATCAACATTTATATCATTTTTGATATACTCATTATAATTGTATGTTTCTTGATAGGACCCTCTAAAATCATTAAATGTATTTAATTCAATTAACTTGACACCTTTTAGGCTACAATCGTTAATTTTATTAATCATTTATTTTTTTAAAATAATTTTTTCTTCTTAAAAATTCAGAACTATTTTTGTTAAACCATTCAAATGTTGATATTAATCCATCTTGAATAGAAACTTTTGGTAAAAATTTAATTTCTTTTTTTGCTCTTTCTATGCTCATTACTCTTTTTGGGAAACCATTTGACTTTGTAGTATCAAAATCATAATCAAAGTCTTTAATATTTTTTAATGTTTTAATTAAATCTTTTATTGTTATTCCCGATCCACTTCCAATATTTAAATATTTACTTTTGGTTTTAAAATATGCACATAATAAAATCCCATCTGCAACATCCCCTGAATAAATAAAGTCTCTGACAGAACTCCCATCTCCCCAAACCTTAACTGGTAACTTTTTTTTATGTATTTTTGAAATTAATGAAGGAATTACCATTGCGTTTTCCTCGTCAAAATTATCACCAGGCCCATAAACATTTGAAGGTCTGACAATGCTCCAATTTAATCCATATTCCTCCTCATATGCTTTAATCTGTAATTCTGCAATTCTTTTCGCCCATCCGGGGTAAAAATCCATTGGTGGATCGACTTCTTCCTCATCTTTCTCGGTGAAAATCTCGGCAGAACTATAAGCGCCAATTGAACTAGTAAAAACTAAATCTTTCACCCCATTAATTCTTGATGCTTCCAATATGCTAGTGTTGAAAAGAAGCATTGGGACCATAAAACTTGCAGGTTTAGATTTAGTAACTTCAATTGAGCCTTTAATACCTGCTACATGGAACACAATATCCATGTCTTTTGTTAATTTTTTACAAGTATCTATCGAGGTTAAGTCTGCCTTAATATAACTTGAGCGATTATCCAGTTCAAGATCATCAAGGGATACACTTAGTACATTAGAATTTAAATCACACAATTTAGTAACTAACTGTCTACCAATTAGGCCAGTTCCACCAGTCACTAGAACATTCTTATTTTTAAAGAAATCTTTTAGAGATAAATTATCTATCATTGTAGTAGTCGGCGTTCTCGATAATCATCGAAGAAAAATCTGAATAATAAGCATTTTTAAATTCTTCAAATATTCTTCTTGGATTTTTCAATAATACAACATTTATTTCAGATAGCATTTTTTTCATAACCTTTGTGTAATCTTGTGTGTGTTGAACACCACCATTCAATGGCTTTTTTGAACCAATTGCAACTCTAATAATTACCTTTGGTTTGTAAATTAATCCCGACATTGTTTGAAATTTATCAAGATGATTTACAAGTTGATTCATAGCCAAAATTAGGAAATCAAACCTCGGATAACATGAAATTGGAACGAAACCATTAAGGGCCATTCCTGTTGATATTCCCATTTGTAAATCTTCAAACACAGGTAATTCAATTTTTTTTGATTCATCAACATCTTTTAATGTATTAAAAATAGCGTTGCCAGAATAACTAACTGATTGACCTAAAAAAATTGTATTATTTTTTTTTGACAACCAATTCATAGATTTAATAAGTTCTTCTTTATATTTCATTAAAAAAGCACCCAATTTCCAGTTCCATGATGAGGAAGCTCTCTTTTGTATTTATAGTAAAAAGTATCTTTTTTGAATGAAGATTTCTTATTCCATGCTTGGTCAGTCGGTGTATTTGTACTTAAGTTATTATCCTCAATAACAAAGTATAAGGGGAGTTTAAAATTTACAGAATATTTATAAGCCTCATGAAAAATTCCTGTTTCAAATGTCATATCACCAATGAAACAAAATACCCTATCATTTAACCTCTTTCTTTTTAACGATAATGCAGTTCCTAATGCAATTGGAATAGATCCACCAACAATTGATGATGAGTAAAATTTTGGTTTTTTTGAAATTACCCCCATACTCTTACCTTTTAATATAGTTTGAGTTAATTTTTTTTGGCTTATACCGTGTAATAAAGCATGATAGTGACTTCTCCATGATGAAAATACCCAGTCATTTTTATTAATATAAGAAAATATTTTTATTAATTGTTTTTCATTACCTTTTGAAAGATGAATAGGAGCTGTTATTTTTCCTTTTTCATAAATTTTTTTTATCTTATCTTCAAAAGTAATTAAATCATTTACGGTTAGCTTAACTTCTCTTACTTTTTTTAAATTTTTAGGGATATTCATTTTTTAAAGATATATTGTAGATGGGGCAATTAGTAAACGATAAATTTTAAAATATTATTATCAATTCTTTTAAAATGAATTACTTTCCCCACCATCTATAGTGATACAAGCACCATTAATATGATTTGAGTAAGAAGAGCAAAGAAAGATGATCATGTACGCTACATCTTCTGGTTTACCTAGTTTTCCAACTGGTATTGTTTTTTCAAAATTTTTAAATTTTATTGGAGATGTTTTCCTGATGTAATCCCAACCAGTTTTAGGAATCAAAATTGCTCCAGGCGCTACTGTATTAAATGTTACATTAGATTGTGTTGCTTTTTTATATTTAGATAATGTTTTCATCAGAGAAATTTGTGCAGCTTTTGTCGAGTTAAACCAAGGCCTCCCCCCAGCTTCCTTACCTAAAACTGATGCTACTGTAATGACTCTTCCAAAATTATTTTTAATCATGTTTGGTAGCAAAGACATTGTCAAATGTTGGGCAGTATTAAAATTCTTATTCATTACTTCTTCCCATACAGAATTTTTCGTTAATTCAAAATCTTTTTTTCCCCATCTACCTCCCCCGCCAACATTATTGACAAGAATATCGATTTTATTTTTGAAAGCTTTTTTGAAAAAAATAATCATCTCATTTATATTCTTTTTTGAAGTAGCATCAAATTGATACGTATAAATTTTTTGATCTGGGAATTTTTTTTCCATTTTTTTTTTGAAACCATTCAAGACTTTATGATCTCTCGAAAAAATTCCAACATTTGATCCAGATTTTAAGAAAAATTCAGCTGTACAACCCCCGATACCCCTACTTCCACCAGTAATTAAAACATTCTTTTTAATTCTTATATCAAACATTTACCTTTAAAATACTTTTGGGTGTTAATTTATATTTCTGCAAAATAGAATTTCTTGAAGCGTAAAATAAATCTTGATTATTAGTAGGAACAATAATTTTTATATTTTCTCGTTCAAGATACATTAAAGCTGGATATATTAAATCAATAATTGAACTACTCGAATAATTCTCATCTGCTATAAGTATTTTTTTATAATTAAATAAAATTTTTTTCAAATTAGTTAAATTTATCTTATTTAGGAAAACTAAATCTAAAATATCATATTTATTACTTATATCTGAGAAATAATATAAATTTGTTAAAAGTCCTGACGTTATTAAAATATTTCTAATTTTTTTATTTTTTTTTAATAATCTAAAGCCATTTTTTTTATTAATATTTTTATTGATGTTTTTAAATTTTCCTTTTTCTAGTCTTATGAACATAGATTTATCTTTTATTTCATTAAAAACATTTAAAGTACTTGTTATAGATGTCTTATCGATTGGGTTCGAAATTATGAAATTTGGCAAGCTATTTAACATTGATAAATCTGTTACACCAAAATGAGTAGGTCCATCCCATGAGAAACTATGTCCTGTTCCTATTCCAATAAATAGTATTTTGAGTTGCATGCTATCAACATTAAACTTAATTTGTTCATAACATCGATAAACGAGAAATGGAAGTATGCCATAGACTATTGGGATAAAACCTTGTGACGCCAATCCTGCAGCAACATTTACTAAATTTTGTTCAGCCACACCAACATTAATAACTCTCTTAGGATATTTTTTTTTGAAATTTATAAGAGAAAAGACGTCCATATCATTACACAAAAAAACATACTTTTTATTTTTAGCAGCAGTCTTTATTAACTCATCAAATAATAAATCTCTATTATCGTGCATTTCTAAAAATTTATACCTATTTCATATATGGCTTGTTTAAATTGCTCATCATTTATAGCACCATGATGCCATCCCTTATTATTTTCCATAAAACTTACGCCTTTGCCTTTGATTGTGTTACATATTATAAGCGATGGTTTGTCAGACTTCTTGCATATTGAAGTAATTTTACTAATTTCGCCTACGTCGTGGCCATTTACAATCTTTATATTCCATTTGTATGAACTCATAATTTTTTTTGATGAATCATAAAACAAGCTTTTTTCAATATTAGATGTCACTGAAAATTTATTTCTATCAACAAATACAATTAAATTTTTCAATTTATTCTCACCTGCAAAGTTAATGGCCTCCCATGACGCACCTTCATCAAGTTCAGAGTCACCTATAATTGTAACTGCAAATTTTTTTTGTGATTTAAATTTGTATGCTAAAGCAACACCAGCACAAACACCAATTGAGTGACCTAAACTCCCTGTATTCCAATGAATTCCATTAATATTTTTATCTAACTGCCCACCAATACCAAAGTTTTTACCATATGAGTCTAACTTATTTTTAGAAATTATTTTTCTTTTTTGAAGTATTGAGAGTAGAGCTAAGTTAGCATGTCCTTTTGAAAGGATAAAAAAATCTTTATTTAAAAAATCAAATTGTTTACCAAAGTACAAAGATATTAGCATTTCTATACATGAAAAAGTTCCTCCTAAATGTCCAAAGTTTGCTTTTTTTGTGTGAATAAGACAGTCAAGCCTTATATCTTTAGATAAAGAATTAATTCTCATCACCTAGTTCATAGGGAGTAATTATTATTTGATCAACTTTTGTAAAAACTTCAATTAGCTTTGGTCCTTTTTTTGAAATAATTTTTTTTAAATTTTTATTCAAAGATGAGCTTTCTTTAATCATTAGGTATTCTAAATCAAAAGCCTTTGCAATATTTTTAAAGTTTAATGTTCCGACACCTGTTAACACATCTGTATCTAATCGATTATCATCACCAAAATTATCTTGCCAATTTCTCATTGATGCGTAACCACCATTATTTATGACAAATAGATTAATATTCAAATTATAATGAGACATGGTTTTAAGTTCTTGAATATTTAATTCAATTGAACCATCACCAGTAACAGCTAGTATATTTTTTTTTCTATCTGCAACCGAAGCACCAATAGCTAGTGGCAGACTAATACCCATAGCGGCATTTGATGTACTAGAAATCTCTTTTGAGTTGTTATCAAATGAGAACGCTTGTCCACCTATATAATAATTTGACCCTGCATCTGTAATTAAAATTGAATTTTTATCACTAATGGAATCTAGACATGACATAAAATAGTATAAGTCTATCGGAGTTCCTCTCATTGATGGTGTAATCATTGGATATGTTACTTTTAAATTATTAATTTGGTCTATCCATATGTCATTTTTTCTATTATTTACCAATTTTTTGTTTTTTTTTAAAACTTTGGTAAAATCAGCTAAATCACAATTTATTCTATTTTCAAAATTTTTATAGTTCGAGAATTTATCAATCTCTTCTTTTTCAATATCAACCATATCTATCTTAGCGTTGGGAAAGAAAAAATTATAGTTCTCACAAGTAAATGTTGGAGCTAAACGGGAACCAAGACTTAGAATATAATCTGTACTCTCGTAAATTATTTTTGTGTATCTTTGACCCTTTTCTCCAAGCACCCCTAGGCATAATTTTTCTTTATGTGAACATATATCATTCGTAAATCTTGTAACGCAAAATGGAATATTATAACTTTTACAAAATCTTATAAGGTCAATTTCAGTTTTTGATATTTTGGCACCATGACCAATTACAATTAATGGCTTTTTACTTTTATTGAGGTTATTTATTATATTCTTAACATTAGAATTTAATTTTTCATTATTATTTTTTTTAATAGGTCTATGAATAAATCTTTCAATACTTTTTTCATTAATAATTTCGTTTTGTACATCCAATGGTATATCAAGCCATACCGGGCCAGGTCTTCCATTAACACAATGGTGATAAGCTTTCTCTAATTCATATCTAATAATTTTAGGATTATCTATGAACGCTGAGTATTTGGTGTGGTTTTTCACAAAATTAATTATATTTATTTCAGCAGTACCGTATGTTCTTAAGTTATAATTATTTGAGGATGATGTGAATTTCCTTACAACTTGACCTGATAAAATAAAAAGTGGAACTGACTCTACCCAAGCTTCAGCAAGACCAGGGAGTGCATTTGTAGCACCTGGACCTGCAGTAACACAGACTACCCCAATATTTTTTTTTACTCTTGAATAGCCTATGCCCATTACGGGAGCTGCAGCCTCATTTCTCGGAGCTATATGACTAATATTATTTACTTTAATTGCATCATTCATATACATTGCCCCATATCCAGTTAACATGAATATTGAGTCAACTTTTTTGGATTTTAAAAATTTTGCAATATAATCTGCGACTCTCATTTTTTATTAATAATTAATATGATATTATTTAAACATATTTTCAATTACATTAACCGTCTTAATTAGGTCATTATTATTTACACTTGCATAACACATTCTAAAATTTTTCTTACAAGTATCGCCAAATATATCTCCTGGACTTATTGCAATCTTATATTTTTCGAGCAAAATATTTGCAAAATGATTTATGTTTTTAAATTTCTTGTTTATTTTAGGAAAAATATAAAAAGATGAATTTGGTTTTACTACCTCTATGCCACTAATACTACTAAGGCCCTCGTAAAGTAGATCTCTTCTACTTTTAATTATTTCATGAAACTTAGAGTACTTTTTTTCATAATCTTGTTCGAGAGCTCTTATAGCAGCAGACTGTATGAAAGTAGGTAAACAAGACATAATAGTTTCGTTGGTCAATTTTATTTTATTAATGATATCTTGATCACCAATTAGATAACCTATTCTCCATCCAGTCATAAAATATTCTTTTGAAAAACTTCTCAAAATAATAATATTTTTTAAACTTTTAATACTACTTAGAATAGTTTCTTTAGATCCTTCAAAAACAGTCTTAAAATAAACCTCATCAAAAAAAATAGTTATATTTTTATTCTGACAGTATTTTATTAAGTCAGATATGATCTCATAATCATATTTAACACCAGTTGGATTACTTGGATTATTGATTATTAATAATTTAACTTTATATTTATTAAGATAATCAATGATCTTTTGAACATCCGGTTTAAAATAATTTTCAAATTTTAGTTCATAATAACACTTTTTTAAGTTTAAAAAATTACTTGCAGCAAAATAAGTTGGAAAATATGGCTTTGGCAGCATCACACTCTCTCTAGTGTTTAATAAACAAATCATTGAGTAAAATATTGCGCTGTTTGCTACACAAACTTGAATATTATTATACTCTAATTTTTTAAAATGTTTTTTTTCAACACTAACAATTTTTGAAATTAATTCAGGTAAGCCTTGTGAGCTTGTATAGTGAGTTTGATTAGTCTTTAGAGCATCAATAAGTGATTCTTTAATTGAATAATCAGTTTCAAAATCAGGATCCCCTAATTCATAATGAATAACTTTATGACCTTTTTTTTCTAACTCAGAGCATTTGTCAAGAATTGAAAACATCTTTTGCCCCACCAAATTATTTGCAAAAAGACTGAACATATGAGATAAAATAAGAATTCCTATGAATTATATTATAAATGAGTAACCAATCTTACAAGTGTTTAATTACTGGTATAACAGGAATGGTAGGTTCTCACTTAACTGATTATCTTCTAGCAAATACAAATTGGAAAATTTACGGAATGTGTAGATGGCGAAGCCCAATTGAAAATATTTCCGGAGTAATTCATGAAATTAATAAAGAAAAAAGATTATTTTTGAAATATGGAGATTTAACTGATCAAAATTCAATTGACAAAGTAATAAAAGAGGTAAGACCTAAAATTATATTTCATCTTGCAGCACAAAGTTTTCCAAAAACTAGCTTTGATGAGTCTAATCTTACTTACAATACAAATATTTTAGGAACATCTAGATTGTTAGAGTCTGTAACAAAACATAATTTAGATCCAATAATTCATATTTGTTCGTCTTCAGAGGTTTTTGGAAGAGTTCCCAAAAAACTTTTACCAATCAAAGAAAATTGCCCTTATCATCCTGCTTCTCCTTACGCTATTTCAAAAATAGGTACCGATTTAATCGCAAAATTTTTTTTTGAGGCTTACGAAAAAAAAATTTTAATAACCAGAATGTTTACACATACTGGACCTCGAAGAGGAGATGTTTTTGCTGAGTCTTCTTTTGCAAAGCAAATCGCTATGATTGAGAGAGGCCTTTTACCTCCAATTGTTAAAACTGGAAATCTAGATTCTCTCAGAACATATGCCGATGTCAGAGATGCCGTAGAGGCCTATTTTTTACTTGTTACTAAGAGTAAAAAATTTGGGGAATATTATAATATTGGCGGAAATTTTACTTGCAAAGTTGGTGAAATGTTAAAATTTTTGATTAGTCAATCAACAATGAAAGATAAAATTATCGTCAAGAGAGATAAGCAAAGAATTAGAAAAATAGATGCGGATTTACAAGTACCTGATTGCAGTAAGTTTAAAAGAGAATTTAAATGGAAACCCAAATATAAATTTGAAACAACAATGATTGATTTATTAAATTATTGGAGAGAGAGGGTGGAAAAAAATGAAATATTCATTCAGAGATGAATAAAAAAGTAACTATTGAAGATTTAATAAGAAGTTTTGGGTGTGATGAAAAAGACTTTTCAAATTCATTAATTAATAATTTTAATAAATTAAATTTAAGTTATGAAATTATAAAAGGTGAAAAATTACAAAAATTATATATAGAAATTATTGATAAGATACTAACTGATAAACAAGTCATTGGCTCATCTTCTAGAACAGACGTTTGGCTTAGAGGCTGGAGTGAAAACTTAGATAAATATACAACCACAAAAGATAATTTATCTCTAATTCCAAAATTTATAAGACCAGGAAAACCGATTAGATTCTTCAGGAAGTACATAAAACCTGAGAATGAAATGTTTGAATTAGATTATTTCACTATTTATAGACAATGGTTGTATGAAAAATATTTTCATGATTACAATAACATATACGAATTTGGTTGTGGTACAGGATTTAACTTATTGGCGCTGTCAAATATATATCCTGACAAAAAACTTTTTGGTAGTGACTTTGTTAAATCTTCAGTTGATCTTGTCAATTTGGTTGCAAAGAATAACAACATAAATTTAGAAGCAGAAATATTTGATTTAATAAACCCTAATTTTGACTATGAGATTAGAGACAATAGCCTTATATGTACTTTTGGAGCGATTGAACAAATAAACTCAAAGTTTGATAAATTCATTCAATTCGTCATGCAGAAAAAGCCATCACTAGTTATTCATACCGAGCCAGTTATTGAATTATATGATAAGTCAAATTTGAACGATTTTTTAGCTTTTTCATTTCAAAGTAAAAGAGGTTATACAAGTAATTATTTGCCATATTTAGAACAATTAAACGAAAAAGGTAAAATTGATTTAATTAAAGTCAAAAGATTGGAATTTGGTAGTACAATGATGGAGGGTTTTAATTTGATAATTTGGAGTCCGAAGACTAGTTAATCTAATTTTTAGATAAAAAAAAATGAAAAAAATTTTAGTTACAGGTGGCTCAGGTTTTATTGGAACAAATTTACTAAATCGTCTATCTAAATTTCAAAATGTAAAAATCAGATCTACGATTTTCTCTAAAAAACCAATTATAGAGTCAAATAATATTGAATACATAAGGGTTGATCTTACTAACAGAGAAAAAGTTAGACATATTTATGAAGACATAGATGTAGTTATTATGGGTGCCGCAGTAAGCTCTGGTGCAAATATCATGGCATCCAATCCTCTAATTCATTTAAATGATAACATACTGATGAATACTATAGCCTTAGAGGAAGCTCATAAAAATAATGTAGGTAAATTCATTTTTATAAGTAGCAATACAGTTTATCCATTATCTGATGACGCAGTTAAAGAAAGCGATGCTTTATTTAATTTTTATAAAAGTTATCACATAGTTGCTTGGATGAAAAGATTCACTGAAGTAATGTGTGATATGTACGCAAATAAAATCAAAAACCCAATGAAAACAATTATTTTAAGGCCAGGTAATCTATATGGACCACATGATAAATTTGATTGGGAAAAATCAAAGGTTGTTCCAGCATTAATAAGAAAGTGTATCGAAAATGATAAATCTATTGAAGTTTGGGGCGATGGAAAAGATATAAAAGATTTTTTATATATAGATGATTTCATTGATGCGTTGATAAAAATAATTTTTGATTTTAATGATTCAGATATTTTCAATGTTGCTTCAGGCTCACCAGTGACGATAAATCAAATAATTAAAAACATATTAAACATTGTAAATAAAAACTCTTTATTAATTAATTATGATGAAACAAAACCCTCTATGATACCAATTAGAAAAATAAACATAGATAAAATTGTAAAAAATATTGATTGGCATCCATCAACATCAATGATTACAGGTCTTGAGAAAACAATCAATTGGTATAAGAATTATTACAAATCATTTTCACCAGAGGGTATCAAAGTTGATAATAAGTAGAACTCCATATAGGATAAGTTTTTTTGGTGGAGGTACAGACCATCCAAGTTGGTATGAGTATAATGAATCAATTATAATTAGTTCAACAATTAATAAATATTGCTACATTAATATAAGAAATCTTCCTCCTTATTTTAATTATAAATATAAATTAAGATATTTTTTAAATGAACAAGTTTCCAAAATAGATAAAATCAAACATCCCGTTATAAGAGAATGTTTAAAAAATTTAAACTATACTAAGAAAGGTATTGAGATGGTACACTCAGGAGACATTCCTGCAAGGTCGGGGGTTGGATCTAGTTCTTCTTTTACAGTAGGTTTTTTAAATGCATTATTTGCTCATATTGGATATACACCTACTAAAAGAGAATTAGCTTTGAAAGCTCTGGAAATCGAACAAGATATTTTAAAAGAAAGTGTTGGCTCTCAAGATCAAATTGCAGCAGCTTTTGGTGGATTTAATAAAATAAGATTATCAGGAAATAATTTCAACGTTGATCCTTTAACTTTGTCAAAAAAAAGCCTCAATAAAATAGAAGACTCTATTTTATTTTGTTATACAGGCTTAGCAAGAACATCTGAGTTTATCGCTAAAAAACAAATTAATAATATTTCAAAAAAAAAAGCTGATTTAATCAAAATGACAGAATTATCTAAAGAAGCACTAAAAATTCTTAATAAAAAAAATTTTAGTATCAAAGAGTTTGGCAAATTATTAAATGAACAATGGATTTTAAAACAAAACTTAAATCCTTCATCAACAAATAAAGAGATAAATCATATATATTCTAAAGCTTTGAGTGCGGGTGCATTTGGAGGAAAAATTTCTGGGGCAGGGGCAGGAGGTTTCTTGTTAATATTGGCTCCATCTGATAGACATTATCTGATAAGAAAAAAACTATCTAAATATTTATTTGTTCCAATAAGATTAGAGAATACTGGATCCCAAATTGTATACTATTCCCATAGTTAATTTTGTCCAAATTTAGTTTTTACATAGGCTTTGTCTGAGCATGAGTAAAAGTTTAACTATTATTATTCCTACAAAAAATAGATCAAAATATATTGATAATTGTGTTCAATATTATACCTCAAACAAATTTGAAGGTACTTTAATGATCTTAGACAGTTCGAGCTCTAAAGAGAGATTTAAAATAATGGAGTATTTGAAAAAAAATAATAATAAAATTAAAATTAAATACTATTACAAAAAAAATAAACCCACACAAATAATTAAAAACTTTATAAATAAAATTAAGACTCAGTATTGTATTATATCAGCAGACGATGACTTTTTAATTTTAAAAACTTTAAATTTTTTTATTAACTTTGCGAATAGAAATAAAAATATTAAAATTATTAATGGAAATGTATTGAGACTTGATATTCTTAATAAAAATAGGATTCTAGTAAATAAATATTATATAACAACAAATCTTAACGTTGCCGATCCCTACAAAAGAATTACAAATTACCTTAATGATTATGGTCCTATAAATACTTCACTAATTCAAACAAAACTTTTAAAGAAAATATTCAATCTTTCGCCATCTGAGATAGAATTAAAAAAAAAATGCCCAGTCAGATCGATCAATGATGAGATGTTAGTTGGTTCTTTAATGGTAATATCATCAAAAATATATCACTCTAAAAGGCTGTTCTTGGTCAGAACAATTCATGGAAATAATTCTAATTTACCAATAAATTACAGTGAATTGGATCTAATTAAATCAATTAATTATTTCATACTTTCTATAGAAAAATTTTGTAAAATAAATAATATTTCAAAATTTAGTAAAAAAAACATTTCTGCAATTAAGAAGGATATTTATCGATATTTAAAACCAAATAGCAGTTATATAAATATCAATTTAAAATATTTTTATGTGAGTTTAAGAAGAAAGTTAGTAAGATTCCAAATTCTTAGAAAAATAATAAATATGCTGAAAAAAAATGAGCGAAATATTGAGAACTACATTGAGAATAAAGAAAAAGATTATTTGTTTTTAAAAAACATAAATAAATTTCTAATAAAGGAAAAATGAATCTACAATTTATAAAAAAATATATTTACGGTGGATATAAATTTACATAATAAATATACGAGATTAATGTTTTTGAATTAGAAAAAAAAGATATTTATTCATGATTAAAAAATTCTTAAAGGAAATTTTTCAATTTTTAAATTTAAAAGAAAAATTATTTTTCTTTTTTCTCCAAACGCTGGTAATTTTGACTGCTCTACTTGAGTCAACATCAGTTTTTTCAGTAGGATTTTTCTTTTCATCCTTATTAATCAACGATTTTCAGTTACCGGATTTCATTTTTACGTTTTTTGATGCTAAGGATACAGACAAAACTCAGACAATTAAACTTATAGGAATTTTTACTTTAGTGTCTTTTTCTTTAACTTTAATTATTTCATTTTTAAATAATTTACTTTTAATAACCTTTTCAGAGAACCTATCACGAAAATTAAAAAATAATTTCTTTTCTTACTATCTTGATCAGGATCTAATTTACCATAAAAAACATTCATCAAATAAACTTATCAAAAACTTAATTGTCGATTTAGATAGGGTATCTGCAGGTTTAGTTTTACCTTTTTTAAAAATAAATTCAAAACTGATTATACTCATTTTAATTCTGATATCTTTATTTGTGCTCAAACCAATAATTATGATTTCATTAACTTTAATTTTTTTTACTATTTACTTTTTAATTATTTTTTCTTTAAGAAAATTTTTAGCTATTTTTGGTAAAATTATTTCTGTAATTAATGAAGAAAGAGTTAGAATAATTCAAGAGTCGATTAGCAGTATTAAAGATGTTTTATTGTCTAAATCAAAATATTATTTTTTAAATCCATTTGAAAAATTAAATCATAAATACCTTAAATTTAGCATATTTTACTCTGCTTCAAGTGTTGTCCCCAGAACATTAATTGATTTGATTGCTTTTTCGTCTCTAATTATCGCTATCTTGTTAATTATTTCGAAACCCTCACATTCTTTGGATAATTTATTAAATTCATTAATTCTTATAGGTTTTGGTGCGTATAGGTTATTACCGATTCTTCAAGATATATATAACTCAATATTACAAATTAAAGGAAGCAAATACGTAATTGAGATTATAAGTAAAGACCTTAAGCTAATTAATTTATCAAATAAAAGAAATTTATCTTTTCATGACAAAATAATTAAAAAATCAATTAACATTGAAAATATTAATTTTAATTACAATAGCAAAGATAAGTTTGTATTAAAAATTAAAAATATACAACTTTTAATTGGTCAATCTACAGCAATCATCGGAAGATCTGGATCAGGTAAATCTACACTATTAGAATTAATATTGGGTTTGATACATGGTAAAAATAATAAAATTTTTTATGATAAATTTAAATTAAGTAAAAAATATTTTGAAAAAAACAGACACAATATTTCATATGTATCTCAAAAACCATTTATTCTTAATGATAATATTATATCAAACATATTAATGATTAATTTGAGTCAGCTTAATCAAAAAAAAATTAAGCATGATAAATTTTTGAAAGAAATAATCAATAATCTCGATTTGAATTTTCTTTATGATTCTAGAGGAAACATAGACATACATAAAAAATTTGGTGAGGATGGCAGTATGATTTCAGGTGGTCAAAAGCAAAGAGTAGCCATAGCAAGAGCAATATATAAGAAAAAAAATATTTTAGTCTTAGATGAAGCAACGAGTTCACTCGACACTTTAACAGAAAATAGAATATTGAATTATATTAATAATTTGAATTTTATTGATACATTTGTTTATGTAACTCACAAAGTACACAACACTAAAAATTTCGATCAAATTTTATTTATTGATAATGGAGTTCTTATTGATAAAGGTAATTATGACTATTTATATAAAAAACATAGAAACTTTAGAAAACTAATTGAAATTAACAAAAATTAATCTATGACTATTCAAAATGGTTAGCAATAAAGAGGATAAGATTATTAATAAGTCAATTTCAATTTACGCTACCATACTCAGTGACCCAATAACTAAAGAATATATACAAACTTTATCAACTATTCTTAAAGAGTGTAAAAAACTCAAAAGAAAAGTTTTTCTTGCTGGTAATGGTGGTAGCTCATCAATAGCAAGTCATGTTAGTGTTGATTTAACAAAAGTGGTTGGAATAAAATCTTTTAATTTTAATGAACATAACTTAATAACATGCTTTACCAATGATTATGGCCAAGATAATTGGCTAAAAAAAGCTCTTGAATTTTATACTAATAAGGAAGATTTGATTATCTTAATTAGCTCTAGTGGAAAGTCAAAAAATATATTAAATGCTGCAAAATTTTGTAAAAAAAGGGGAAATGAAATTATTGGATTGAGTGGTTTTGATAAAAATAACCCTTTGAGTAAAATAGCAAATCACTCCTTTTGGATTGACTCTAGGGCGTATAATATCATTGAAAATATTCATCAAATTATTCTTTTAATTTCTTGTGATTCAGTTTTAGGAAACATTTATTATAATTCAAATTAAATAAATGAAAAAAATAATCATTACCGGCGGATGTGGGTTTATTGGTTCTCATTTAGTAGAGTATCTTACTGCAAAAGGTTATATTGTGACCGCTTTCGATAGATACAATAGTAATAATAATTGGGGTTTTCTAGAAAATTCTAATTTTAAAAATGACTTTAAAGTTATTTTAGGAGATATAAGAGATTTAGATTCTGTAAAAAAAGCAATTAAAGGTAACAACATCGTAATTCACCTCGCTGCTTTAATAGGAATACCCTATTCATACATATCTCCTTTGGCCTATATTAAGACAAATGTTGAGGGAACTTACAATGTTCTTGAGTCTTCAAAAGAGCTTAAAATTGAAAAAACTATTATAACTTCAACTAGTGAGGTCTATGGGTCAGCTATGTATTTACCAATAAACGAAAAACACCCTCTTCAACCTCAATCACCATATTCAGCCTCAAAAATAGGAGCAGATAACCTCTCTATGAGTTATTTTAACTCATTTAATTTACCGATTACAATAATTAGACCTTTTAACACATATGGCCCAAGACAGTCTGCTCGAGCTGTTATACCAACTATATCATCTCAATTAATCTCATCAAAAAAGGTCTCTCTTGGAAATATTGATACGATGAGAGATTTTACTTATGTAGATGACTTGTGCAATGCTTATGAAATTGTAATGAAATCAAAAAAATTTAATGGAGATATAATAAATGTTGGCTCTAATGAATTCATATCCATTGGAGATTTATATAATAAAATAGCAAAATTATTGAAAAGAAAGAAATCATTACAAATTGATAATAAAAGAAAACGTACAAAAAAAAGTGAGGTAAGCAAATTATTATGTGATAATTCTAAAATTATTCAAAATACAAATTGGAAACCTAAAATTACTTTAGAGAATGGATTAAAAAAAACATTAACTTGGATAAAAAGAAATAAAGGTATCTTCAAAGATCATCTTTATAATGTTTAAAAAAATAAATATACTTATAATAGGTGCAGGAGATATCTCTCGCCATCATTTAAAATCCCTTGCTGATATAAAAGAAATAAATGTTTATGGTATTTTATCAAGAACAAGGTCAAAATCTTTACTGCTCTTTAGAAAATTTAAAATAGATAATTTATTATATAATTTCAAAGATATTAAAACTCATATCAAAAATATCGATATTTTTATGGTATTAGTAAACCCCGATCAAATCTTAGGGGTTTTCAATAAAATCAAAAAATATAATAAATTCATTTTTTTTGAAAAACCTCTTGGAGTAAATTATGTACAAGCGAATAAAATATATGAAGAGGTGAAGCGTTTAAAACTTCGAACTTTTGTTGGTTTTAATAGGAGATACTACAGTAATTTAATAATTGGAATTAAAAAACTTTTAAAGAATGATGCAAAAATTAATTCAGTCATTATAGAGGGCAATGAAAGAATATGGTTAGTAAAAAAAATAAAAAAACATATAAAGTATCTAAAATATTGGCCCTATATAAATTCAATTCATACCGTTGATTTGATAAGATACTTAGTAGGAGATATTGATTTTAATAGTTCCTTCTCAATAAAATCAAAAAATTCTTATCTTTCGATATTAAAGTCTCTAAAAGGTATAAATGTAAATTACACTAGTAATTATGATTATTATGATGGATGGTCACTTAAAATTTATAACAATCAAGGCAATTATTTAAAGCTTAAGCCACTTGAGAAGTGTGAATATATAGATCATCAATCTGTAAAAATTATTAAACCAACTAAATCTGATTTAAAGTATAAATTTGGCTTTCGGGAAATGCATTTAGAATTGATTAATTCGTATAAAAATAAATCAAAAAAAATTAAGAAGAGCAGTGTTCAAGACGCAATCAAATCTGTGGAATTAGTAAAATTTATTTTCTATAAAAAAAAACATGCAAGAATTTAAGATACTTTTAATTGGTTGTGGAAGTATTGGCAATAGGCATATTGAGTCAATTTTGAATTTAAAAACTAAAACTCAAATTTTTATCACGATCATTGAAAAAAATATAAAAAATATAAATAAAAAATTTTTTGATATTAAAAAAAAAAATTTTTATGTTTCCATATATCAAAACGAAATTCCAAAAAGGTCTTATAAATATGATCTTTGTATAATTTCAGCTAATAGTTCTGATAGATTATTTATTTTAAATAAAATTAAAAACATCAAATTTAGAACAATCATACTTGAAAAACTATTAGCTGATAACTTAAATAATCTTATAAATCTTAAAAAAATTATGAAAAAAATGAATGTTAAAAATATTTATGTGAATACACCAAGGAGATATATGAATGTTTTTAAAAATATCAAAAAAAAATTAGATTTAAAAAACCCACTTTCGATAAATTACACGGCTACGAACTTTAAACTAGGATCTAATTCAATTCATATTATTGATCTTTTTAAATATTTTACTGATAATTTACCTATAGGTAAAATATTCTGTGATATTAATAAAATTATTAAAATAAAAAATAATTTTTTTGATTTTCAAGGTTTTTTATTAATGAAGGATAAAAAATATAATACTATTTTCATAGATAATGTTCGTCAAAATGTTGATATTAGAACAGGTTTTGGAGGTATTAAAATTCTAAATTATCCAAAATCTTTTATTTTTAATGAACAGTTTAACGAATTAATTGAAATTACAGAAAATACAAAGTTTTTAAAAAGTAATATTATTTTGAAAAAGGCACGTTTTAATCTACAATCTGAACTTACAGGTGATTATGTCAAAAAATTAATTAATGATGAGATATTGGATTTGCCTAACTTTGACACCTCATATAAATCTCATTATGTCTGTTTTAAAGCTTTCGAGAACTCCTTAAATAAAATCAATAAAAGTTTAAATAAATATAGTATTACTTAATATTAGTTTATTTAGTAATTTAAATTATTTGAATTTTCCATTAAATTAATAATCTTTCTTTATTTATGAAAAAAATAATTTTATTTGGAATGGGTGGACATGCACTATCTTGTGTTGATGTAATGTTAGGCCAAGATCTTAAAATTATAGGATATATTGATAAAAAAGAAAAAAAAAATTATTACGATATACCTTTTTTAGGTCCAGATCAGGATAT
>MDTD01014812.1_pt1 | contig 20848 bp, 17 predicted proteins | sample 811221 | NCBI WGS metagenome assembly MDTD01 (sample SAMN05326646, study PRJNA326480) | marine metagenome | isolation source: seawater | place: Pacific Ocean: South West | collected 2011
CGGCGACTCCATCGAGGCATTCTCCGCAGACAACGTCGGCTCCCCCGGCTACGTCGCCACCGGCTCGACCATGGTCGACTGCAACAACAACGGCTTCGACGACTCCCTCGATATCTGCAACGGCGTCAGCCAGGACTGCAACGGTAACGGCATCCCCGACGAGTGCGAGGACGACTGCAACGGCAACGGTCTTGCCGATACCTGCGATATCGAAGCCAACTTCTCAATCGACTGCGACCTCGATCAGCTCATCGACTCCTGCGAGATCGCCAGCAACCCCGCTCTCGACATGAACGGCAACGGCAAGCTCGATCTCTGCGAGCAGTTCGAGAACAAGGCCATCATCACAGAAATCCTCTTCGACCCCTACACCTCCGCCGAGGAGATGGAGTACGTCGAGATCCTCAACGTCTCCGGCGCACCGCTCGATATCTCGGGCTGGTACCTCCAGGACATCGAGTTCAACGGCGAAGGCCCGACCGACGCCATCCCCGCGGGCACCGTGCTCCCCGCCGGTGGCATCGCCGTGCTCACCCGCTCGGTCACCGGTGACACCAACGAAACGCGTCAGGACTACATCGACGCATGGGGCGCAAGCACCCCCGCGGGCGATCCCATCCTCTGGATCCCCCTCGAAAACTGGGGCGCACGCGCGACCTTCGGCACCGACGTCACCGAGGTCTGCAGCATCATCTCCTCCGCTGGCACCGTCGTTGACACCGTCAACTACCTCAACCGCACGTCCAACTCAGAACCCCTCCCCGGCGGATGGCCCGGCGGCGACGGTCACGGCTCCTACTACCTCGCCGGCGACAAGCTCAACGGCGTCGACAACGACTTCGGTCCCAACTGGAACCTCTCGATCGAAGGCCTCAGCGGCGTCATCCGCTCAAACGACTTCGACCCGCTCGATCCCCCGAGCTGGACCAACCCCGACCGCGGCGGTGAGGACTACGGCACCCCGGGCTTCATCTACACAGGTGCTCCCGAGGAACCGAGCGGCTCGGTAATCATTACCGAGATCATGGCCACCAGCGGCTCTGTCTTCCCGGGCGAGGATCCCATGGACCCCCTCGCGGCCGCCGGCATCGATGAATGGGTCGAGATCTACAACACCACCGGCGCTCCCATCGACATCTCCGGCTGGTACCTCCAGGACGAGGACGGCAAAACATCGCCGCTCCCCGCAGGGTCCACGCTCGACGCCGGCGAAGTTGCCGTGATCTACGGTGCCGGCGATTTCCCGACCGAAGTCCCCGATCCCGTGGGCTCCTTCTACGACGCGTGGGGCTGTGACTACCAGGTCTTCGTGGTCAGCGAGTGGTACACCGACAACAAGGACCTCGGCCTCGGCCGTCTCTCGAACTCGCCCAACTTCGTCAACGAGATCCTGCGCCTCGTCGATGCCTCGGGAACGCCGGTCGATCTCGTCAACTTCGACGACGACGCCTTCGTCTGGCCCGTCGACAGCACAGGCATCGCCACCGACAACAACTGGAGCATCTACCTCATCTCGCCGAGCGACTTCAACGGTGCAGACAACGACGACGGCAGCTCATGGGCCGACTCGCTCGAGCCGATCGATGGCGCTCGCACCTCGGGCATCAACGACATCTTCAACGCCATCGGATTTACCTACGGCTCGCCCGGGTACCTCCTCACCGTTCAGGACCCCGATCTCATGAACTGCCCGGCCACCGTCTGCCTGCCGGACGTCAACAACGACGGCATGGTCACCCCCGCCGACTTCTCCGCATGGGTCGCGGCATTCAACACGCAGGCCCCCGAGTGTGATCAGAACCTCGACGGGAACTGCACCCCGGCCGACTTCTCGGCATGGGTCGCCAATTACAACGCCGGCTGCTGATTCCGGTTTGTAGCCACAACACGTCCTCACCCTCGAAAGGGGGCGAGGACTCTTTCAAAGCAAACCAAACAGGAAACCATCCGATGTGGACGCGCCAATTCTGTATCCGTCTCGCCTCTGTCAGCATCGCCGCGGTCATGCTCGGCCTGCCCATTCAGTATGCAGCAGCACAATCCGAACGCGGAACAGCAAGACTCATGCAAGGCCCATTGCTCGGGCCGACCACAGAAAGCAGCGCAAGAATCTGGATCCGTGGCAGCGGCGTGTTCGAGTACCAGATCGAGTACGACACACGTGACGATTTCAGGACACCCACCCGAACCAAACCCATCACAGCGACCAAGGACAACGACTACACCATGGTCTTCGATCTCGGTGGGCTCGAGGCCAACACCACGTATTACTACCGAGTCATCGCCGAGGGCGAAGTCAGCAAGTACCGCCGGAAATCGATCCCCGATGCTTTCACGACAGCAGACCCTTCGAGCACATCATTCCGCTTCAGCTTCGGATCATGCGCACGCGTTCAGGCCGCCGAGGACCAGCCCATCTGGCACGTGGTAGAAGATCTCCAGCCGGATCTCTTCTTCTGGGTTGGAGACAATATCTACGGCGACTCACTCGATCCGGATATCCTCGCCGAGGAATACCGGCGTCAGCGCGATGTCGCATCGTCCCGGCGATTCCTCGCCAGCGTCCCGCAGCTGGCGACATGGGACGACCATGATTCAGGTCTGAATGACCACGACCGCACGAACCCGGTCAAGCACCTCGCGCTCGATGTCTTCAAGCAGTACTGGCCCAACCCCTCCTTCGGCACCAACGACACGCCGGGCGTCTTCTTCAAGCACACACACGGCGGGGTCGATTTCTTCTTCCTCGATTGCCGGTACCACCGTGACCCAAACAAGATGCCCGACAGCGATCAGAAAAACATGCTCGGCGAAGACCAGTACGCTTGGCTGATCGAAGAGCTCGAAAAGAGCGACGCACCCTTCAAGTTTGTGATCAGCGGCAGTGGATTCAACAGTGCCAAAGGGCCCACCGGCGATTCCTGGTCCGCCTTCCTGAAAGAACGGGACCGTCTCTTCTACGAGATCGCCGATCGCAACATCGATGGTGTCATTCTGCTCTCGGGCGACACGCACTGCGCCGAACTCAACCGCATCGAGAGCCCGCATCCCGACGGCTACCCGCTCTACGAACTCGTCAGCTCGCCCCTGGCACAGGAGCCCACAGCCGATCGGAACCCCGTCGGACCCCAGGAAGCCCGCATTAGGCCCTTCTACAACCGCGCCCCAAACGCCGCCGTCGTCGATGTCGATCTCGGTGCTCAGCCGCCAACCGTCACCATGAACATCTTCAACGAGTACGGACACTCGGTCTGGAAGCCGCTCACGCTGACCGCGGAAGAACTGGTCGTGACTGGGCGCTGATCAGCCTGAGCCTCGTTGCACAGATCGCGCAACGGCTGCTCCCTGTGCACCAACACCGTGTAAGAAAAACGACAACCCCGGCCATTGACCGGGGTCATCGAGAGACAGGATGACCCCCCACGAGTTCTCCTGTCATGGTGTCGAGAATCAGCGCCGCCTGCGGACAGCGACGATCCCGCCCAGCCCGAGCAGAGCGAGCGAGGACGGTGCCGGGATCAGGACTTCAAAGTAACGCCCCGAGCCCGATGCGACCTGTGTAATCCCGCCCGTGGCCGGGTCCAGCACATGCACGCCCGAGCTGTTGCTGAACATGATGTTGCCGTTCCCAAGCTCCATCACGCCACGAAGACCGGAGCCGACGTCGTAGTAGTTGATCTGGTTGCCGGACAGATCAAACTCGTAAATCCCCGAGGGCGAGCTGAATCCCGCAGCAAACACCGATTGCCCGTCGAGCGACATGTTCATCTGCTCGGGGAAGTCGATGCCGGTCACGCCGTCGGAATCGTGGAAGTTGCTCACCCAACCGCCCGCGAGATCGTGAACTTCGATGTTCTCGCCAGCGATATCGTTGATCAACAGGCCACCCTGGAACGAGAGTACATCGAACGGATCGCCGTCTTTGGCCGAACCGACCGCAAAGCTCCCGGTGATCGAGGCCGTGGCAACATCAATCGTGATCACCGCATCGCCCGGCGCACCGTTGTTGGTACCGGAGTTCGAGAGGTACACAGTGTTGCCGACAACCTCGAACCCGCGGACGTTGTCCATCCCGCCCACGATGTTCCCAAGATGGTTCCCCGCCATGTCGTACCGCATGATCCCGTCGCCGAGCTGGTCGGAGACCCAGATCTGATTCCCAACGACATTGGCATTCACCGGCGTACTCGCAATGCCCGAGGTCGTCAGGTCAATGTAGTTCGCATCCACCAGACTGCCATCGAACGGATCAAAGAGCATGATTGCGTCCGAGGTCGAATCAGGCATCATGATATATTCCTGCGCCGAGGCCGTACCGGCCACCGCCGCAATCAGCGCGCATAAACGTCGCATGTCGCGTTTCCTCCTCACGAGATTTGTACCCCCCGCACGCCGGCTTGGGCCGAGTGGCCCTCACGAGTACCGCCGCGCGAGCTTATCGCTCTTTGAATGATAAATCGGGGTGGATAACGTGCAACGAAAATCCGCGCAGGAACGCATAGAAAATCAAACTCTTCGAATTCAATCCCGCTCAGCAAGGCACAATGTCGATCTCGCCCGCTGTTGGCACAATCACCCGCTCCCGATCATCGCCCGCCGCCGACAGGAGCCGCTGCATGGGCTCGTCCACCGGCTCATCGGAGAGCGGAAACGTCGAGTGATGCACGGGCAGCAAGTACCGCGCCCCCGACGCGATGAACATCCGCCACGCCTGTTCGGGCGTCGCGTGCATGTGCTCCCACGGGTCGTACGCCCCGATTCCGAACACCGCAAGGTCAAGACCCGACATCTCATCAAACTCATTTGTCTCAGCAGTGTCGCCCACAAACAAGACCCGCGTCTCGCCGCAATCAATCGTGTACGAGCACGACCCTCGACGCCGATCGAGCCACGTCCTGGCGCCCCAATGCCTGGGCTGCACCGCGCGGATGTGCGTGCTGCCGTGCCGATAGCTCTCCCCCGGCCCGAGCTCGATGACCCCTCTGAAACCCTTCGGAATCAGCCTCCGGCAGCGTCTCGGCACGATCACCATCGTCCGCTCATCCGCCATCGCCCGCAGCGTCGGCCGGTCCAGATGGTCAAAGTGCGCATGCGTGATCAGCAGCAGATCGAGCCCCTTGAGCGACTCCGCGCCCAGTGGCGGGGGGGCAAGCCGACGCAGGCCAACCGTCCGTCTCCCGAGCCTCGGCCCGATCCGATCCGAAAGCACCGGATCAACCGCCACGATCGTGTCATCCAGACCCACGACAACCGAACCATGCCCCAGCCAGCACACCGCAAGCCCCTCGGGCGAAAGCTCTGTCAGCACATCCCGCATCGGCGCACCCGATGGATGAGGTTTCTTTAATAAGGACGACACGATCTCCGGCGGATACCGACGCAGCGCCGATCGAACCGCCTTCGTCGCGTGCCTCACCCGACCCGCTCGAACCTGATCATGCTCGTCTTGCCGCGGTGACATCCCAAAACGATAGTAGACTACCGCCCAATGCAGCCACTCTTCACCTGGACCGCCATCGCCTCGATCCTGATGCACGCAGCCATCGTCGGCGGCCTCTCTCTCCGCGTACTCGCCAAACGCAAACCCATCGGCGTCTCTACTTCCTGGATCGTCCTCCTCATCTCATTCCCGATCTTCGGCGCATTCATGTACGTCCTCGTCGGAGAGACCTGGCTCAGCGGCCGACGCACCAAACGCACCGCGCTCGCAGCCAGAAAGCTCGAGGGCCCCATCCGCGCACTCGACAAACGATTCGGTGCTGTCCTCGACGACCACCACCCCGCAGCAGAAGCCATCGCTCGCATCGGACGAACCACCGGCATGAGCGCCCCGCTCGGTGGCAACGATATCGAAATCCTCGGCAACGCCAACGCCTGCTTCGACCGACTCCTCGAGGACATTGAAAGCGCCGAGCGATCCTGCGATCTGCTCTACTACATCTGGTTCTCCGCCGGCCGCGTACATGAAGTCGAAAACGCACTCATCCGCGCCCACGAACGTGGCGTCACCTGCCGCGTGCTCGTCGACGCCGTCGGCTCAAAGTCGTTCCTCAGGCACGACAACGCCCAGCGCCTCCGCGACGCCGGCGTTCAGGTCCGCGCCTCGCTCCCCGTCAACCTGCTCCGCGCCTCACTCCACCGCGTCGACATCCGCAACCACCGCAAACTCGCCGTCTTCGACGACAAAGTCGCGCACATCGGCAGCCTCAACATGGCCGACCCCAAGTTCTTCATGAAGAACGAAGGCTTCGGTCAGTGGGTCGATCTCGCCGCGCGCGTCACAGGACCCGCAGCCGCAACGCTCGGAGACCTCTTCGAGGCCGACTGGGCCATGGACACCGATGACCCATTCAAAAGCGAGATCAACCCCAAGGAAACCGACCGCACCGGAACCCAGATCGTTCAGGTCGTCCCCTCCGGACCTGGCCAGCAACCAAAGGCGCTATTTCACATCCTCTCCGCAGCCGTCTTCGGTGCCCAGCGCAGCCTCACGCTAACCACGCCCTATTTCATCCCCGACGACGCCTTCGTCACAGGCCTCATCGGAGCCGCCCTCCGAGGCGTCGACGTCAACGTCGTCGTCCCCGCCAAAGTCAACGGCCCGCTCGTCCGCTACGCAAGCATGGCCTACTACGACGACCTCATCGAAGCAGGCGTCAACGTCCATCTCTACGACAAAGGTCTCCTTCACGCCAAAACCATCACCGTCGACGACGAAATCGCCATCATCGGAACCGTCAACATCGATCGGCGCAGCTTCTGGCTCAACTACGAACTCAGCCTCGTGGTTCACGGCAGCGAAGCCACCGAATCCCTCCGTGCACTCCAGAACCAGTACATCGCACAAAGCACCCCTCTCACCGAATCACCCTGGATGCGCCGCAGCCCAGTCCAGAAGCTCGCCGAGCAGGCCGCCCAGCTCCTCTCGCCCATCCTGTAACCCTCACAGGCCGCCATGACCGCCCATCCTTCGATGGTTGGTTTCACGGAATGCGTCTTCTCATGTATCATGACGCTCGGGCCAGAGCCGAGCAGGTCTCGCCCATATGAAGCGAGGGAACCGATGCCAACAACCACCCCCGAGCACGATAAACGCATCGCCGAGATGGTCTTCTCAAGCGTCTACCCGCACTACGTCACGAAGGTCGAGAAGAAAGGCCGAACGGTCGAAGAGCTGCATCAGGTCATCACCTGGCTCACCGGTATGGATGAGAAACAACTCCAGAAACACATCAAAGGCAAGACAACATTCAAGGAGTTCTTCAAGGATGCCAAGCTCAACCGCAACGCCCGACTGATCACCGGCGTCATCTGCGGCTACCGCGTCGAAGACATCGAAAACCCACTCACCCGAAAGGCCCGCTACCTCGACAAACTCGTCGACGAACTGGCCAAGGGCAAGCAGATGGACAAAATCCTGCGGACCGGCTGACGAAGCTGGTATTGGTTGGTTGGCTTTGGGTTGTCGAGCAAAGACGAACTGAATCACAGATTCATTGTGAGCCCCATATGATCCGGATTTTGTTCATGGCATTCCTGCTGTCCGCGTTTGCAGATACGGCAGCAAGCCAGTCGGACGAAGACACAGCCGATGCAGAGACATGGGATCCATTTGTAGTCCATGAAGAGTCTGTCGCGTGCTACACGTTGGTTGATCAGCCGCGAGACTTTGCAGGCCAGATATTGCTCCAATTCGATGAGAACAAGTCAGCGTGCACAATTGCAATTCTTGATTCGTACGCATGGTCTGACGAGTTTGTTCAAAGGTGGAACAAGGCAGTCCGCGACAGCGAGCCTATGCATGATTTGTGGAAAGACATGCCCGCGCCAACGAATTGTTGGACTCTCGACGACGCATCGATGACCGCAAAGCATTCCGGGTCGGCCGCCTGGGATCGTGATCTTGAGACGGTCTTGGTGGGCAGCATTACGGGATCGGTCGGCCATATGAGGGCCGTTCATCGAAAGCTCGATCCGGCGAAACCGGAGTGGTGGCCGAGTCAGTACGCGCTGTCCGAGTACCGTCCGAATGAGTACGGGAACGTCATGCCAGGTCAGGATGCGGTGTACTACCTCAGCAGCGGGGAGCGATCAGAGAGCGATTTTGATGTCTGGGGTGAGATTCCAAGGTACGAAGGCCCGGGCAAGTTCGTCATCCGGACCAAAGGAGTCGATGACGAGAAGGTAGCTGTCTTTACGCTCGATATTCAGGGGATTCATTCTGGATTCTCTGCCTTCGTTAGTTTGGACGGTCAATGGGCCGTTGTGTTAGAGACAAGTAAGCACACATTCTGGATACTCGATCTCCGCAAGGCATGGCCTGCCCTGCAGAAGGAAGGAGCACCTGCCACCGAACTGGAAGAGCCCAACAACGACGGCGACTAAATCAGATGCCGCCCCAAATCGCATTCGCGATCAAGCCGACCACGCCCCGCATGACCACAGCCAATAGCACAAAAGGCCTCGGCATTTCCACCGAGGCCTTCAGCAAGCAAATAGCGGGGGCTGGATTTGAACCAACGACCTCCGGGTTATGAGCGTTTGACCACGCTCATGACACTACTCATTGAATTGACATAACTTACGACTACTCCTGCGGATACGCTATCCGCTCTCTATGTGACCATACTACCTTTGATGACCAAATTTACCAGCCCGTAGGGGACGATATAGGGTACAAATTTGACCGAAGTAAGTAATGGCTTCAATGCCTCAATCATCGGCTTCGATTTCGATTGCGTGTCCTGGGAATAGCGACAATACCTGTTCCAACCACTCAATAGCTCTGCCGCCCCATTGATTGGATGCGGCATAAGTCACCTCATTGTGTCTGATGAGCTCTTCATCTCCGGTGTACCAGCGGCGTATGTCGAATTTGCGACCATTGGCTGAAGCGGCTGATGCTGCTGCTGTGACGAAGGCATCTTCGTTGACGATCGATCCGGGTACCGCGATGAACGAGTTCTTCTTTCTGAACGACACCCGGCTTCTGATGTCCTCCGGACTGACACCATTGTCGCACAGATATTTTATGACTCTGAATACAGTCTCGCGCTTAGAGAGTGGTCCGATGCGTTGTCCGTCGATGGTCACATAGAACTTGGTATAGTCGCGATTCGACTGGCGTGATTCACGTTCCTTACGAGCTTTCTCACGGACCCGCACTTGATATGCCTCGGCTTCAGGCAAGGGGATTACCTGCTGCACGTCGAGGAGGACCCGGTCCCCGTCAGCGTATGGAATGAGTCTGACGCAGTGGATATCTAGTCCCCGATCATTGAGCCAGATCACAGCAGATGTAAGCTCGCGGGAGAACTGGGCCGAAGCGAGGACAATCCGGACATCCTGTGCAAAAGCATCGTCGTCAGGCTCATCCCAGTTGAGATGTTCAAGGATATTCGTCGCGGCATCCTCGTCGTTCCGTCCAGTCTCTTTCAGAAAGCGATCATGAGCGCGGACCGCTTGCTCAAACGTCATGGTTGAGACCATCGCGGCATACCTGATGGCTTGCAACTCCATGTGACCACCATCTTCAGTCCGCTTCAGTTCAATGACGACGAGATTCGCTTCGGTATCGATCGCAAGCAAGTCGATGCGACGGCGTGAGTCGTCCCAATCACCAAACTCTTCTGCGAGCACGAGACATCCCGGAGCGATGACCTCGATCCGATCGCGTAGCAATCGTTGGAGATCAGTCCGTTCCTGGATCTGGGCCTCCCGGAATGTCGTCTGGGCAATGCGGCTGATTTCCGTGCTGGTTACTTCGTAAATCGTCATGCAATTATCATCGCACAGAGCAAGCTTCTCTGCTGGAGATCTCTGCTGAGTGGTGGCCGGATTTGGGCACGCCGCCTCCGTTCTCAGCCAAGGGCTCCGAATGGAGCAGGCCCGCCCATTGCCCGTCGCCAGGTCTGCGGGCGATGGGCGGGCCAGCGAACAAAAAAAGTTCCGAAAACCGTAACCTTGGGTTGCGGAAACCGAAACCACTGGTATATTGTTCGACATGGGCGATTTCCCAGACCTCCCGCACGGCAACCTCCCTTCGGTGTGGGCTGATTCGTATGTGATTGAGTGCCTTGAGGGGACCAGATGGTTCGTCGAACGCGGGACAATTCAGGCCTTTCGTCATTGGCTCGACGAGCTGCAGGAGGCCAATCCGGGCGACCTGATCCCGATGCAGTGGGCCCCGCAATATGTAGGTGTTTCCCGCCCCGCGATACGGAAGCGAGCCTTGGCGGGCAAGCTCACCGTGTTCTCATTCGCACTTGTCGAGCCTGTGAAGACGTTACTGGGACGAGTCGAGAATCGAGAGTCGCGCACAACCTTTGACTATCTCGTTCGAAGCGAGTGCGAGGCGTGGAGAGACGAATTGTTTGAGCAACGGGAGGACGAACTCGCTGCCTACCTCGCTGAGCGCGATGGTCGGGCTGCACGGCTTCCCAAGGGGCATAGGAAAAGGAGTAAGAAGGCATGAGCGCGGGTAAGTTGCAGCTCATTGATCTCGGGAGGTATGGGAAAGCCCTCGCATGGGTGCGACCAGGAGCCGATCCGACGATCCGAGCTGTGGAAACTATCGAGAAGACTGGCGGTATCCGGACCGTAAAGGCAACGCCAGAGGTAATTGATCGGGTGATGCGGACCCTGCGTAGGGACTGATCGCTCAGAACATCTCGGCCCGAACGCCAGCCGCCTCACGGGGTACGCCAGCCATGGGCCTCCAACCGGTGCGAATCCGCACCAGAAGGAGTGCAGCCATGGCTGTTATTACGTGTGCACCAGGAGAAGACGACCAAGGGAGAAGCAGCGGGGGCGGGGACGTTGACGAACGGCGGCCCCCCGGCCGCCGTTCGGCGGCGGCAACGCCGCCGCCTCCTGCTTTACTTGAATACTTTCAGAACGTTGTGATGAGAGAGAAAGAGGAAGGGAGAATCTTCGAACTCTCCAAATGTGGCTGCGACTGTTGGTACTGCCCCGACTGCTGCGAGCGCAAAGGCTACAACCTGCGAGCCGAGCTGATCCCGATCCTTGAGACTTTCCGGGGTCTGATGATGCTCACGCTCACCATTGACCCAGAACTCTTCGAGTCACCTCGCGAAGCCTATCTCTACGTCCGCGAGCGCCGCGCGATCTCGATCCTCATGCGGGACCTGGACGCCGCCGGACACCTGCACTCACGACGCTACTTCTACGTCGTCGAGTTCCAGAAGCACACCGAGCAGGTGCACTTCCATGTCCTCATCGACGCCAGCCGCGTCCCGAAATCAGCCATCGACGCCTCATGGTCGAAGCACCGTCCAAGCATGGTGGGACCACCCGAGCCCAACCGACCCGCCTTCGGCATGACTCGCTTCTCGGTTCCCCGTTTCGATGGCGGTCCTGCTCACGCTGGTCGCTACGCCACCAAGTATCTCACGAAGACACCGGCCCAGGGCTGGCCAGATTGGGTTCTCAACATGGGCAAGGACCACCGTCTTCCACGTTACGGCACAAGCCGGGGGTTCTGGGGTCGCGAGCCTCGCCCCAGCAACCCAACGGGCAAGACCCGCGAGACCAACCCCCGCACCTACGCCGCACGCGTCGCGGACTGCGGCACTGTCTCCAACCTCTTCGAACGTATCGAGGAGGTCGATACACAAACGGGCGAGGTGACCGGGAATCTGCGATGGCTCGCCCGGCTCGGGCTGGATGCCGATTTGGTCCGCCAGATTGCGCCAGACATCATGAGCGGCAAGTGCCGTGTCACGCTCAAAGCTCGTGACGTATCCAGCCTGATGGATCTGCTCAAGCTGGCTGCGGGTCAGCCGGTCGCGGTCATGTCCCAACTCAACGCGGGAGGGAAACGCCCATGACTCGCTCACACAAATCTGTGTCGCCTTCTCCTTACCTCTCACCCAAAGAACTCGCCGAGCGTTGGCGATGTGCCAGGTCAAGCGTCGATCGGATCGCCCTCCGAGCCGGCCTGCGTCGGGTCTACCTAGGTGGCGGTATCCGCGGAATGGTCCGATATCTGAGAGAGGAGGTGGAGCAATACGAACACTCGCGGCTGGTCTGACCGGTCGCACGATCTCTACCCCACAGCCGCCCTGGGTCCGCAAGTCCCCCGGGGCGGTAGCATGCGCATGTTGTTAGTCTCTGTCGCATGCTGATTGGATATAACGAAATTCAGAGACGAGCGATCAAGTTCGCCAAGGACTGGGAAGATGCCTCGGACGAGCGGTCCGAAGCACAGCTTTTCTGGCGCGACCTCCTGGAAGTCTTTGGCGTCAATGTCCGGGCTGTGGGTCGATTCGAGGAGCGTGTCCGCAACATCCGTGGCACTTATTCCCGGATCGACTTATTCTGGCCGTCAGTACTTCTCACGGAGCACAAGAGTCGAGGCGAAGATCTCAGCCGGGCTCACGCTCAAGCATCGCAATACATCATCGACCTTCAGACTCAAGGCCGTGGCGAGGAAATACCGCGACACCTGCTCGTCTCAGACTTTGAGAACATCGTCGTGCATGATCTGGACACCGACCGCCGGGTCGATTTCAAGGTCGCAGAACTCCACCGACATATACGTGATCTGGAGTTCATCGCTGGGATCGATCGCAAACCCGCGGATCCCGAGGATCCGGTTAATATTGAGGCCGCTGAACGTCTCGCCAAGCTCAAGGACGCGCTCGAAGCGGGCGGCTACCCTGCCCATGACCTTGAACGCTTCATGGTACGGGTCCTCTTCTGCCTATTTGCCGAGGACACCGGCCTCTTGGGCGAACCCGACGCCTTCCGTTTCTACATCGAGAATACCACCAAGGCCGACGGCTCTGACCTCGGCCTCCATATCGCCCAGTGGTTCGAGGTGCTCGATCAGCCCGCCGACAAGCGCTCGGGCAACCTTGACGGGCAGCTTCGCACACTCCGCTATGTCAACGGGGAGCTCTTCGCGGGCCGCCTGCCCTTTGCCAGCTTCAACCGCGACATGCGCGAACGCCTGCTCGCGTGCTGCCGCTTTGACTGGTCGAAGATCTCCCCTGCTGTCTTTGGCTCGCTTTTCCAAAGTATCATGACCGCTAAGGAGCGCCGCCAGATCGGTGCTCACTACACAACGGAGCGTGACATCCTCAAGGTGATCCGTAGCCTCTTCCTCGACGAGTTCTACGAGCGCTTCGAGAAGATCAAGAACAACAAGTCCGAACTCAGGAAGTTCCATGCCGAGCTCGGGCGTATCAAAATCCTCGACCCCGCCTGCGGCTGTGGAAACTTCCTCGTCATCGCCTACCGGGAACTGCGCCGGCTAGAGATTGAGGTCCTCAAGGTTCTGCACCCTAAGAGCAGTCGGGAGGGCGGCCTGTTCAACGTCCCGAGCGAGATGCTCATTGACGTGGACCAAATGTACGGTATCGAGATCGAGGAATGGCCCGCCCAGATCGCCAAAGTCGCGCTCTGGCTCGTCGATCACCAGATGAACGTCGAACTCTCCGAAGCATTCGGTGACGCAGTGGTGCGTCTGCCTCTGACGCACTCGGCGAGGATCGCCAACGCCAACGCGCTGCGGATGGACTGGAACGAGGTGTTGCCCGCGGACGAGTGCACTTTTGTGCTCGGGAACCCGCCGTTCGTCGGGAAGAAGGCGAGAGATGCGGAGCAGGCCGAGGACATGACGATTGTCTTCGGCAAGCGATCGGGTATCGGCTCTCTTGACTATGTCTGCTGCTGGTATCAAGTCGCTGCGAGCTACATCGCCGGGACCGAGATCCGGGTCGCATTTGTTTCAACGAACTCCATCACGCAGGGCGAGCAGCCTGGTGTCCTGTGGCCAGAGCTATTCAGGCAGTTCCGTGTCCATATCCATTTCGGTCACAGGACCTTTCCTTGGACCAGTGAGGCACGAGGCAAAGCCCACGTTCACGTCGTCATCATCGGGTTCGGCAACGAGCGTCGTGGCTCCAACACCATCTATGACTACGACGCGAAGGGTGAGCCCCTCGGGAAGGTTTCCGCACCGAACGTCAGCCCCTACTTGGCCGCAGGGCCGGACGCGGTTGTCAAGAACCGGTCAAAGCCGATCAGCACGGTGCCAGAGATGGCCTTCGGCAATATGCCGAATGATGGCGGTAATCTGCTGTTAAACAACGAGGATCGCGAGACACTTCTCGCGGAGTGTCCTGCGGCAGCGCCATTCGTTCGGGAGTTGATCTCGGCGGACCAGTTCCTCAACGGGGAGAAGAGGTGGTGCCTTTGGTTGGTCGATGCTTCGCCGTCTGAGATCCGAAAGCTCAATCCGATCCAGACTCGCGTTGCTGCGGTGAAGGAAGTGCGGTCGGCCAGCAAGAGAGCCACCACACGCGAACTCGCGAAATATCCAAGGCTCTTCGGCGAGATCCGGCAGCCCAAGACACGATATTTGTGCGTGCCATGCCACTCTTCGGAAAAGCGCACATACATTCCTATCGGGTTTCTTGATCACAGTAAGATCGTAAACAATTCATGCCTTGCCCTTGAATCCGCCACGCTCTACCACTTCGGTGTGCTCCACTCCGAGATGCACATGGCATGGGTGCGTCAGATTTGCGGACGGATCAAGTCCGACTACCGCTACTCGGCCCGCCTCGTCTACAACAATTTTCCGTGGCCCGCGGAGGTCAGTGACAAGCAGCGCGAGGCCGTCGAGGCGGCGGCCCAGGCCGTGCTCGATGCCAGGGCGCAATTCCCAATGGCCTCGCTCGCCGACCTCTACGATCCGCTCTCGATGCCTAAGCAGCTTCGTAAAGCACATACCGCACTCGACCGTGCAGTCGACCGCTGCTATCGATCCCAGCCGTTCCCCGATGAACGTCGCCGATTCGAGTACCTATTTGAGATGTGGGAAACCCTTGAACGCCCTCTGGCATGGCCAGCCAAGAAGAAGCGAGCTAGACGCCGATAGAAAACGTGACGAGCTCAGCCATCGATTCGGGCACGAGAGCCGCGTAATGGCGCCGACAGATCTCGGGACTATTCCCCATCAGCGTCGCAATCTGGAACAGGCTGATGCCTCGCTGGGCAAGCAGGCTTCCGAACGTGTGCCGGTAGTCCAGGCACGACCAATTCAACCCCGCCGCCCGATTCGCCGCCCGCAGATCCTGCGAGAAGTTGTCCGGCTGCCAGCGGATCCCGTTCGGACTTGGGAACAGCCAACTGCTTTCCGACGCCGGCACGACATAGCCGTCTAGGTACTCCCTTAAATCACGGCTGATGGGGATCGCCCGGTTCTTCTTCGTCTTGGGCTGCCAGCTCTCGCCGTTGATCGTCTTCGCCCGCACCCGAAGCAGCCCGTTCGGGGCCTGGGCCGTCGACCGGACGAAGTCATCCACCTGGAGCCAAAGCAACTCCTCACGGCGCAACCCCGCATAGATCAGCGTCGCCACCATGACCTGCAGCCGTGGCTTGAACCGCAACGACTCAAGCTGCTCCTCGATCTGCTCCAGTGTCAGGAAGCGGATCTCCGGCGCTGGTTCGCGATACCGTCGCACTTTCGCCGCCGGGTTCCGATCCAGCGGCATTCGCACTCGCTCGGACTCCATCGCCCAGTTGATCACCTTGCAGATGACCTCCCGGTATCGGTTGGCCGTCTTTGGGGCCAGGCCCTTCACGCGCTTCTGCTCATCGATGAAGTCCTGGACTGCGGCCGTTGTAATCTCCTCAAAGCAGCTGGCCGCAATGGGCCAGAGCTTCCGCCGACGGTCGTCTATGCATCGAAGAGCGCGGCACTTTCTCGCCCGATTCGTGTCGAGCTCGAGAGCCGAGCAGCAGGGGCCGAACGCCTCACGGAGATACGACATATCCCGACGCCAAGACCGCTCCGGGCGGTGGGCCTTCATGTGATCGATGTAGCCCGCAACCACTTCGCCGATGGGCGTCCTGGTCGGCAGGGGACACCCTCCACCCCGGAACTGCGCCGACTCGAACTGACGGAGCTTCTCCTTGGCGATCTGGAGAGAGTCCGTCCCAAGCGAGCGTCGCCTCTGGCGTCCGCCCTCGTACCACTGGATTTGATAGGTGTCGCCACGCTTCTTGAGACTGGCCATAGTGGCCTCCGTGTCTGGGCGAGCCCTTCGGAGACCGTGGGGTACGTCGCAGGGTACGTAGCCCATAAAGACCAAGAAAAAAGGGACTCGCGATGTCTCGCAAGTCCCTGTCATTCAAAAAGTAGCGGGGGCTGGATTTGAACCAACGACCTCCGGGTTATGAGCCCGACGAGCTACCAGACTGCTCTACCCCGCAATCAGGAGAGGACACTAGGCCTCGCCAACTTCTCCGTCAACCCCGCTCCAATTCATCCCCGCCGCGTCCTACCATCGCCGCGTGACCGAAACACAGAAAATCAACGTACTCCTCGTCGGCGGCGGCGGCCGCGAGCACGCGCTCGCCAAGGGCCTTGCCGCATCCCCCAACCTTGGTGTGCTCCACACCACCCATCCGCAGAACCCGGGGCTGGCCAAGCTCGCCAAACCGGTCGATGTCCCCGTCACCAAGGCCGAGATCTACCGCCTCGCCCAGTACTGCGACAAGCACAAGATCTCCCTTGTCGTCATCGGCCCTGAAGCCCCCCTCGCCGAGGGCTACGCCGACGCCCTCGCCTCCGACACCCGCCTCGTGTTCGGCCCCAAGGCCAGCGGCGCCGTCCTCGAAGCCGACAAGGCCTGGGCCAAACAGCTCATGCGCGGCGCCTCCATCCCGACCGGCGATGCACGCGTCTTCACCAACCTCGAGCAGGCCGTCAGCTACATGCAGACCCGCGAGGAGCCGCCCGTCCTCAAAGCCGCCGGCCTCGCAGCAGGCAAGGGCGTCGTCCTCCCCGTCAACATGGACGAAGCCGTCGCATTCCTCACCGACTGCCTCAAGGGCAACAAGTTCGGGGACGCCGGCCGGAAGGTCCTCATCGAAGAACGACTCGAAGGCCCCGAGGTCTCCGTCCTCGCCCTCGTCGACGGACGCAACATCTACGTTCTCGAAACCGCGCAGGACCACAAACGCCTCAAGGACAACGACGAAGGTCCGAACACCGGCGGCATGGGCGCCTTCAGCCCCAGCACCCGGATCGACGAGGAAACCATGGACCTCGTCCAACGCGAGATCCTCGTGCCCACGATCGACGCGCTCCGACGCGAAGGCATCGACTTCCGAGGCGTCCTCTACGCGGGCCTCATGCTGACGCCCTCAGGCCCCAAGGTCCTCGAGTACAACGTCCGCTTCGGCGACCCCGAGTGCCAGGCCATCCTCCCACGACTCAAGTCCGACTTCCTCGACCTCTGCATCGCCACCTGCACCGGCAAGCTGGGCAACATCGACATCGAGTTCGACCCACGCCCGAGCTGCTGCGTCGTTCTCGCCAGCAAGGGCTACCCCGAGAAACCCGTTACTGGCGACATCATCACGGGCATCCCCGACGCCGAGAAAATGGGAGACGTCACCGTCTACCACGCCGGCACCAAACTCGATGAAAAGGGAAACGTCGTCACCGCCGGCGGCCGCGTCCTCAGTGTTGTCGCCATTGGCAAAGACATGCACGACGCCCGCGAACGTGCCTACCTCGCCGCCAGCAAAATCGACTTCCCCGGCAAACAACTCCGCACCGACATCGGCGCCCTCTAAAGGTCCCATCCCTAAAAAGCAGTGGCGGAGGCTTCCACCCTCCGCTGAGCGCACTCTCCCCGGTGGGGGCGGCGTCCCGCCGCCCTTCTCCCGCGACCGACCCACCCTCCGTGCCACGGCTGTGCCAGCCGTGCTCTTCTCCGACTTCTCTCTCTACCGGGGAGAGGGCTGGAGAGAGGGGTTCTCAATCTCCGAGCCTCTACCTCACCCCAAGCCGCACCAGGTCATCATCTTGAGCCCGGTACCCGCGCCACACCCGATCCCGCGCCACCCACAGCATCCCATCACCCACACCAACCCTGAGCGACCCCATCGCCAGATCGCCGAACCCCGCAAGCTCGATCGTGCCAACCTCCTCCGCCTCTCCAGCCGACAACGCCACCTCATCCGCAACCCGCTTCGTCAGCAGATCAAGCCAACTCTCCGCCGCCGACTCGTCCTCGCTCGTCGCCCAGCCGCTGCTCGTCCTTGCGAGTTCCCGACCACTCCAACCGAGCGTCAGCGCCGCCACCTCACTCGCCGGCGTCGACACCGACACACGCGACACAATGTCCGTCACGTCCAGATCCAACAGCTCCACAAACTCCGCCGGCACCCGCATCGAGGCCCGCGCCACCTGGGTCGTCGTCTCGCCATCGGTCTTGAACAGCATCACATCCGCCACGAGCGAACTCGTATCAATCACCGCCGTGTACCGCCGACGATCCCCGCTCGGCCCCGCCTCGACCATCAGCGTCACGATCTCACGCTCAGGCTTGTCTTCCACAAACCGCTCCGACCGCGCCGCCACCAGCCCGTCAAGAATCTCCTGCACCCGCGTCCCGTCCGCGGGCTCAACCACCGGCAACTCCACCCCCCACGAAGACCCCACCCGCCGAAGCGAGAGCAGATCCCCCTCACGATCAATCGAGATCGTCACCGCGCCCGCATCAAGCCCGGGCAACACCGCCGAATCCCGCCAGGCCAGCAGTGATTCCAAACTCAAGAAGTTCGCAAGCTCCCGCTCGATCTGAGCGTCAGTCTGAGGAACGACCCACGCAGGAACCTTCCCCCCAAGAGCGTGGTTCTGGTTGTACCCGAACACAACAAGCCTGCGTCCATCAGCGCTCCGGACCGTCACTTCTGTCCGGTCCGACGCGTGCAAAGTTTGCCGAGGCGCGGTCGAATACGTCGCGTTCCCCAACACACGCACGCCCGCCGATCGCGTCGTCTCCGATGCGGGCCACACACTTTCCTCCGCCCCCTCGCGTTCCTCGCGCACCATCCAGCCATCCCACGACGGATCGCCCGCAACCGTCACCGTGTGGCCTTCAGCGTCCGTCACAGACACACCACCAATCTGACTCGCCGGCACCTCAACCAACGGCACCACCCGCCCGACGCCCGTCCCGCCAGCCTTGGGCGACGTCAAAACCACCGCCGCAATGAGCGCCATGAGAATCACCACCAAGATCGCAGCCGTCCGTCCATTCATGCCGAAAGTCTACCATCCAGCCGCAGCCCAACCGGAGCCACCGCATCGCACACAAACGCCCACATCCCGTCGTCGGCATCACCGCTGATGTCCAGGTGTTCAATGACCGCCAGCGCCACGCCATCACCTCCGCCTACACCGAGGCCGTCACCAACGCCGGCGGCATCCCGGTCATCCTCCCGCCCGTCACCGACGACATCCAGGCCCACCTCGCCCTCTGCGACGCCTTCGTCCTCACCGGAGGCGACGACCCCGTCACAGAGCCCTTCGGCGTCCCCACGCACGCCGCGGCCGTCCGCGTCCACGAATCCCGCCAGAACTACGAAACCCTTCTTCTCCGTAAGCTCCAGCAGTCAAACCCAAACACGCCCGTCCTCGGCGTCTGTCTCGGCATGCAAATGATGTCTCTCATCGCCGGCGGCTCCCTCAACCAGCACCTCCCCGACACACACGCCACACACGCCGACCATTGGGACCGCGACCACGACATCATCCCAACCGCATCCATCATGCAGCCCGGCACCGTCCATAGCCGACACCGCCAGGCCATCAGCAACCCAGGCTCCCTCGAAGTCCTCGCCACCTCGCCCGACGGCCTCATCGAAGCCGTGGGGGACCCGGCACGCCCCTTCTACCTCGGCGTCCAATGGCACCCCGAACGCACCGCATGCGCCCCGCTCGGCAGCGACCTCTTTGCACGACTCGTTGCAGCGATCTGATTCCTCCCTCTCCCGCGCCCCGTGGGAGAGGGTGCCGAGCAAAGCGAGGCGGGTGAGGGTCTTTGTCAGCTCGCCAGCTGCGCCGAAGTATGCACCCCGAGCGACGCATAGATCTCCCGCGTCGCTGTCGAGTTGTTCAGCGTGTAGAAATGAATCCCGTCCACACCCGCATCGAGCAGCTCCGCGCACTGCTGCGTCGCCCAGTGCACGCCCACGCGTCTGACCGCCTCGTCCTCGCCGTTCGTCCGGTCCAGCGCCCTGAGCATCTTCGCCGGGAACGTTGTCCCAAGCGCCAGCTCCGCCATCCGCTTCATCCCCGACACTGAGGTCACCGGCATGATCCCCGCGATGATCGGCACATCGATCCCTGCGTGCCGGCACCTGTCGCGGTAATCCAGGAACGTGTGGTTATCAAAGAACAACTGCGTGATGATGAAGTCCGCCCCGGCATCCACCTTCGCGCGCAGATGGTCCATCTCGTGCAGACGGTTCGGCGTCGCCGGGTGTCCCGCGGGAAAGCCCGCCACGCCCACGCCAAAGCCCTTGCCGTTCGGGTGCTTCCCGCGATCGTTGAACCGCTTGATCGCCGCCACCAGCTGCGCCGCATACCGGTAGTCATCGTCCTCATGCCGATGCCCGGGCCGGTCCGCCGGCGGATCGCCACGCAGCGCCAGGATGTTCCCGATCCCCTGCGCGCAGTAATCCTCGAGAATCTCCTCGATCTCGCCGGACTTCTGGCACACGCACGTCAGATGCGGCATCGGACTCAGCGTCGTCTCTTTGCGAATCCGCGAAACCAACTCACTTGTCAGCTCACGCGTCGAACCGCCCGCGCCCGACGTCACACTCACAAACGTCGGCTCAAGCTTCGCAAGATCCGATATCGTCCGGAACAGATTCTCCGAACCCTTCGCCGATTTCGGCGGGAAGAATTCGAAGCTGAAGGTCGTCTTCTGCCTCTTGAATACGTCCCGCATGTGCATCGTCGGCTCCTTGACCTGCCAAAAGCCCCGCGCCGGATCTCTCCGGCGCGGAACGA
>MDTD01096561.1_pt1 | contig 20847 bp, 20 predicted proteins | sample 811221 | NCBI WGS metagenome assembly MDTD01 (sample SAMN05326646, study PRJNA326480) | marine metagenome | isolation source: seawater | place: Pacific Ocean: South West | collected 2011
AAAAAATCTGGACACCAGAAAAAAGTATAAATATTTCAGATTTCGCAATTGCTAGATATTCATCTTTAGCAGATGAATTTTTAAATTTAGGTAAACCGGTTATTTTGTATGATTTAAAAGGCTATCCCCAAAAGTTCTTTAATTATGGAAATAAATTAATTTCATCAAACGTAAACCATATAGAAAAAAAATTAAAAAAATTAACAAAAAATTTAAATAAATTTAATAAAAGCTTAGATAAAGATAGGGAAAAATTATTTTTCAAAAAAAAAAATAATAAATTAATTACAATTTTAGAAAATTTAATTTAAGAATAGATTGTTTACAAAAAATAAAAATTAATTTTTAAAATATACATTTATTTGATACAAATTTAATTTAATATGCAACCAATTAGAAAATTTTTTAAAAATAAAGTTTTAATGATTACTGGTGCCACCGGTTCTTTTGGAACTCATTTTCTAAAAAAATTAGCTCAAATTAATGTAAAACCAAAAAAAATAATTATTTTTAGTCGAGACGAACTTAAGCAATATGAACTAAAAAAAAAAATCTATGGAAAATTTGGCTCAAAATTAAGATTTTTTCTTGGGGATGTCAGGGATAAAGACAGGGTATTTCAAGCACTAAACGGGGTTGATATTGTCATTCATGCAGCAGCTTTAAAACAGGTTGATACTGCTGAATATAATCCTTCAGAATATATCAAAACAAATGTTACAGGTGCGGAAAATGTTACAAATGGATCTATTAAAAATAATGTTGATTATGTATTGGCACTTAGTACAGACAAAGCTTGTTCGCCTGTAAATCTGTATGGTGCATCCAAATTGCTTTCTGACAAACTATTTATTAGTGGAAATGATATAAGGGGAAAATCTAGAACTAAACTGTCAGTCTTAAGATATGGAAATGTTATGTCGAGTAGAGGTTCTGTAGTTCCATATTTTAAAAAATTAATAAATCAAGGTAAACAATTAACATTGACAGATAAAAATATGACAAGATTTTCGATAACTTTAAACGAAGCAGTTGATTTTAGTTTAAAATCTTTACAATTGATGGTTGGTGGAGAATTGTTTGTGCCAAAAATACCATCTTACAAGATACTAGATGTTGTAAGCGCATTTGAATATAAAAAAAAATATAAAATAATTGGTAAAAGATCAGGTGAAAAAATAAATGAGGACCTAATCTCAATCCATGATGCACCCAGAACAATTTCACTTAAGAATTTTTTTATTATTATTCCTGATAATCTAACCACACCATGGAACTTAAATAAATTTAGAAAAAAAAATAAATTAAAAAAAATTGTTTTTTGTAAAGATAATTTCGAATATTCAAGTGATAAAAATTCAAAATTTTTAACTGTAAAAGAAATAAAAAATATTATTAACAAAAAATATGATTAATTATGGAAAACATTCCATTGATCAATCGGATATAAGATCAGTAATTAAAGTACTTAAATCAAAAAAGATTACCCAGGGCCCTTTTGTTGAATTATTTGAGAATAAGTTAAAAAAATATTTTGGTTCAAAATATTGTTTAGCAGTAAACAGTGGAACAGCAGCATTACATCTTGCATGTTTATCATTAAACATTTCATCAAAAGATAAAGTTGTAACTACACCTATAACATTTGTAGCTTCAATTAATTCGGCACTTTATAATAATGCTGATATTAATCTTATAGATATTGATATTGAAAATTATTGTATGGATTTAAATAAATTAGAAAAATTTTTAAAAAAAACAAAAATTAAGGCCGCAATTTTTGTTGATTATGCAGGAAACGTTTTAGATTGGGAAAAAATAAAATATTTGTCCCGTAAATATAATTTTTTCTCAATAAATGATAATTGTCACGCTATAGGATCCTCATTTAACAGTGATTTGAAATATGCATGCAAGTACGCAGATATTGTTACACAAAGTTATCATCCCGTCAAAGCTTTTACTACAGGAGAGGGCGGATCTTTGCAGACAAATAATAAGAAAATTTATGAAAAGGCTTTGGCGCTTAGATCACATGGAATTGTTAAATCATCTAAATTAAGTAAAAAGAATGGTAATTGGTTTTATAAAATAAATAATTTGGGGTTTAACTATAGAATATCTGACATTAATTCTGCTCTAGGCTTATCACAAATAAAAAAGATTAATAAATTTATCTCAAAAAGAAGAAGAATAGCTAAAATTTATGATAAAAATTTTTCTAATATTGAAAAAATACATATCCCCAAAACTAATAGATATGTAAAACATGCATATCATTTATATGTTATGCTTATTGATTTTAAAAATTTTAAAATAAAAAAAAAAATATTCTTTGAAAAATTGTTTAAATTAGGAATAAATTTACAAGTGCACTATATTCCTTTGCACTATCACAACCATGTAAAAAAAATAGTTTTAAAAAAAAAAGTAAGTTTTCCAAATGCTGAAAATTTTTATAAAAGAGCAATATCACTTCCTGTATATTATGATTTAACTTATTCGGATCAAATAAAAGTAATTACAAATATTAAAAAAATTTTGAAGATTGAGAATTAATAAAATTGAAACCATTAAAAAAATTTATTCAAATAATAAAATTACTTAAACTTAATAAATTTATTTTATATATAAGTTGTTTTAATATAATTTATTCATTTTTAGAAATACTCAGTCTCGCAATGTTAATTCCTTTGATTAATTTTATTTTAAATCCTGAAACATTTTTAATTTTTTTACAAAAAAGTAATTTTATTGTTTTTAAAATATCAGGTGATTATTTGATAAATCTAAACCAATTTCAGATTATCAAACATGTTATTTTGGGACTTATTATAGTAGTAACTATTAAATTTTTTTTCTCCTTATTTTTTGAATGGTACAAAGCTAAATTTATTTACAAAATAGAGTTTATTTTGTCAGATATCCTTTATACAAAATATATTACTTCAGATTATAAATACGTTTTAGATAAGAACTCTTCAGAACTACATAGAAATATTTTAAATGATATAGGACAATTTAATGGAACTGCTCAATCAATAGTTCTTTTTTTTACAGATATTTGTTTTTCAATAGGAATTATCTTTTTATTATTATTAACAAATTTTAATATAACATTAATATTAATCTTAATAGTTTCTATAATTGGTTATTCAATATTTAGGTTTACATCAAAATATAATTTTTATCTTGGCAAACAAGTAAGCGATGCAACTGAAAAAAAAATAGAAATTATGTTACAAAGTTTTGGTGGTATCAAAGAAATAATTATTTACAATTCATCTGTTTATTTCAAAAAAATATTCAATTTAGAAAATGAAAGGTTATCCAAAGCTAAAAGAAATAATACATTTATAGTATCATTACCAAAAATTCTTATTGAATTTATAATTTTTATCACTTTCGCAATTATAATATTTACTCTATTTTTTTTGCAATTTGATGTTAATAACCTTTTCGCGAAATTAAGTTTTATAGCAATTGCAATAATTAGAATAGCACCATCGTGTTATCGAATAGTTGTATCACTGCAAAGAATAAGATTTACTGAAGTGCCAATTAACAATATTTATTCTAAACTAAAAGAAGAAACAATTTTTATTGAAAAAAAAATTACTGCAGGAACAAAGAATTTTGACGAAGTTGTTTTTGAAGATGTTTCTTTTAAATTTGGAGAAAAAACCATCTTTTCAAATTTAAATTTGAATATAAAAAATAATAATCTGATTGGAATTCACGGACAAAGTGGGTCAGGCAAATCAACTTTTATAAATTTATTGACAGGCCTACATTTTCCCTCAGATGGAAAAATATTAGCTAATGGTGTAAATATAAAAGAAAATATTGACAACTGGAGAAGTAAAATTGGATTTGTTCCACAGAATGTTTTTATTTCAAATAATTCTTTAAAACAAAATATTGCTTTTGGTTTAGAGGACTATCAAATTAATGAGAAAAGATTACTTGAATCAATTCAACTCTCAGGTTTAAAAAATTTTGTCTCTAATAATAAAATGGGTATAAATTTTATTTTAGGAGAAAATGGCTCAAAAATTTCTGGCGGACAAAGACAAAGAGTAGGTATTGCAAGAGCACTTTATAAAAACTCAAAAATACTTATTTTTGACGAAGCAACAAATTCTCTTGATGAACAGACGGAAATAGAGGTTATAAATAATATATATAATTTAAAGGATAGATTTACTATTATTTTAATTAGTCACAATAAAAAAATAATAGAACAGTGTGATACAATATATGAGATAAGAGATTTAAATCTTTTTAAAAATAAGTAATTATTTTTAATACATGTAATATGGTAAAAAAAATTTCACAAAATAAACTAGAAAAAATACTAATTTCTAAAGTAAATAGATATCAATTAAGTTCAGTTGAGTTTAAACAATTAAAAAAAATTTTTAAAGGAAAAAATATTCTTGTTACTGGAGCTTGTGGATCAATTGGATCGGAGTTTACAAATGAATTATTAAATTACTCTTACAAGAAAGTTTATCTATTAGATAAAGACGAAAATAATCTTACAGAAATGAATAGAAGCATAGTTTTAAAAAAGAAAAAAAATATCGAGTACATTTGCACTGATCTTAATATTTTTAATCTAGATCAATTTTTACAGGAGAATAAAATTCAGATATATTTGAATTTTGCTGCAGTTAAACATGTTAGAAGTGAAGAAAATTTTGAATCTACTAAATATATGCTTAAAACAAATGTTGATAGTTTTTGTCCACAAAAAAAAAATTTTTTAAAGATTTTTTTTTCTATCTCTAGTGATAAATCAATTAATCCTCATAGTATTTTGGGAATTTCTAAACATTTAATGGAATTAAAGTTAATGGAATATTCAAAGAAATACCCAAGCGTTCATGTTGCAAGTACAAGGTTTGCAAATGTAGCATTTTCTAGAGGGAGTTATTTAGAATATGTTTTAAATAGAATAGAGAAAAAAATTATTTTTGGTGTACCTATGAATATTTCAAGGTATTTTATAACCAAAAATGAGGCTGTATCATTATGTTTGCTATGCCTAATTCCCTCATCAAAGAATAAGATTATCATTCCAAAAATTGAGAAGCTTCAAAAAGAAATTAAATTAATTGATTTAGTTAGAAAAATTTTAAAAATTGAGAATTACAGATTAATTTTTTCAAAAACAAATAAAAAAATAAAAAATAATATTTTTCCAATTGTTCCACAATATGATCATATAGTAGGCCAAAAAAATTATGAGGAATTTATATATGATAAAGAAAAAAAAATCGGCCTACTTAATGGTAAGGTCGATTATATTAAATTTAATAAAAACATAAAAAAAGTAAATATTGTGAAAGTTTTAATAGCAACAAAAAATAAAAGTGAAATGATAAAAAAAATCACAAAAAAATATAAATTTTTTAATCCTAGAAAAAAATCTAAAAAAATAAGTAACTTATTATGAAATACGAATTATCTTATTTGTTAAAAAAATTTAACAAATTAAAAAAGTTAAACAAAATAAAAGTACTTGAATTGCATTCACCGTATTTTAAGAAAAGAGATCTTATTCACATAAATAATTGTATAAAATCTACATTTGTTTCAACTAAGGGAAATTATATTGAAAAATTTATAAAAAAAATAAAAAAAGTAACAAAATCTAAATATGTTATATTGACAAATACTGGAAGTTCAGCGACTTACTTAGCTCTTAGATCTATTAATATAAAAAAAGATACAGAAATATTAATCCCGAGCTTAAATTATATTTCAAATATTAATGCAATTTTAGCCCTTGGTGCAATTCCTCATTTTGTTGATAGTGAGGTTCAGACTTTAGGAATTGATTTAATAAAAATGGAAAAATATTTTAATTTAAAATTTAAAAAACTTGGCAGCAAATATGTTAATAGAGAAACTAAAAAAATTTTATCTGGAATTATTTGTACTCATATATTTGGAAACACTTCAAATATAGACAAATTGAAAATTTTTTGTAAAAAAAAAAAAATATTCTTAATAGAGGACTCATCAGAGGCCCTTGGTAGTAAATATAAAAAAAAATCGCTGGGAACTTTCGGAGATATTGGACTATTGAGCTTTAACGGTAATAAAATTATTACATCAGGAGGAGGAGGCGCAATGTTAACTAATAATAAAAAGATATATTTAAAAGCTAAGCACTTAGCTCAAAATGCAAAAATAGAACATAATTGGAAATATAACTATAACGATTTAGGATATAATATTGGTATGCCGAATTTAAATGCATCTTTAGGGTTTTCTCAAATAATTAGACTTAACCAAAACATTAAAATAAAAAAGAAATTATATAAATATTATGAAAAACATTTCTCTGATCTTAAATACTTCAAATTACTTAAAATAAATAGAAATCTTAAATCGAATTATTGGCTTATAACTCTATTGATAAATAAAAATAGTTTTAGAGAAAGAAATAAAATTATTGAATTTTTAAATGAAAATAAAATCAAAGCTAGACCTGTATGGCAGTTATTACATAAAATTAAAGATTATTCAAAATTTCAAAGCATGAATTTAAACAATGCAAAAAGCTTAGAAAAAAGAATTATTAATATCCCAAGTAGTGCGCATTTAAGGACGTTGAATTGAAAAAAAAAGTTATACTTATAGGTAATGGTGGTCATGCAGTTTCATGTATTGATATAATTGAAAGTTCAAGGGATTTAGATTTAGTAGGAATTGTTACAAAAAATAAATCAAATCAAAAATATTTTTTAGAAAAATATAAAGTTTTGGGTTCTCAAAAAGAATTATTCAAACTAAAAAAAATTACAAATAATTTAATATTAGGTGTATCTTTCTTCGAAAATTTAAAGAAAAGAGAAAAATTAATTAATTCCTGTCAAAATATTGGTTTTAAATTTATTTCTTTGATATCGAGAAAATGTTTTATTTCAAAAAATGCTAAGATCGGTAGTGGCTGTCAAATATTTAATAATGTTACAGTATCTGGTAATTCAATATTAAAAGATAATGTTATTTTAAACACCGGATCTATTATAGAACATGATGTAACTATTAACGAAAATAGTCATATTTCTACTGGAGCAATAATTAACGGTAATTGTAATATTGGTAAAAATACATTTGTCGGATCCAGATCGGTTCTCAGACAAGGTATAAAAGTTAAACAAAATAAATTTATTAAAATGGGAAGCGCCCTAAAGCATGACTTATAAAGTTAAGATAATAGCCGAAGCAGGCGTAAATCATAATGGAAATTTTTTAGTTGCAAAAAAATTAGCTTATGAAGCAAAAAAAATAGGTGCTGATTATGTTAAATTTCAAATTTATGATTATAAGGAAACTGCTATAAAAAAATTAGCTAAAACGAAATACCAAAAAAAAAATACTTTAAATCAATCAGACAATCAATATGACATGTTGAAAAAATTGTCTTTATCACACAAAGACTTTGATAAATTAATTAAATATTGCAAAAAGATTAAAATAAGATTTTTAGCATCTGTTTTTGATATAAGCAGTTTGAATTATCTAAAAAAAAAAACAAATACGATAAAAATTGGCTCGTCCGAATTATCAAATTTTTTTTTATTGAAAGATGTTGCTAAATTAAACAAAAATTTGATTATTTCTACTGGCATGAATGATTTAGCTTCAATTAAAAGATCGCTAGAATTATTATATAAAAATGGGCAAACAAAGAATAAAATAACATTATTGCATTGTAATTCAGCTTATCCGACACCTGTTACTGACGCAAATCTTCTTACTATGAAAAAATTAAAAAAACATTTTAAAGTTAATGTTGGTTACTCTGATCACACTTTAGGAACCGAAGTTGCTTATGCTGCAGTAGCACTAGGTGCAAAAATTATCGAAAAACATATAACTTTAAATAAAAAATCAAAGGGACCAGATCACAAAACGAGTCTAAATATAAAAGAATTTAAAAATATGATTCTAGGTATTAGAAATATTAGTAAAGCAATAAAAGAAAAAAAGGGAATTTTGACTAATAGCGAAAAAGAAAATTCAAAATTTGTTAAAAAATTTTTAGTTGCAAAAAAAGAGATAAAAAAAGGTGATAAATTTTTATTTTCAAATCTTACAGCCAAAAGAACAGGAGGCGGCATAATGAGTATGGATATAAATTTGGTTTTAAACAAAAAGTCAAAAAAAAAATTTATAAAAGATGAAATAATTAAAATTTAATGAAAAAAAAAATTTTCTTTTTGTCGAGTAGCAGAGCTGACTTTGACTTGATTTCTACAATTTATAATTCACTAAAAAAAAATAAATATTTATTATCTAAAATGATTCTTACTGGAACAAATTTAGATAGTAAATATACTCAAAAAAAAAAATTTTTAAATTCTAATTTTAAAATTAATGTTGATCTCAAGTCGTCAAATATTAAAGATTTTTCAAAGGTTTTAAGTAGTTATTTTCTTAAATTTTATAATTTTTTATATAAAAAAAAACCAAATGTAGTTGTAATTCTTGGAGATAGATATGAAACTTTAATTTTTGCGATTTGTGCGAAATTTTTAGATTGTAAAATCATTCATATCCATGGTGGAGAAAAAACAAAGGGGTCTCTTGATAATATATGGAGAGACATGATTACCAAAATTTCTGATCACCATTTCACATCTTTAGAGATTTATAGAAAAAGAGTAATTAAATTAATTGATGGTTCAAAAAATGTGTTTAATTTTGGGTCTATAGGAGCATATAATATCAAAAATACTAATAAAAAAAAAATATTTCAAAATATTAAATTTAAGAAAAAAATATTAGTATCATACCACTCATCTACACTATCAATTTCTAAATCACGAAAAGATCTTTTGGAGATGTTAGCGGCACTAACTAAATTTAAAGAATGTTTTATTTTGTTTACATATCCAGGGCACGATATAGAGTCTGATTTTATAATTAAATCTCTTAAAAAATTTAACATAGTGAATAAAAATAGCTTATTAATTAAAAAAGCATCATCTTATAATTATGCAGATCTATTATATTCATTTGATATTTTAGTTGGCAATTCATCATCTGGTATAATTGAAGCGCCTTCTGCTAAAATTCCTACTTTAAATATTGGTGATAGACAAAAAGGTAGAGTTTCAGGTCCAAGTGTTTTCCATATAAATGGCAATAGAAAAAAAATATATTTTATGATCAAAAAAATTTTGAAAAAAAAAAAAATAATATTCAAAAACCCCTATTATCAAAAAAACACGTTAAAAAAAATGAGTGATAAAATAATATCTATATCTAAAATTTAATAAAAAAAATTTAAATGAAATATTTTGATAAAAAAGAGCTTAAGATTTGTAGCCTAAACATTAATTCGACTATAAAAGATGTTATTACAAACTTAAATAAATCTAGTATGCAAATTACTTTAATAAATTCTTCATCAGGAAACTTACTTGGTGTTATTACAGATGGTGATATCAGAAGAGGTTTATTAAGAGGATTGGATTTGAATAGTAAAATAAGCTCGTTAATAAAAAAAAATCCTTTAGTTGTCGAAAAAGATACAGAACCAAAAACCATAGAGTATTTGATGAAAACGAAATCCTTATTACATATACCAGTAGTTGATAAAAATTATTACTCAGTTGGATTATATTCTTTAAATGAGTATAGATCCGACGAAAAGATAAATCTGCCAGTTGTAATTATGGCTGGTGGTTTTGGCAAAAGATTGAAGCCATATACAAATAATTGCCCAAAACCTATGTTGGAAATTGCTGGAAAACCAATGATTGAACATATTATCAATAATCTAAAATCCCAAGGTTTTAAAAAAATTTTTATCTCCGTCCATTATTTAGCAGACAATATAATAAGTTATTTTAAAACAGGAAAAAATTTTGGAGTTTCTATAAAATATATTAAGGAAGAGAAGCCTCTTGGCACTATTGGCTCCTTAGGTTTTCTTAAAAAAAAATTTAACAAACCAATAATTGTAGTTAATGGAGATACCTTAACGAATATAAATTTAAAGGAAATGCTAAACTTTCATAAAAAAAATAAATCTAGCGCAACAATGGCAGTTAAAGTGATGATAAATTCCAATCCTTATGGAGTAGTAAAGTCAAAAGGTTTACTGGTAGAAAATTTTCAAGAAAAACCTGTCGACAAAATTTATGTGAATGCAGGAATATATGTTATTTCGAGTAAAAGTTTAACATTTATCAAAAAAGACGAAAGAATTGATGCCCCAAATTTTTTAATGAAGCTAAAAAATAAAAAAAAAAAAAGTAATTATCTTTCCTGCACATGAAGAATGGAACGAAATTGGCACAGTAGAAAATTATAAGAATATTATAAAAAAACATTGATGCATAATCTTGTAATAATTCCGGCGCGAAGAAATTCAATAAGATTAAAAAATAAAAATTTGTTAAAAATTCAAAACCAAACATTAGTGGAACATTCAATAAACTTTGCAAAAAAAAATATTCAATTTTGTAATATTTTAGTCTCAACCGACTCAAAAAAAATAAGAGAAATATCGATTAAAAAAAAAGTGTTATGTCCATGGATTAGACCAAAAAAATTTTCAACGTCTAAATCATCCACAGAAAGCGTCATATCTCATGCGCTAAAGTGGTATGAAAAAACTGTATCTATTGTTGATTTTATTATTTTACTTCAACCAACTACTCCATTTCGTACAAAAGAAACATTTAATAGATGTTTAGAAAGTGCAAAAAAAAATCCATTATCAACAATCATAACATTTAAAAAAAATAAAAAAATTTTTTTTAAAATAAAAAAAAAAAAATTAGTCCTTAAAAAAGAAAATTTTATTGAGCCCACTGGTTCAATTTACATAATATCTTCAAATAAATTCAAAAAATTCAATAACATTTACTCTGGTAAAGTGACTCCAATATTAACATCAAATGAAATAGAAAATATAGATATTGATTATAAACAAGACTATATTAAAGCAAAAAAACATCTGAGAGGTTATAATAAGTAGATTTATATATTTTTAAAAAATATGACTATTAAAACAAAAAGAACCCACGATATTTTATATTTAAAAGAAAATAGGTATGAAAAAACAAAGGAAATGTTTAAATTTATTTTTAATCATGCATTTCCATCTGTTAAGGCTTCTAGTTATGAAAATTTAAAAATGTTAGATATAGGATGTGCGGCAGGTGAATTTACTTATTATCTAAAAAAAAAAATTAAAGGTAATCCCAATATTATAGGCGCTGATATTCATTCAAATCTTTTAAGAAAGGCAAAGCAAAATGTCAAAGGTGTTAAATTTATAAAAAAAAATGTACTTCATAAAAATGCTTTCCAAAATAAAAAATTTAATAAAATTTTTATGATTGGTGTTCATCCGATTTTTGATTCTTTTGAAAAATGTTTTACTAATTTAATAAATTGGACTACTTCTGGTGGCGAAATATACATATGTGATATGTTTAACCCTTATCCAGTGGATGTTATAATTAGATATAAATTGTCTAAAAATTACAAAAAAAAATCATATGAAACTGGATGGAATATTTTTTCTAAAAATAGTGTGATTTCATTTTTAAAAAAAAAAGAGAGAATAAAAAGTCTAAAGTTTAAACAATTTCATATGCCTTTTGATTTAAAAATGAACAAATTAGATACTGTAAGAAGTTGGACTTTTAAAGATCAAAAAGGCAAGAGAATAATGACTAATGGCTTGAGCATTATTCAAAATCAAACTTTATTAAAAATTAAATTAAAATAATGACCAAAGGAATAATGTTCCATCATTTCCATGGGAAAGGTCATATTAAAACACAAGGTTCTATTGATCAAAAAAAATTTATTCAAATAATAAAAAAAATAAAAAAAAAATATAACTTACTCAGCGCAAATAATTTTTACGAAAAATGTATTTCACATAAACTAAAAAAAAATGATGTTTGTCTAACATTTGATGATGGTCTCAAGTGTCAATATGATATTGCTTATCCAATATTAAAAAAAATGAAAATTAAGGCTTTTTTTTTTCTTTATTCTAGCGCCATTAATAAACCAAGTAATTTAGAAATCATTAGAGATTTTAGATTTAGATGCTTTAATGATATTAATGATTTTTATACAGAATTTTTTAATTCATTTGAAAATTTATATTATAGAATTGATTTCAAAAGTCATACTTACAAAAATTATTTAAAAAATTACAGATTTTATTCTTTAAATGATAGAATTTATAGATACTTAAGAGATAAAATATTGAATGAAAAAGAATATTTAAAAATTATTTTTAAAATGATGAGAAAAAAAAAATATAATAAATTTAATTATTCCAAAAAACTAATCATGTCAAAAAGCAATATTAAAAAAATTATTAATAATGGAAATTTAATTGGGTTACATTCCCATAGTCATATTGTCGATTTAACAGAAAAAAATTATAATTATCAACTTAAAGAATACAAATTAAATTTAAATTTTCTTTATAAGAATTTTAAAATAAGGTGTAATGCTGTATCTTATCCTTTTGGTCGTTACAACAGTGACACTTTAAAAATTATGACCAAAATTGGAGTAAAAGTAGGTTTTTTATCAACCGAAAATTTTAAGAAAAAAAAAACAAAATTGGAAATTTCTAGAGTGGACCATAATACTTTTTTGTAATGAAAATAACAATATTTACAAGTAATTCCCCAAGGCATCTTTGTCTAATAAATAAGTTGTCAAAAATTGCAAAAACTTTTACTGTTATTGAAACTAAGACTAAATTTCCTGGACGGTTAAAAGGTTTTTTTGACAAATCAGATCTACATAAAAAATACTTTGAAAAAGTTGATAACTCTGAGTTAAAGTTTTTCAAAAATCATCATACCTTAAAAAAAATTGAGGAAGCATTAATAATACAACAAGGAGATCTAAACTATATTAATAGAAAAGAAATTAATAATTTTTTAAAATCTGATATTTATATAATTTTTGGTTCTAGCTTTATAAAAGGTTGGTTACTTAAATTTTTAATTAATAAAAAAGCGATTAATATTCATATGGGTGTGTCACCATATTATAAGGGATCATCATGCAATTTTTGGGCTCTTTATGATAGAAATATTAATATGATTGGTTCGACCATTCATTATCTATCTGAAAAATTAGATGGTGGCGATATGATTATGAATGTCTATCCAAAAAAAAAATATAAGTCGGGTTTTGATTTTACAATGCGATCTGTACTAGATACCCATAATACATTATTTAATTTAATAAAATCTAGGAAACTTTTTAAAATAAAACCCAAGATTCAAGATTCAACTAAAAATATTAGAATTACAAAGAAAAAAGAATTTAATCAAAAAGTAATTAAAAATTTTTTTAAAGACAAAAAAAATATTATAAAATATTAAATGTCAGAAAAGTTAATTAGAATAATACCTAAGCTTGATATAAAAAATGGGTTATTGATAAAAGGTATAAATTTGGAGGGTTTAAGAGTGCTTGGAGATCCTTATTTATTTGCCCAAGAATATTACAATCAAGGTGCTGATGAGATTTGTTATTTAGATAATGTAGCGACATTGTATGGCACAAATAATTTATCAAAATTTATCTCAAGAACAGCTAAAAATATTAATATACCTATTTCTGTTGGTGGAGGAATAAGATCTTTAGATGATATTGAAAATGCCTTAATAAATGGAGCTGATAAAATATGTTTAAACTCAAGAATAATTGATAGACCATCTTTTTTAAAAAAGGCTTGTAGATTATTTGGATCTTCAAATATAACAGCTATAATAGAGACAACTAAAATTGATAAAAAGTATTATCTAACAAAATCAAACGGTAGAGATCTAATTAACATTGATCCAAGAAATTGGGCAAAAAAAATTGAAGATTTAGGTGCAGGAGAAATTTTTTTAACTAGTGTACACAAGGAAGGATTAAGATCAGGTTTCGATATTTATATAACAAAAAGTATATGCGATGCAGTAAACTTACCAGTAATTGCCCATGGCGGGGCAGGAAATTTTTTAGATATTTTAAATTTAATTAGAAAAACAAAAATATCTGGAGTTAGTGTTGCTAGTATGTTTCATTATCAAACATGCTTAAATTTTACAATTCCAAAAGTAACTACAGGAAATTTAGAATTTTTAAAAAATTTCAAACATAAGAACAAGAACACAAACATAAAAATAATAAAAAAGTTAAAAAATTATCTAAAAAAAAATAAAGTAAACATTAGATGAAAATAGATATAACTATAATTAATTTAAATTGTAATAATATTTTTAGCATATATGGATTGTGTCAAAATTTTTCTAAACACACTAAAATTGTGTCAAATTATAAAAGTTTTAATAAAAATACCGACTTAATTATTTTACCTGGTGTAGGTGCATTTACAAATGCAATAAATACATTAAAAAAAAATAGATTGTATGAAAAAATTTATGAACATGTAAAAATTAAAAATAAAAAAGTGATAGGAATATGTTTGGGAATGCAATTATTATATGAAAGTAGTGAAGAATTTAATCTATGTAAAGGATTTGGTTTTCTAAAAGGTAAAGTAATTAAACTTAATCCTGGAAAGGAAAGCTTTCCAAATATTGGTTGGAAAAAAATAGATACAGTAAATAAAAGACTAAAAAAATTTAATAAAAAAAATTTTTATTTTATTCATTCCTATCATTGCAACCCAATTGAAAAATATACAATTACAAGTTCAATCAAGTATAACAGGAAAGATATATGTGCCTCAGTTGAAAAAAATAACATAATTGGAACACAGTTTCATCCAGAAAAAAGTGGTTTAGATGGTATAAATCTTTTTAAAAATTTATTATTAAAATGAAGAATTTTAAAACTCTTTATGGTCTTCCAAAAAAAGTAAAATTTTGTAAAAAATCATTAATTTCAAATCAAAGACCATATTCAAGTGTTGAGTTTGTCCAAAAAAAAGACTCATCTAAAAATACAATAAAATTTGATAAAAATGGTGTTTCGGAAAGTTGGCTTTATTCTCGAAAAAAAAAGGAAATTGATTTCAAGAAAAGAGAGAAAGAGCTATTAAAATTGCTTGAAAAGCATAGAGGCAAACATGGTGAATTTGATTGCGTCGTACCAGGTGGTGGAGGAAAAGACAGTTGTTATGCCAGTCATGTATTAAAGTACAAATATGGAATGAACCCATTAACAGTCACATGGCCACCTGTGATGTATACCTCTTATGGTTTAAGAAATTTTAAAGCTTGGTTAAAAAGTGGAAAATTTGAAAATGTTACTGCGAAAAGAAACTTTGATGTAATGAGATTATTAACAAAGTTAGCTGTAAAAAATTTGCTACACCCATTTCAAACTTTTATCATTGGGCAAAAAAATTTTCCAATAAAAGTTGCGCTTGAAAATAAAATACCTTTAATCTTTTATGGAGAAAATGAAGCCGAGCATGGAAATGCAATTGCTGATAATAATACTTCTTTAAGAGATAAATCATTTTTTACTTTATCAAACTTAAACAGAATTCACTTAGGAGGAGTTAATTATTATGAATTGATTAAGGATTACAAAATAAATAAAAAAGAATTAGATTTATATTTACCACCAGACACAAAAAAATTGGAAAAAAGTAATATTGAAGTGCACTATTTAGGTTACTATCTTAAATGGACACCTCAAGAAGCTTATTATTACGCTGTAGAAAATTGTGATTTCAGACCAAGACCATTTAGAAGTCAAGGTACATATGGTAAATATCACAGTATTGACGATAAAATTGACGATATTCATTTTTATACTACATACATAAAATTTGGAATAGGAAGAGCTACTTATGATGTTTTTCAGGAAATAAGAAATGATCATTTAACCACAGAAGAAGGTAAAAAATTGATAAAAAAATATGATGGTGAATATCCATCTAGATATATAAAAGATATATGCAATTATTTAGATATGACTGAAAGACAATTTAATAAACATTGTGATAGATTTAGATCACCTCATTTATGGAAAAAAATTAATTCTAAATGGAAATTAAGACATACTGCAAATAAGGACGGTACAGATGACTAAAGAAATTTACTTCGTTCATGCAATTGATACCGAAGGGCCATTATATGAATCTTTAGATGCAAAATTCGATAGAATAAAAGATGTATACAACATAGATATAAAAGAAAGAACTGAAGAAAACTTAAACAAAATTAAACAAAAAAAAATCAATTTGGGTGGAAAGGAAAATGATATCGCCTTAATGTTAAGTGGTCATTTAACAAATTATAATGATAATTGGAAAAAAATTGAATTAATGAATAACAAAATTTTTAATGAAGATTTTCGATTTACAGACCCAGATAGTTCTGGCAATCCTTGGGTATTTAGTTGGCATTGCCTTGATCATGTTGGTTATATTAATAATCCTAGAAAAAGAGAATTAGGTCACCACAAAATATTTGATTATTATTCAGAAACAATCAAAAATAAAAAAAAATATGGAGACGAATTATTTTGGCATTTTCATCCAATGTCAATGTTTAGAGATGCTCATAGATGTGCAACATCTTACGTAAATTCATTTCATCTTCATGAAATACTGTGTAGAAAAATAATTGAGAGAAATTTTTTTCCCAGTTGTTTTAGAGCAGGATTTCAAGCAGAAAGGCCAGATAGTAATTTATTTTTGGAACAATGGATACCTTTTGATATTACGAATATGTCATGTGAGGACAACCAACATTTAGAGAACACAATTGATTTTAGAAATGGAAGATCAGGAGATTGGAGAAGAGCTACAAAGAACTGGGAAATATATAATCCTAGTCATGATGATTATCAAATAAAGGGAAATTGTCGGAGATATATAGGAAGAGCTCTTAATGTCTTAAATAGAATTGCTAGTATTAATGAGTTTGAAATTGAAAAAGCATTTATTCAAGCAGAAGGTGGGAAACCAGCATTAGTAGGTTTCGCAAGTCATGATTTTAGAGATTTATCGTATGAAGTAAATTATCTCCGATCTATGATAAAAAAAGTATCTCTAAATTACCCAAATGTTAAATATTATTATAAAAATACAAATACAGCTTTTAATAAAATGATAACAGGTAAGGATATAAATAAATCAAATTCTATCAAGTTGAATTTAAAATTTTTTAACGAAAAAAATGATGTACCAAGAATTGTAGTTAAAACATCTAATGGTGAAACATTCGGGCCTCAACCATTTTTAGCCATAGAAAAAATAGATGGAACATTCATTCATGATAATTTTGATTTTGATATAAAGCCACAAGTTTGGCATTATGCTTTTCATGAAGATACTCTTCAAATTGATCATGTTAAAAGAATAGGAGTAGCTTCAAATGATAAGTATGGAAATACAGATATAGTTAAATTAGAAATTAACTAAATTTCTATGAAAGAAAAAATTGCTCTAATTGTAGATATATCTTTTACGAAAAGAGACTATGAGAGATTTGGAATTAAAACGTTAAAAAAAAAGTTTAATGTCTTTATATTAGATTTCACTAATACTTATTCAAAAAGCTTAAAAAATTTTGAATATTCAAAAAAAACCTACAAGTGTAAGGGCTATTATTCGATAAAAAACCTCAATATACTTAAAAAATTTGTCGAAAAATATAAGTTCACAAATTGTATTAACTATATCTCAAATAAAGATTTAGATTTTAAAATTATCAATATATTTAAACAAAAAAAAATACCAATAGTTAAAATTCAAAATGGTTTAGCAATAGGGCCTGGGGATCAAAGAACATTTTTTCAAAAACTACATATTTTAGCTCTTAAATTTACTAACAAAAAAAGATTCATTTCTTTTTTAAAAAATAATTTTGAAAAACTAAAAACAAAAATTTATAAAAACAATGGAACGAATTTAATATTTGATAAAATAGTTATAACGGGCAAAAAAGGTCTACAAGATAATGAAATAGACACAAAAACAAAAATTATTTATGCTCATAGTTTTGATTATGACAATTATTTAAAAAGAAATGGTAATATAAAAAATATAAAAAAAAAACCCTACGCAGTCTTTTTGGATCAATATTTACCGCACCATCCAGACGCTCCAATTTTTTTCGGTGTTAATCCGAGATGCACAAAAGAAAAATATTATCCCGCTTTAAATAATTTTTTTAATATATTTGAAAAAAAATTTAATATGCAAGTAATTATATGTGCACATCCAAAATCAGATTATAAATCTAATCCCAATTGTCTTTATGGAAGAAAATTTGTAAAAAATAAAACTTTAGAATTAGTTAAGGGTAGCAGTTTAGTTTTTGCCCATTGTAGCACAACTATAACTTATGCAGTAATCTACAAAAAACCATTAGTTTTTTTGTTATCTGATGAGTATATTCGATCATTTGATAATTACACACCATTTGTAATTGCAAAAAAATTAAATTCTGCCTGTTATAACATCGACAAAAAAAATAATATTTTTAATATTCAGAGGAAGGATTTGTTTAAAATAGATAAAAAAAAATACCAAATCTATAAAGATGAATACATAAAATATCCAGGAAGTTCAAACAAACCATTTTGGGAAATTTTTAATAATAAAATTAACCTTTCATATTGAATTGAATGAAAAATAATATTGAGACAATATTTATAACTTCTACTTATAGGTCAGGAGGAGCTTTATTCACTAGAATACTCAACGTTAACCCTGGTATAAAAATTAGTTCAGGTTTTGTGAATTATTTTAGATATTACCACAAAAATTATTTAAGAAAAAAAACCAAAAAAAACTTTCAATTTTTATTAAATCAATTTTGTCTTAGATCAAAATATAGACATGGAATAAATTTAAATCCTAATAAATTAATTAACAATTTAAATAAAAAAAATGCTACCTCTTCAGATTTTTATAAATTAATTTGCCTAAAAATATTTAAAAATCCTAATGCTAAAATTACAGGCGAACATGCAGTTAATGAATGGAGAAATGTGCCAAATTATTTTAAAATTTTTCCAAGAGGAAAAGTTATCATTTTACTTAGAGATCCAAGAGATATTATTTGCTCTTTTAAGAGAGCAACAATTGCAAAAAAAAATGATTATTTAATTAGTATATTTAATTTTGTAGATCTTATTAATTACACTTTTTTTTTAAAAAAAAAATACACTAGCAGAATTAAAATTGTCAAGTTTAATGAAATTAAAAAAAATCCAAAAAATACGATTAAAGAAGTTTGTAAATTTTTAGGAATTAAATATTCTTCTAATATGCTCAATGAAAAAAATTATGAAGATATAAACGGAAAAAAATGGGATCAATCAAAGGTATTTTCTTTCTCAGGTAAATTAAAAAAACAAAATATTGATAGATGGAAGTTTATAATAGAGCCTGAAGACCTTTATTTGTGTGAGCATATTGCAAAAAAACAACTAAAAATGGCAAACTATGAATTTTCAAATAATAAATTTGAAAAGAAAATTATTGATAAAGCCTTAAAAAAAATTCAGAGTAGTAGTTTACTTAAAAGTTCATTTTTAAAATGGAAAAAAACAAAAAAAGGTAATAATAAATTTCCATTAGATCCAAAAAATCCAAAAAATTACGATAAAAAAGATTTACAAAACTTTAGACAATTTCAATTAATAAAATGAAGATTTGATTACTTAATTAACATCTTTTAAATACTTACTATCAATAATTTTCTTTATTTTTTTAAATGTCTGCTTGATTGTCAAATTAGTTGTATTTATTAAAAATGAGTCTTTTGTTTTTTTTAATGGAGAATGTTTTCTCTTAAAATCACTTTTATCTCTCTTTTTTATACTTTGCAAAATTTCAGAATATTTAACATTTTTATTTAGCTTTTTAAGTTCTTTATATCTTCTTTTTGCTCTAACATTTATATCAGCTGTGATAAAAAACTTAAAATCTGCATCTGGTACAATTTTATAGGTAATATCCCTACCATCTAGACAGGATCCATCATATCCTTTTGGAGGCCTGTAGGCATATTTTTTCTGTATAACATCTACCATTTTCCTTATTTTTAAATTCTTTGAAATCTTTGATGCTTCAATACCTATATCACTTGATAGTAAATTTTTATTATTAAGATCTTTTAATCTAATTTTTTTAAGTTTTTTTTTTATTGAATTCATATTAAATTCATTTTTTTTCATCTTTTCAAATGCTAAAATTCTATATATTTTTCCGGTATCTAGATAAAATAAATTATATTTTTTTGAAATTAGTTTCGATTGAGTTCCTGCTCCTGCGCCTGCAGGAGAATCAATTGCAATTTTTATATATTTTTTTTTCACAATTTAATGATACAAGATTATTTTATGAAAAAAAATAATAAAGGACTTTTATTTTGGATAACAGGTTTGTCTGGCTCAGGAAAAACTCAAATTTCAAAAAAAATCTATCCAGAATTAAAAAGAAAATATGGACCCACAGTTTTTTTTAGTGGAGACGATATTAGAAGAATATTTCAATTAAAAGGATATTCTAACAAAGACAGATATGAGATTGTTATGAAATACTGTAAATTAGCAAAATTTATAACTTCACAAAATATTAATGTTTTATTTGCGGTAATCGGTATGATGGACAAGATTAGAACTTGGAATAGAAAAAATATAGAAAATTATGTAGAGATATATATAAAATCAGATCTTAATAAAATTATTAGTAATAAAAAAAAAAAGTTATATCATAAAAAAAAAAAAAATATTGTAGGTATAGATATTAAACCAGAATTTCCAAAAAACCCTCATATAACAATTGTCAATAATTTTAGTAAAGATATTAAATCTTACTCAAAAAATTTATTACATAAAATTAAT
>MDTD01079557.1_pt1 | contig 20846 bp, 19 predicted proteins | sample 811221 | NCBI WGS metagenome assembly MDTD01 (sample SAMN05326646, study PRJNA326480) | marine metagenome | isolation source: seawater | place: Pacific Ocean: South West | collected 2011
AAATTTTCAAGATAATCCCCGACTTTTCTTAAAAAGCTTCCCCCTAACATTCCGTCAACTACACGGTGATCATAACTCATTGACATGAACATCATTTGTCTAATTCCAATGAAATCTCCTTCTAGTGTTTCAATAACAGCGGGCTTCTTTTGAATTACACCTGTGGCTAAAATAGCTACTTCCGGTTGATTAATTATTGGTGTTCCTATAATATTTCCAAATGTTCCTATATTGGTTATTGTGAAAGTTCCATCTTTAACATCATCGGGAGATAAATTGTTATTTCTTGCTTTTCGAGTAAGGTTGTTAACAGATTCAGCCATTCCCATCAAATTGAGATGATTTGCTCCTTTAACAACTGGTACTATAAGGTTTCCTGAGGGAAGAGCTACCGCCATCCCAATATTAGCTTCTTTTTTAATTCGTATTTGATTTCCCTCAACACTCACATTAATCATAGGGAAATCTTTTATCGCTTTAGCAACGGCCTCCACAAAGATAGGAGTGTAGGTAAGTTTGTAACCTTCTTTTTTCAAAAATTCATTTTTTACTTTATTTCTCCAATTTACAAGATTGGTTACATCAATTTCAACAATGCTTGTGACGTGAGGAGCATTTTTTTTCGATGCTACCATGTGTTCCGCAATGAGTTTTCTCATTCGGTCCATTTCTATTAACTCTGATGTTCCCGAGAAAGATTTTGCAGGTTGAATTTCGTTTTGTGACAGGGAGTGTATTGAAGTTGTAGTTATAGGTTCTTTTTCCTCTCTATTTTCAATGTAGTTTAAAATGTCGTTTTTTGTCACTCTACCCTCTCTACCAGTCCCTAAAATTTGATTTAGTTCATCTAGGTTAATATTCTCTTTCTTGGCAATGCTCTTTACTAAGGGAGAATAAAATTTTTCAGATTCTTTATTTGTGGATTCTTTGGCGGTGTTTTTTAGAATTGAGACATGTTCTTTTTGGTGTGATTCAATTTCTTGAGGTGATTCAACTGGAAGGGGAGCATCATATGCGGACTGATCCAAAGGCTCTTTTTCCTCCTCTTTTTTTAATTCCCCCTCTATTTCAATAATTGCATAAGGTGTTCCAATTTTTACTATTTCGCCTTCCTTAAATAGTTTTTTGATTAAGGTTCCTTCATAATCTGAAGGAACTTCAGAATCCACTTTGTCTGTTGCAATTTCTAATATTCCTTCCTCCAACTCAACAAAGTCTCCCTCATTTTTTAGCCAAGATGTAACAGTAGCTTCTGCTACACTTTCTCCCATCTTAGGTAATAGTAGTTCAATTTGAGCCATAAAAAACTGTCAAAATATAAATTAAAATTAATTAAAATAGAGGAGTTGAGCAATTAAGTGAAACAGAATAACTTACAATAATACATGTTATTGATCAATTCTTTTAAGTCCTTTGATTAGTATTGCTAAATCATTCAGAGGATGATAATCTTTAGCATATCGGATATTTATTCGCTCAATGATTTCCTCTTCCAGGTGTTCGTCCTTAAAACGGTCTGAGGGAGATAGAATACCGGATTTCAATACAGGGAGTTCATTTTTTAAACCGAAGGTCTTGCTGTAGCCTACCCATGTAAATTTACCTTTAAATACATTTATTATGTTTCCAAACATCTTATAGGGCTCTTGAACAAGGAGAGCTATAACGGGAGAGGTGATCAGTAGGATTAAACTAGAGATGACGTCAAAAATTCTTTTGTTCCTTATATTTTCTGGTTTACTGAGAGAGTTAATGTCAATTAAGTATAGCTCTCCAGGAGAGTCAATACTAGAGCTTCCCAAGATAAATAATGATTCTGGTGGTGCAATTTTGAATTCTGCATCATTGCTCGATAAAGATTCCATAGTCTCAATAATTTTATTTGATGAGAGGTCTTTCGCGCAAAAAATCACCTCGTCCAATTTATGAATTTGTATAATCTCATTGAGCTGATTCATACTCCCTACAAATGGTTTTTTGTGCAAAGAATCTTCCGATCCGATAAAAACAAAATTTTGTAATAAAAAGTTTGATTTTTTTAAGATTTTTTTAACTCTATCAATTTCTTTTCTGTTTCCTATTATTCCTACATTCTTTCTCGAGTTAGAATCTATCTCAAAATCACCATATTTGAAAAATTGTAAAAACATTCTTGATGCAACGAATGCAACAGAAGACCATATTGCGCTAAAACCTATAATTGCTCGGGAAAACCTGTATTTTTCGTCAATAAATCCATATAATATCAACATAGAGATTGCTCCAATCCCAACTCCTTTAAGAATTTTATTAAGTTTTAACTTTTTTTTGTAGCCTCCAAATAAGGCAACCGAAAAAAGTATTATTCCGGTAATTGCGGGTATAAAATAGTAGAGTAATTCATTAGGATAAGAAAAACCTTTTATTTTGGATTCCCAAATGTATTTGAAAGCTAATATGCCCCCAAGAAGCAATAGAGCATCTAGAAGTGGTAGTGTAAGTTTTTTTACAAGGCGATTTAGAATAGCTATTGATGCTCTGAAATAAATTGCAATCTTTATCAAAAAGCTAAATGTAGATGCGTTTTTAGATGAAAAATGTTTTTTCGCGAAAATTATCATTGCATTGTAGAACATAAAAACATAATTGACAGAGCTTTTTTTTGTACTCTCACCTTTGTAATGTATTATTCTTGTTTCTGAAAAGTAGTAATTTTTATAGCCTCCTTTAATTAAACGATATGATAAATCAATGTCCTCGCCGTACATGAAAAAATTTTCATCCAGTAATCCTACTTTATCAAGGGCTTCTTTTCTCATAAGCATGAAAGCTCCTGATAAGATTTCGATTTCGTGAGTATTATTTTTATCTAAATGACCACAATGATATTTTCCAAAACGTTTACTTTTTGGAAAAAGACTCGAAAGTCCAAATATTTTATAAAAAGCCACTGCAGGTGTGGGTAAAGACCGTTTCGATTCCGGAAGGAAATTGCCTTTTCCATCCACCATTTTTACTCCTAAACCACCTGCATTCGGATTTGAATCCATAAATTTAAGCACCTTAATAAAAGTGTCTTCCTCAACAAGAGTGTCAGGATTTAAAAGCAACGTATACTCCCCTTTTGATTGCTTAATGGCAAGATTATTTCCTTTTGAAAAGCCCAAATTGTCTTTTAAAGCGACCAGTTCAACCTTTGGAAACTTCTCTTTTATCATAGCAACCGAGCCATCTACAGAGTTGTTATCAACTACCCATACCTCCGCTTCGATATTTTGAATGGATTTAAAGACACTTTTCAAACATTGTTCAAGAAAATGCTGGACATTGTAATTTACAATTATGACGGATAGCTTCAATTATTGATAGGTTTAGGGTCTCCAAAATTAACTAAATTTCGACAAAAACATAAACATTATTTTAAGTGAAATAAATTTCTTTTAGTCAAAAAAGTGTTTTTTAAATACTTGTGCTTAGATACCTTTAAGAAAAAAAATTACTGGATAAGTCTGAAAATTTTTTCTTTTTGTAAAGAAAATAATCTTTTACTATTGAAGAGGAATAGATTCCCGATATTTTTTGATTTGTTAATTCTTTTTTTAGTTGGTTTCTTATTTTTAAGTACTTTTTAAGATGGGCATAAAATGATAAGTGTGCTTTAAAAACAGCCCAAAAATGTTGTGAGTTTCCCTCAAGTAGAAATTTAATTCCTGCTACTCCATCCAGAATTAATTTTTGAAACATCCGTTGAACAAATTTATTTGAAGGATGGTTCTTAGTTAATAATAGAAGGTTGTTACGAAAGTTTAAAAAGGTTTTTTTAGGACTAATTTTCTTTAGGGTTCCCCCACCTAAATGGTAAACATGAGATTCGCAAACAGAGTATATGAGATATCCTGCTCTTTGCATTCTCCAACACAAATCAATCTCTTCCATATGGGCAAAAAAGAATTCATCAAAACCATTTAGAGATTTAAAAACATTATTTCGAACGAACATACAGGCGCCACTAGCCCAAAAAACAGGTTCGGTTTTATTATATTGCCCAAGGTCTTCTTCCGTTTCATCAAATATTCTGCCCTTGCAAAATGGGAAGCCCCACTGATCAATATATCCTCCTCCAGCGCCAGCATATTCAAAGTTTTCTTTCTTTTCAAATTGCTTTATTTTTGGCATTGCCGCTCCGATTCTAGGGTTTTCATCCATAAGTTCGATTACTGGTTCTATCCAATTTTTAGGTGTTTCGATATCGGAGTTAAGTAACACTATGTATTGATGGTGTACATTTTTTAAAGCATCGTTGTAACCTTTCGCATAACCCTCATTAGTGGTGTTTTTTATTATTTTAATTTCAGGGTAATAATCGTTAACAAAATTCAAACTTCTATCAGTTGAGGCATTATCAGCCAGAATTATCTCAGCGTATTCAGGCAATGTTGAAGTTATACTAGGTAAAAACTTCTTAAGAAGTTTTTCACCATTCCAATTAAGAATAACAACAGCAACTTTTTTCATTTTAAGGAGCTAATTTAGTAATTCCATCACAAAATGATTTTGAAGAAATAAAATTTTAAATTTGAAGAAATTAATTTCATATGTCTGCTTGGGGAATATCAAATTTTGAAAATGATGCTGCGCTTGATTGGGTTAATGAGGTAATTCATAGAAAGGAAGTTGAAAATTTTAAAGAACCTGTAGAGTTTTTTTTAAAAAGTTTTTCAATTGAAAATACATCTTTGATGGACTGTTCAAAGTTTTTAGCAATTGCCGAGACAATTTCAGCTTTGTTGGGTTCGCCTGGCCAAGATTTTCCTGAGGAACTTCAGGATTGGATTGAAACAAAATATATTAAAATTGAAACATCTACAGTTGAAAGCGCTAAAAAAGGAGTTCAGATGTTACTAAATGACAGTGAGGTTAAAGAGATGTTTTTGGATTCAGGATATTTTAAATCTTGGGAAAAAGTTCAAAAGGACTTAATTAAAAGATTATCTAAATGATTTTATTCGGAAGAAAGGACAAGTTACTAGCAACGAGAGAAATATCCGAAGAGTTTTGTAAGAGTTGTGGTAAAAGAGGAGGAGTTGTAAGTGTTTTTCAGATCTACTATCACATTGCTAAAATTCCATTTTTTCCCTTGTCAAAAAAAGCTGCATCTCAATGCTATTCATGTAGAAAAGTAAATGTTAAAAGAGATTTTTCCGAAGAGCAAAATAGAATTGCTAAACTTTTGAAAAAGGAATCAAAGACACCACTTTGGACTATGACAGGCGCAGGTTTGATTTTAGTATACTTAATTATTTCTAAACTCGTTGAATTGATTTAACAAACTCGATAAGATTTTGAGTCTTTGTCTATTTATAGTTTAAAGGATAATAAAAGGTAGAAAGTAAAAAATGAATTTTGTTGGATTGATAATTTTAAATAAATCTGAAGTAAAAAGAAGAACATTATGGTTTTAAGTTTTGGAGAAGTATTAATGGATTGTTTTCCTGATAGAAATGTTATTGGTGGTGCTCCATTTAATGTGGCAGTCCACCTGCGAAGATTAGGTACTGAAGCAGATATTATTACTAAAATAGGTGAAGATGAACTTGGTATCGAAATAAAAAATACTCTTACTGAGGAGAGATTAACAACACAGCTACAAGTTGATCAAAATTATCCAACTGGCCGAGTTGATATTACTTTAAATGATGGTCAGCCATCTTATTTCATTCATGAAGGCTGTAGCTGGGAGTTTATTGCTTTCGACGAAATTCAGCCTCCTGATTTTTTTGTTTTTGGATCAATGGCATTATTTTTCGAAAATAACAAGCAATCCTTCAAAAAATACAGAAACAAATTTAAAGAAACTCTGTTTGTATGTGACCTTAATTTAAGAGAGCCTTTTTACAATAAAAACACAATAGATTTGTGTTTGAACTCAGCTAACATACTAAAGATAAATGATGAAGAATTGAGTTATTTGTCAAATCAATACAAAGTTAATGAAGTTGTAAATTGGTTGAAAGTAGAATTTGATATTCATAAGATTATTTTAACTGAAGGATCAAAGGGCGCTACATTGTTTTGGAATGATCAAGTTATATCCTGTCCAGTAAATAGTGTCAAAAACATAAAGGATACTGTAGGAGCAGGAGATTCTTTTACTTCATTATTTCTGCATGGCATTATTAATAAATTACCTCTTGAACTTTCTATGCAGAGAGCTGCCGATTTTGCAGGTATGATTTGTCAAACATCGGGTGCTGTCCCGAGCGAAATGTCGTTTTACGAAAAATTTAAACTTTAATGTAACTCTTTGTCTGTTTCTTTAATTTTATGCCAAATAAAATATTTTTGATTTTCAAGGATATTTCATGTAAAGTTTTTTGAGTCACAACTCTGTGATAAATTCGTCACTAAGTTTTGTTAAGTGAGCTTTAGATGATACGTTTGAAAATTAATGATCTTGGACTTATTAGTTGAAGCAAGTTTTCATAAAGGATTTAAACTAGGGTTGGGATAAAAAATATATCTTTACTAAGGTTGTGTAATTTAAATAATTTTTAAGGTTATTCTCTTATAGTGTTTTGTCAAATTTAATGTCTGGATTGCAAATTGGTTTAACTGCATTTGGAAAAACATAAAAAAATATGTGGAAAAGTGATTATAGTATCGAGCAGGTAAATTCAATGAACAAAAATACTATACTCGAAACTTTGGGTATTGAAATAACAGAGAAAGGTGCTGATTTTTTAGTAGGTAAAATGCCTGTTGATTCAAGAACAGTTCAACCTATGAGGATTTTACATGGAGGGGCGAATGTAGTCTTGGCTGAAACATTAGGAAGTATTGCTTCTTTAATGGTTATTGATCCAGAAAAAGAAATAAGTGTTGGGTTAGATGTAAATGCCAATCATATTCGTTCCGTTAAGTCAGGTTGGGTAAAGGGAATTGCCAAACCTGTAAGTATAGGCAGAAAAATTCATGTTTGGGAGATTAAAATCATCGATGATTATGAGAGATTAACCTGCATATCAAGGTTAACTGTTTCAATTTTACCCAAGAAACAAATTTAATTTAGAACGAAGGGAGCAATCAAGTCGAATTCAGGGATGTAAACCTTGAATCTTTCTTTTGTAATTATATTCTCCATGATATAATAACCTCTCATTCTTCCAATTGGAGAAGTTAAAGATGTGCCTGATTCATAGGTGTGTGAGTTATGAGGGGCTAATTTTGGCTGCTTTCCAATAACCCCGTTACCTTCAACTTCATAATGATCACCTTTAGAATCAAAAACAAACCACTTTCGAGAAAGTAACTGAACTGGGAATTCGTTATCATTTTTAATATTGATTTGGTATGAAAAAATAAATTCAGGTTTTATAGAATCAGATAATTCCTCCTCGAAATGGTTTCTCACAGTAACTTCAACACCCTCGGTTGTTAAACTTTCCATAGTGCAAAAATAGTAAAACAATAGATGAGGTGCTATAGAAAATTAAATCTTTTAACACCTATTAACTTTTCAACCTCGTCATTAAAACCTTTGAAGTACAAAAGAATTGTGTAGGTATTTCCGGTTTGATAATGACTTCCATCTGTTTCTTCCCAGATGAAAGATTTTTCTCCATTCTTTTTTGAACAGTAAGCATAATTATAAACTCCCTGCTTTAAAAGTATGTGTGCCTCATAATGTTCTAAAGAATCTTTATAAATCATCTTTAATTTTTCATCTATTTCTCCTCCATTAATTTCTCCCAAGATAAAAATATTGCTGCCGTCTAGAGGAACTTTTCTAGCAAATCTAAAGTGTACAAAAGCATAATCAGAAGTCAGGTTTGGATTTCCTCTTCCTGGGATGTTGTTTATGAAATATTTTCCATTGTGGTCGGTTGTGTTTTTGTAGTTTGAAAATGCGCGTTTATAGTCTATTTTAGGAATTACGTGATAAATTGAGTCTTGAAAAAAAATTTCTTCAACACTATGACTAAGCTGTTTTAAATCTCTAAAATCAAGAATACGGTACTCATTTCCAGCTTCAAATAAATTTTCTTTTTCATTATTGAATATTAACTGATTATTGCTTATGAACGACGGTTCCAAATCGAATTTTGCATTATCATATCTTCCATTTTGAATAACAACAGCTTTGAAGTCTCTCATTGGGTTGTCGCTCGGTACCAATGAATGATTAACTACGAAATTTATAAGATGATGCGTAGTCTTTAAATCAGAGTCCTTTGATTCTTTTGGATGCTGAGTGATTATGGTTTTGTTTTCAGCTACATAGAATTTTTGAGTTAATAAAACTTTTGAAGTCTCCGATTCTCTTATTATTAGAACATAATTGCCACTCATTAAGAATTTAGATTCTGATGATGGGAAATCAAGATTGTAGTGTATGAAGTTGGTGGAGGTATTTTCAGAAAACTCAAAATCAGTAATCAACTTTTCTTCCATGCCTTCAGCAAAATCATGGAAAAATATGTTTTCAGATTTTTCCCAACGAGAATTACATTTGACAAAAGTGTAGGTTAAATCTTTTGCATCTTCAGATAAATAATCAAAACTCAAATTGAGCTTTTCACTTGTGTTTAGGGATATTATAGGGAGACTGTATTTCGGATTGTAGCTAAGTAGCTTAACACTTTTAATTAAAGGATTGAATATTCTATTTTGAAATGATGCGCATCTACCTAAATCAGCAAAAACAAGAAGAAATATGGAAATTATTATTTTCATGAAACTAAAATAAGTTGTAATAATAAAATACTCAATTTAATTTTATTTAGATTCAATTTAAATAACAACGGTAGACCTTAAAATTTAGTATTGAATCTGTTGTTTTTTTATTTTTGTGTATTAAAATACTACTCAACTCAAAAGAATGTCAGTACAAGTAAAACTGAAAAAAGGAGCAGACATAAAATTACAAGGCGTCGCTACTAGAAGTCTTGTAGATGCACCATCTCCAAAGCTTGTTGCAATTAAGCCTTCCGATTTTCATGGTGTAATACCCAAGCTGATTCTAAGAGAAGGAGCTAAAGTAAATGCTGGTAGTCCAATATTTTTTGACAAAGAGAATGATAAAATAAAATTCTCTTCTCCCGTATCTGGAGAAATAATTGAAATAGTTAGAGGTGCACGTCGTGTTATCCTTGAAATAAAAATAAAAGTTGATGGTAAGAATTCTTTTGAAGACTTTGGATTGACAGATGTATCAACCGCCTCAACTGATGAACTAAAAGAAAAATTATTAAATTCAGGATTATGGCCATTTATTAGACAAAGACCTTTTAACTGTATCGCTGACCCAGCAGACCGGCCTAAAGCCATTTTTGTATCGGCGTTTGATTCAAGTCCTCTAGCTCCTGACTATGACTTTGTTCTGGAAGGAAGAGAAGAGGATTTTCAAACCGGGATTGATGCTTTGGCCAGACTATCTAAAAGTGGTTTTGTAAATTTAAACGTTCCAGCTGAAAAAGAGTTGAGGTTTAATTCTTATGACATTTTTTCCTATACAGATGATACCGGAAGGTCGATAAAGATTGATTTTAAAACAGCCTCAAATGTATCAGCCTCCCATGGTGCGGCAAAAGCCTTGAAATACTACAAAGAAAAATACGGCAATGCAAGTAGTTTGTTTACGAAAGCCAAAAACGTATCTATCGGAGAAATATCTGGAAAACATCCTGCAGGTAATGTTGGTATTCAAATTCACCACATCAATCCAGTCAACAAAGGGGAAGTTGTTTGGACGGTTAATGCTCAGGACGTCGCAATGATTGGAGAATTTTTCAGAACAGGTAAATATCAGTCCAAAAAAGTTATTGCACTAACTGGTTCTGAAGTAAAATTTCCAAAATATTACAGGGTTACAATTGGCCAAAATTTAAAACCTATATTTGAATCTAACATTAAGGAAAATAAAGAAACTCCAAGATTTATTTCCGGAAATGCATTAACCGGTACAAAAGTGGATAAGGATGGGTTTTTAGGAGCTTATGATTCTCAGTTAACAGTTCTTCCAGAGGGAAACCAATATGATTTGTTTGGTTGGGCGATACCTATCCAACCAAATAAATTTTCACTAAGCAGGACACTTTGGTCATGGATCATGCCAAGTAAGGCCTACAGATTAAATACAAATATGAATGGTGAACAAAGAGCCTTCGTTGTTACTGGTGAATATGAGAAAGTACTGCCAATGAATATATTCCCTGTTCAGTTATTAAAATCTTGTTTAGTTGAAGATATTGATGCTATGGAAGGATTGGGAATATATGAAATAGTGCCAGAGGACATGGCATTGTGTGAATTTGCCTGTACTTCGAAACAACCAGTTCAAGAGATTCTTCAGACAGGTTTAGATTTGGTTAAAAGAGAGTGCGCATGAACAATTCAATTTTAGAAGAAAGATGAAATTTTTAGAAAAAATTGTAGATAAATTAGAACCTAACTTTGAAAAAGGAGGGAAGTATGAAAAGTGGTTTCCGCTTTTTGACGGATTTGCTACATTTTTGTTTACACCTAAACATACCACAAAAAAAGGTGTTCATATTAGAGATGCTGTTGATTTAAAAAGAACAATGAATACAGTTATCATTGCCATGGTTCCATGCTTATTATTTGGTATTTGGAATACTGGGTATCAACATTATAGTGCCCTTGGTTTAACTGAGGAGTTTGGAGTTTTTCATCAAATATTTTTTGGAGCTTTAAAAGTTATTCCTATTGTTATTACGTCTTATGCAGTTGGTCTTGGTATTGAATTTGGTTTTTGTATTTTAAAGGGTCATCCCATTGAGGAAGGCTTTTTGGTTTCTGGAATGTTAATTCCATTAATCGTTCCTGCTGACACTCCACTATGGATGGTAGCTGTAGCAACGATTTTTTCTGTTATATTTGTGAAAGAAGTTTTTGGAGGCACAGGTATGAATATTTTAAATCCGGCCTTGACCGCACGTGCATTCCTATTCTTTGCCTATCCGAAGCAATTGTCAGGAGACAGTGCATGGGTAAATATGGAGCTTCCTGATGGTTATTCGTATTCAAAGAATGGAACTGTAGTTTTAAACGAGTTGGGTCAAAAAGTAGGCGAGGTTGATGCCATTGCTGGTGCCACACAATTATCAAGATTTAATGCCTCAATTGGTTCTATGAAAGATAGAGCAGAAGAACTTGGTGAATCTGTTGGTGCAGCGGGGAAAGCTTTTGAAGCTGGCTTGGTTAAGTTGTCCGATAAGTATGAATTGTGGGAATCTTTTGTTGGGATTATTCCTGGTTCAATAGGCGAAACATCTGTGATTGCAATACTTATAGGAGCTGGATTTTTGTTACATACAGGTGTAGGTTCATTGAAAATAATGCTCTCGGGTATTTTAGGAGCGCTTTTTATGACGATAATATTTAATACTGCAGGATTAAATCCTTACATGACAGTCGGTCCTCTGGAGCACTTATTTGCAGGTGGTTTTATGTTTGGACTTGTGTTTATGGCTACAGATCCAGTTTCTGCTGCTCAAACAGAGGTTGGCAAAATAATTTATGGATTTTTTATAGGGTTATTCTGTATTATGATTAGGGTTTTTAATCCGGCTTATCCAGAAGGTATGATGTTGGCAATTCTTTTCATGAATGTAATGGCGCCATTAATAGATCATTATGTGATTCAAGGTAACATAAAACAGCGTTTAAATAGATTAAAATTAAGTACGGAAAACCATTAAAATTAGAAAAATGGCAATAAACAAAAATACAACTACTTACACTGTCAGCTTTGCAGTCATACTAGTATGTATATGTGGTGCTTTATTAGCTTTCTTAGCAACACAGCTTAAGGAACTTCAACAGTCAAATGTTTCAAATGAGAAAAGACAATTTATTCTATCTGCTGCTGGTTTTGAATCTTTAGACAACTTGAAGAAGTTGGAAAAGTCAGAAATCGAAAAAATGTTTAAAGAATCGGTTACAAGCAACGTGTATAATTTTGAAGGTGTTTTAATTGAAGGTGAAGATGCCTTTTTAATCGATATTGTAAAGGAGTTCAAAGCAACAAAAAATGATCCCAAAGGCCGACGATATCCTGTTTTTACTTGTATCAATAATGCTGATACCAATTATGTAATTCCTATGGCAGGAAATGGTTTATGGGGTCCAGTATGGGGTTTTGCAGCTCTTGGTTCAGACCAAAATACCATTACAGGAATCGTTTTTGATCACAAATCAGAAACGCCGGGACTAGGTGCTAAAATTACAGACAAGTCTTTTGTTGACATGTTTACATCAAATCCAAAAACAGTAATGAAAGGTGATAAATACATGGGTTTAAAAGTTGTTAAGGGAGGTTTGAAGGAGCCAAATCATGAGGTAGATGCTATCGCAGGGGCTACAATAACCTCGAACGGAGTTTCTGCTATGTTAAAAAGTGCATTTAAACCCTACATGAAGGCTTGGGAAAAGATTAAATAAGGTAAAAAGGTTAAACAAAATACAATGGGTGCAAAAAAAGAATCATTGTTTTCTAAGAAAAACATGAAATTGATTAAGGATCCGTTAAACGATTCAAATCCAATTTCAATTCAAGTATTAGGTATTTGTTCTGCTTTAGCAATAACAATTATGTTGGAAAACGCGTTTGTAATGTCTATGTCTGTTCTTTTTGTTTTAATCATGGCCAATGTTATTGTCTCATTAATTAGAAACCTGATCCCAGATAAAATTAGAATTATCGTTCAATTAGTTATTGTAGCAACATTAGTTATTACTGTTGATCAAATCTTAAAAGCCTTTGTATATGAAGTATCCAAACAGCTTTCTGTATTTGTTGGCTTAATAATTACAAACTGTATTATCATGGGTCGTTTGGAAGCATTCGCTCTAGGTAACAAGGTAGGCCCATCTTTTTTGGATGCTATTGGTAATGCTTTTGGATATACTTGGATACTCCTTGTAGTTGGGCTTGTTCGCGAAGTATTTGGTTCGGGTTCATTAACAATGTTTGGTTTGGAAGGCATAATTCCGGATTCATGGATGATTGAAAACGGTGGTTTTTATGAACACAATGGATTGATGTTGTTGTCACCAATTGCTTTATTTTTGGTTGCTGCAGTAATATGGGTACAGAGAGCGAAGAATAGAAAATTAATTGAAGAGAACTAAATTGGAAAGATTAAATAAATGTTAGATTATATAAATATCATTGTTAAAAGTATTTTCGTTGATAATATGATATTCGCATACTTTTTAGGTATGTGCTCTTATTTGGCTGTTTCTAAGTCTGTTAAAACAGCTTCGGGATTGGGAGCTGCGGTTATTTTTGTATTATGCGTGACTGTCCCAGTAAATTATTTATTAGAGAATTATGTTTTGGCGGAAGGTGCTTTGGTATGGTTAGATTCTGATTATGGTCTGAATGGAAGCGATACAATGGACTTATCCTTTTTATCATTTATAATGTTTATTGCAGTTGTCGCCTCAATTGTCCAATTAGTTGAAATGATTGTAGAAAAATTTGCTCCTGCTCTGTACGGTGCTCTTGGAATTTTCTTGCCGCTAATTGCAGTAAATTGTTCCATTTTAGGTGGTGCATTATTTATGCAGGAAAGACAATATGGTTCTATAGGAGAAGCTACAGCTTTTGCATTTGGTTCAGGTATTGGTTGGTGGATAGCAATAGTTGCTTTGGCCGCAATAAGAGAAAAAATTCGTTACTCTAATGTTCCTGCACCATTAAGAGGCTTAGGAATAACTTTTATTATTACTGGTCTAATGGGGCTTGCTTTTATGGCTTTTCTTGGAATAGAGCTTTAGTAACGTAGGAGAAGGAGAATAAGAATTTTATATTAGTAGATATGACTATAGTTATAAGTGTAGCGGTTTTTTTGATGGTAGTGCTGTTGCTAGTTTCTTTACTATTATTTGCAAAAGCAAAATTATCTCCATCCGGTAAGGTAAAGATTACGGTTAATGGAGAAAGAGTCATAGAAACTGATGCGGGAGGTACATTGTTATCAACGTTAGGGAATAATAAAATTTTCCTGCCATCAGCATGTGGTGGTGGAGGTACCTGCGCAATGTGTGAGTGTCAGGTTCATAACGGAGGAGGTGAAATCTTACCAACGGAAAAACCATATTTTTCAAGGAAACACATTGCTGAAAATTATCGTTTAGGTTGTCAAGTTAAGGTGAAGCAGGACATGGATGTTGAAATCCCAGCTGAAATATTTGGAATTAAAAAATGGGATTGTGAGGTTATATCAAACTATAATGTTGCAACTTTTATCAAAGCATTTACCGTAAAGTTACCAGAAGGTGAAACATTGGATTTTCAAGCTGGTGGATACATTCAAGTTGACGTTCCTGAGCTTTCAGTTGATTTTAAAAATGATATTAATATTGAACCAAATCCATCTGATCCGTTAGGTCCCGATAAATTCAAAGCTGATTGGGATAGATTTGGACTTTGGAATCTTAAAATGGTTAATCCAGAACCATGCTTTAGAGCCTATTCAATGGCAAATCATCCTGCTGAGGGTAATATCGTAATGTTAACAATTCGTATCGCTACTCCTCCTTGGGATAGAGAGAAGAATAACTGGATGGATGTGAATCCAGGTATTTGTTCGTCTTTTGTTTTCTCAAGAAAAGTTGGAGATATAGTTACAATATCAGGCCCTTACGGTGAGTTCTTTATTAAGGAAACAGACGCTGAGATGATTTACATAGGTGGTGGTGCAGGAATGGCTCCTATGCGTTCTCACTTATTTCATCTTTTCCACACATTAAAAACAGGTAGAAAGGTTACCTACTGGTATGGTGGTAGATCAAAGAAAGAGTTATTTTATGAGGAAGATTTTCGTCAAATTGAACGAGAATTTCCAAATTTCAAATTTCATATAGTTTTGTCTGAGCCTGAGGAATCAGATAATTGGAAAGAAAAGAAAAGTTTAGATGATGAAGGAGATGGATTCCTAGGTTTCGTTCATAATGCAGTAATAGATCATCAACTAAAAGCCCATGATGCCCCTGAAGATATTGAATTTTATTTCTGTGGTCCACCTATGATGAATCAAGCGGTCATTAAAATGACCGATGACTGGGGTATTCCTCCCGAGAATGTTTCTTTTGATGATTTTGGAGGATAAAAATCAACGTATAATTTACTTATTTGTCCTGCTTTGTATTTAATTTGTTTGTAATTTGATTTAAACGAATTTTTTGGTCGTGTAAACCTGACACTAATTGAATACATTTCAATACCATTTCTGTAAGTAAAAATACTTGAATAAGTGAATGATCACTATGTTTGTTTTTCGTAAAACTGAATTCAGCAAATTAGGTAGTTCAATCTAAAAAGTTCTTTTAAAACTAATTGGGAAAATTTAATATAAAAAGCCGCTCAAATAAGCGGTTTTTTTGTATTTAAATTTTAGGTAAAAAACTGTTTTTCAGTATTTTACATCGTTTTTTCTGTTTTTTTTAATGAATTTTATTAAAAAAGTTTAATTTTTTTCCTTCTCAAGGTTATACATCTTTGAAACATGGAAGCAATTAAAAAAATACAAAGTCAAAGATCCGTTACTTCAAATGTTACATTATGGGAGGAAGACGGAATAGTAAATTTTTATTTTGAAGAAGATACAATTATTGATGCTGATTTAGTCATTAATATGTTCGATGATTACAATCAATTCGATTGTATGAAAAACAAGTTTAGCCTAGTTAATTTTGAAGGTGTTGAGGGGGCTACTTTAGAGGGTTTAAGTTTATTAAATCAAAAGTTAGAAAATCTCTCAAGTCAAAAAGCAATACTTGTCAATAATGAGAAAACAGAAATAATTGGTAGGGTTATGGCCAATTCTTTAAATCATACTAAGCCAACAAAGGTTTTTAGGTCTGTTCTTCAAGCTAATAGCTGGATGAATTAAATGGTTAAATTAGTAGGTTTCATATCTATTAATTTAACTGTAACCTAATTATACAGTCATATTTCAGTAAAATCAAATTCATCAAGGATGTAGCTTAAGTTATAAGCTGATCCTTGAATTGAATTGCTGAGAATAATAATTGTATAATCATTTTTAGGAATCTTTATGTATATATTTCGGTTCCCGTGCCACCAGCCTGTATGGTAAATTATTTTTCCAAGGCTGTTATGAATTTTTATACGCCATCCAAGTCCGTATGACTTATTATTACGAATTTCATTTTGAGGATTAAAAGCTAAGCTTTTTATTGAATCACTAATTATTATCCCCTTTGATAACATTCTATCAAATTGAAGCATGTCTTTTGCATTAGAAAAAAGGCCTTTATCTCCAACAACCCCATCTAAATAGTCAAGTTTGAATGTTTTATTTGAAATTGTATGGCCAAGTGTCATATTTTGAGGTTGTTTGTTTTTTTTGGCGTCTATAACAAAACTATTTTTCATATTACATTTTTTAATGATTCGTTTATTTATTACATCAATATATTTTTCTTTTTCAATCTGTTCAATGATAGAAGCTAAAAGCATATAGTTTGTATTACAATAGTTGTATTTTACTCCCGGAGAATAATAGGGCTTTGGATTGTGGAAATCAATGACGCATAGAACGGTATCATTATAAATTAAACTGCTTTTGTCGTCAATCATTTCGTGACAATAGTAAGGGTAAGGAGATAGCCCTGATCTATGTGAAAGTAATTGTTTGATAGTTATTCTATGATAATAATCCGGTAGATTCGATAGGTATTTAGTAATTGTGTCTCCTAAACTGAGCTTACTCTCTTCTAATAATTGTAAAATAACCGTTGCGGTTATTGGTTTTGTAATGCTGGCAAGCTGCATCACTGAATTTTCTTTTAGTTTTATTTTTTTTCTAATATTTGCATATCCCGATGTAGTATCAAAAACTATCTTCCCTTTTTTTGCGATAATAATATGTCCGTTAAATCTTCTTTTTCTAACGAAATTATGAAAGTAGTTCTTAATACTTTGAACTTCTAATTCAGGAATAGCAATATTTTCGTAGTATGTAGAATCGAATTTAATTTTCTCATTGGGTTTACTCACTTCACCGTCTTCCGAACTTAAGCCTGTGCACGAAATACTTAAAATACTAATAATAAATATTATCAAAATTCTCATCTCTCTTGCAAAGATAAAAGGATAATTAATGATTTAACATGAATTTCTATCCAATAACAAAACATAACTTTTTATTGACAATTCAATGAGATTTTTATCTTTGATTAATTAGCCTTTTAAAGAATAATTTAGTTTTGGAATAAATTTTGTACCCGTCAGTGATGTTAAAGTCAAGTAAATTAAGAATTATGATATTAGGCGTTAAAAAATGGAAAATAATATTATTTTTTTTATTGGCAATACTTATCATTTCTTGTAATGGGTCAAAAGCATATTCAAAAAAAGCAACTAAACTTGCTGCGGCCGGAATTCATAATGAAGCAATCGAGTTTTACATAAAAGCTCTTAATAGAGATCGTTCTAATGTTGAAGCTCAAGTCGGTTTGAGAAAAAGTGGCGCAGAGGTTATGTCTAATTATCAGTCTAAATTTTTCAGAGAGTATAATTCCAATAATTACAGAGGTTCGGTTTATACTTATATGGATATTCAAAACTTTAAAGAACGAATAGCCGCTTATAATGTAGAAATTAATTTGCCAAGTTTATTGATTGAAGATTATTTAGATGCAAAAAATAAATTTTTAGAGGAAGAATTTGAGCTTGCTAATCGATTAATGAGTGAAGAGCAGTTTGAAGGAGCTGAGGCAGTATTCTTGGAAATTCAAAAAATAGAGCCTAACTACAAAGAAGGTGATTTAGAAAAATTAAAAGAAATTGCTCAATTAGAGCCACCATACAGAAAAGGCAATGAGTTTCTTGAATCGGGGAAAAATAGGTCTGCCTATTATGAGTTTAGAAAGGTTATTGAAAAAAAATCAACTTACAAAGATGCAAAATTAAAATTTGATGAGGCATTAGAATTATCTGAGTACCCTATTGCTGTTCTTAAGTTTAAAAATTTTTCTGGAGATATAGGTGCTTCTGCCATAATAGAGGCAAATGTTATTAGTGATTTATTAGCAAATAAGGGGCCTTTTCTTAAGGTTTTAGACAGAACTCATATGAGTAAGGTATTGGATGAACAATATTTAGCCATGAATGGCTGGATTGAAGGAAATGGTGCTGTTAAAACCGGAGAAATATTAGGGGCTAAGGCTATATTAAGTGGTAAGTTGCTGTCTGTAAAGAGTCAAATTCGTTATCCAACTTTAAATAAAAAGAAGGCTTATAAAAGGCGCGCTGAGAAATATTACAATAAGGATACCAAAAGAACAGAAACCAAATATGTTTATGATAAGATTTATTACAATAATTATGAAGGATATACTCAAGTAAGTGCTACTTTTCAATATATTCTGGTATCAACTGAAACTGGTGAAGTTTTGAACTCCGGAATAGAGGAAGAGGTTTTCAGGAGTGAGGTTAATTATAGTACATACTCGGGTAATTATAAGAATTTATATCCAGGGATATGGAATGTTAGAAATCAGGATTCAACAAGCGATAGGGTCTTCACTAGTAGGAATAAGGTTAATAATTTTAGAAGCAATTTTACAGCAAATAAAAATATGAGAGGTTCTTCGGAATTGCGAATGGATGCATTAAAATCTATAGGTTATTCTGTGGCTAAAAATGTGTATGAGTTTAATCCAGAAAAATAATGACAAAGTATTTTTTGTGTCTTTTTGTTCCTTTCCTTTTTTTAGGATGTAAATCAGTTAATAGATCATTGTTAAATGAAAATAATGCGCCAAATTGGGTTCTGTCAACACCGGTACACCCTGATTATTATATTGGCGTATACAGTGCTGATAAATTGAGTTTTAACTTTAGAGAAAAGGCAAAAAAAGGCGCTCTTGAAAATCTGGCAAGCGAGATTTCAGTGAAAATATCAGGTGAGTCTGTTTTAAATACTCTTGAAACAGAAGGGTCTTTTAATCAAGAGTATGAGCAAAAAATAAAAATTCAATCCTCTGAAGAAATTGAGGGTTATGAGTTGATGGGTACTTGGGAAAATGATACTCAGTATTGGGTATATTATCGATTATTAAAGTCTAAATATGCTCAAATTAAAAAAGATAAAATAGAAAAAGCTTTAGCAATGGCGAAGGATTTCTTTCGAAGATCCAAAAAAAATCACAATCAGAACAACTATCACGAAGCCTTTGTTTTAGCCTTGAAATCACTTGAGAGCGTAAGTAAATATTTAGACCAACCCTTGAAAACATTTGTTGATGGTAAGGAAGTTTATTTTGCTACAGAAGTAATGAGTTATACGCAGGAGATGGTTGATGAAATTGTGTTACGACCTTCAGTGTCTGAAGTTTCTATAGTTATAGGAGATTATTTAAAAGAAGATGATATATACTTTACGGTTCAAAATAAAGAAGGCGTATTGTTGTCTCAAATTCCACTTATATGTCAGTATAAGGCAGTATTTTTTAAAAATTACAGAATACATTCAAATGACTCAGGCAGAGCCGAGGTTTTTGTAGGTAAAATAAAACAAAGTCAGCAAGAACAGTTTATCACAGCTTCCTTGGATTTTGAAGAATTAACATCAAATCAAACCAAGGATAGAACTATACTAAGACTTCTTAACTATATACCATCAAAAACAGTTAAAATAAAGCTAAATGTAAGGCCTCCTAAGGTTTTTGTAAAATCTCGTGAAAAAGAATTAGGAAAGACAAAATCGCCTTCGTTTTTACCAACAGTAAAACAGGTTTTGAACTCAAAGGGTTTGCAGGTAGTTAACAATCAAAAAGAAGCTGATTTAATCTTTTTAATTAAATCCGACACAAAAATATTAGGAAGAAGTCGCGGAACTTATCAAGTTGAATTAAATGGTGTTGTTGAGGTAATTAATAAAAAGAATGGTGAAATCGTTTTTTCTGAAGTAATTCCACCAACAAAAGGGTTGCAACTTAGTAGTATTAGAGCTTCCGTAGATGCTTATTCAAAAGCAGATATTTATATCAAGAGAAGGGTAATTCCTAAATTGACTAATCAATATTTCCCTTTTTAATTATGATTAAACTTCCTTCTGGTTTCAAAGCTTTTATTTTTGATTTAGATGGTACTTTGGCTGATACAATGCCAATTCATTACAAAGCATGCCAAACGGTTTGTAAAAAAAACGGCTTTGATTTTCCCGAGGATTATTTTTATGAGGAGGCTGGTAAGCCAACTATTGATGTGTTTAGAAGTTTGATTAATAAACTTGGAATAAAGGGGGTTGATAGTAATAAATTAGGTAAGGAAAAGGAGCATGCGTTTTTAGAAATGATTCGATTGGTCAAACCAATTCCTATTGTTTCAGAAATTGCTAATTACTATAAGGGTAAGATTCCAATGGCTATTGGAAGTGGTGGACAGAAAAATACTGTTCAATTAACTTTGAATGCAATTGGTTTCAATGATTTTTTTGATTCGATTATCACCTGTGATGATGTAGATAAGTATAAACCTGATCCTGAAACTTTTTTAAAGGCGGCTCTAGAAATGGGTGTTGAACCAAAGGATTGTATAGTTTTTGAAGATGGTGATCCCGGGTTACTAGCAGCGTCAAAGGCAGGAATGATGGTTGTTGATGTTAGAAATTATTTAACATAGATGTTTTTGTAATAAATAGTTCATAAAATTTTATTAATTCAAAATATGCTCGTTTTAGGTTTAATGTCTGGTACAAGTCTTGATGGTCTAGATTTGGCTTTGGTTCGATTTTTAGACGGAGGGCATAAATACGAACTTGTTTCTTCTTTTACTCATTATTATTCTAAACGATGGAATTCTTTATTAA
>MDTD01097385.1_pt1 | contig 20841 bp, 24 predicted proteins | sample 811221 | NCBI WGS metagenome assembly MDTD01 (sample SAMN05326646, study PRJNA326480) | marine metagenome | isolation source: seawater | place: Pacific Ocean: South West | collected 2011
AAATTTTTACCCAAGATACTTTTTAGAAAAGACGAGTCATTTGAGTATGCGGAAAAAATTGAAAATTTAATAAAACAAACACATAAATAAGGAAAAAAATGAAAAAAAATGTAAAAGAAATTGCAACTCATGAAAAAGACACAGGCTCTTCAGAAGTGCAGATTGCTCAATTGACAAATAAGATTGAAAATTTATCAGCTCATATAAAGAAAAATAAAAAAGATAAACATTCTTCAGTAGGTTTGCTAAAAGCTGTTAATAGAAGAAAAAAATTGTTGGATTATTTAAAAAAAACAAAAATGGATTCTTACAAAAATGTAATTTCCAAATTAAATTTAAGGAAGTAAAAAATGTTTAAAGTATTTAAAAAAGAGATAGAAATATTAGGAAAAAAAATAAGCTTAGAAACAGGTAAAATTGCTAGACAGGCCGATGGTGCAGTTATTGCTCAATGCGGTGAAACAATTGTATTAACTACAGCAGTAGGTGCAAAAAAAGTAAACCCAGATATAGACTATTTCCCTTTATCTGTTAATTATCAAGAAAAATATTATGCAGCTGGAAAAATTCCTGGCGGATATTTTAAAAGAGAAGCTAGACCAACAGAGAGCGAGACTCTTATATCAAGACTAATAGATAGACCAATAAGACCTTTATTTCCTGAGGAATTCAAAAATGAAGTTCAAGTTCTTCCAACAGTTGTATCTTATGATAAAGAAAATGAAGCTGATATACTATCAATAATTGGCGCATCTGCAGCCTTAGCAATTTCAGGCATGCCGTTTTTGGGACCTGTGGGTGCCTCTAGAGTTGGTTATATTGACGGAAAATATGTTCTAAACCCGTCAAAGAAAGATTTAGAAAAATCCAAATTAGATCTTGTAGTAGCAGGCACTAAAGATGCAGTTCTAATGGTAGAGTCCGAAGCTAAAGGATTAACTGAAGAAGAAATGTTAAATGCAGTAAAATTTGGTCACGAAAATTTTATTCCTATTATTAAAATGATTGAGGACTTAGCTAAAGAGTGCAGAAAAACTGAATGGATAGTCGAAAGGAAAGATTTATCTGAAGTAAAAAAAAGATTGAAAGAGGAATATTCTGAGACATTGAAAAAAGCCTTTTCGATTAAAGATAAGCAAGAAAGATCAAATCTTATTTCTGATATTTCAGAAAATGCAAAAAAACTTTTTGAAGAAAATGAAAATTTTACTGATTTAGACGTAAACACTGAGCTGAAAAATTTAGAGAAAAGTATAGTTCGTACAGATATTTTAAAAAATAAAAATAGAATAGATGGAAGAGGTTTATCTGATGTAAGACCTATTATGTGTGAGGTTGGAATATTACCAAGAGTACACGGTTCAGCTCTTTTCACCAGGGGAGAAACACAAGCTATCGTAGCAACAACTTTAGGAACATCAGATGATGAACAGCGTATTGAAAGTCTTGATGGCCTTCAAAGAGAAAGATTTATGTTACATTATAATTTCCCACCATTTTCTGTTGGAGAAACAGGAAGAATAGGGACTGGTAGAAGAGAAATAGGTCATGGAAAACTTGCGTGGAGAGCAATTCATTCATCACTTCCATCCCAAGAAACTTTTCCTTATACTTTTAGAATTGTTTCTGAAATTACTGAGTCTAATGGATCATCTTCTATGGCAACTGTGTGTGGCGCCTCATTAGCTTTGATGGATGCTGGTGTACCCTTAAAGGAACCTGTTGCAGGTATTGCTATGGGATTAATAAAAGAAGGTGATGATTTTAGCGTTTTATCTGACATCTTAGGTGATGAAGATCATCTTGGAGATATGGATTTTAAAGTCGCTGGAACAAAAAATGGTATTACATCGCTACAAATGGATATAAAAATTACAGGAATAACTTTTGAGATCATGGAACAGGCTTTGAACCAAGCGAAAGATGGAAGAATTCATATTTTAGGTGAAATGAATAAAGTTTTAGATAAATCCAGATCTCAGGTTGGAAAACATACACCAAAAATGGAAAAAATATCTGTAGATAAAAAAGATATTGCTACTGTAATTGGAAAAGGTGGTGCAACTATAAGAGAAATTGTGGAAAAATCAGGAGCAAAAGTTGATGTTAATGATTTAGGTGAAGTAACAGTTTCAGCTCCAGATGAAGAGTCTAGAAATAAGGCTTTAGAAATGATTAAAGAATTAACCGCAAAGGCAGAGTTAAATAAAATTTATAGCGGTAGAGTTATGAAAATTATGGAATTCGGAGCATTTGTTAATTTCTTAGGTAAACAAGATGGCCTTGTGCATATCTCTGAACTTGCCGATAAGAGAGTGGCAAAGGTTACAGATGTTGTGAAAGAAGGTGATGAAGTGAAAGTGAAAGTTATTGGTTTCGATAGAGGTAAAGTAAAGTTATCTATAAAACAGGCAACAGTTTAATCTCTTAATCAAGATTTGACTCAACGAACTCCCAGTTGATTAACTTTTCAAAAAAGTTTTCAAGATATTCTGGTCTTCTATTACGGTAATCCACATAATAAGAATGTTCCCATACGTCACAGCCTAAAATAGGTTTCATATTATGAATCAATGGGTTTTCAGCATTTGGGGTTTTTGTGACTACTAATTTATCATTGTTGACTGATAACCAGCACCACCCAGATCCAAATTGAGTGATACCCGCTTGTACAAATTGTTTTTTAAATTCCTCAATAGTTCCAAAATCTGAAGTAATTCTTTTTTTCAGCTTCGATGGCATTTCACCACCACCATTAGGTTTCATACATTTCCAAAATATTACATGATTCCAATGCTGGCTTGCATTATTAAAAACTCCGGATTTAGAATTATCTTTATGTGTAGACTTAATAATTTCTTCTAATGACATATTTGCCAAATTACTATCTTTTATGAAATTATTTAAATTTGTAATATATGTTTGATGATGTTTTCCATGATGAAGTTCTAAAGTTTCTTCAGACATTACTGGAGCCAAAGCATTTAAACTGTAATCAAGTTTCGGTAATTCAAAAGACATAGCAATAATATACACTATTTAACTGATATTTAAAATTTATAATAATTTTTATATGTGACACTCTGTTACTTAAAATATTATTTTTCGTGGCCATATCTAAGATAAAGAAAGGATAAAAATGAAAAAGCTAGTTTTAATATTATCATTTATGCTTTTTACGAGCACAGCTATCGCAGGATCATGTCCTATGATGGCAAAGAGTTTAGATAACAAAATTGAAGAGGCACAAAAATTAAGAGATGCTGGTATGAATGCTCATGAAAGCGGAGATCACGCTAAATCTGAGGAATTGTTAGGTAAAGCTTTAGAAATGTTTAAAGGATAATTATTATGGGGCGGTATACAATTTATCGCCCCGATTTATTCATTTTTGAAAAGAAACAATAATTTTTGATAATAAGTAAAAATTCTTAACATGTAAGCTTTAAGTTTAAAACTTATATATATTCTTTATTATTTTTTTTATTTCCATGTCTGATGTCCTTAAAAAAATTTCATATAATATGAACTTTAGAACATCTTTATAGTGTTTTATATTTTTTTTATTTCCTACATTAGTAAACTTCATATCAGAAAGTTTGATTTCAGTATTTCTATTTAAATTTTGTACTTTAATATTTGATACAGCGTTAGATAAGTTAGATTCTAGTATTATGAAGTTCACATCTCTTTTTTTTTTAGTCCAAACTTTATCTTCGGTAATCTCATTAATTTTTTTTGCTAATCCAATATTATCTTCGTAGATATTTCTCTCTCTTTTTTCTTTTTTATTGTTAAGGTTTTTTTTTGTTTTTATCTCTAAAAAAAATTCAGGGTTTATTATATCTAATTTTTTTATAATAATAAGATCAGAAAATATCGATCTTAATTCAGCTTCTATTATTACTCTTTCTGCTTTAAATAAATCTTTGTCGTTGAAATCTTCAATATTAAAAATTCTTAATTTTGTTAACTCTATTAAACCGCTATAATTCAAATAAATCTTTTCAATTTCAACCGGCCGCTCAACCCAATTTTTAAATTTATTTAAATAATAAAGTTTAACTACTTTTTTATGGAAAACTATTGGTATTATTAATATTAATATTAAAAATATTTTAATTAATCTAATCATTATTCTTTAATTAACAATATAGATTTACTTATTTTTTTTTTCTCTTTTTAATTTTCTTTTTTCTTTAAAAGATAACTTAGATTTTTTTTTTAAGCTAGAATCCTTAAAAGACTTACCACTATATCTTTTGGACATTACTCAATAGTGATATTTTTAGGGTCAGGCATTCCTACCTTATTGTAACCTGCATCAACATAATGAATTTCACCTGTTACTCCTCCCGCCATATCACTTAAAAGATATAATGCTGAATTTCCAACATCTAGGTTATTTACATTTCTTTTTAAAAAAGAATGGTCCTCGTTCCACTTATATAAAAATTTAGCATCACCTATAGCTGAAGCTGCTAAGGTTTTAATTGGACCTGCACTTATAGCATTTACCCTTATTCCTTGAGAACCTAAATCTCTAGCAAGATACTTAACACTTGCCTCTAATGCTGCTTTGCAAACACCCATTACATTATAATTTGGTATTGCTTTATTAGCTTCATAACTTAATGTGATCATACTGCCTCCAGATTTTAAAATTTTCGAGGCTTCTTTAGCAACCTCGGTAAATGAAAAACATGAGATAAGCATACTTCTTAAAAAATTTTCTCTTGTAGTGTTTAGGTAAGACCCTGAAAGTTCCGATTTATCAGAGAAAGCTATAGCATGAACAACAAAGTCAATTTCACCCCAAGTAGATTTTAAATCTTGAAATAATTTTAATATATCATCCTTTTTTTCTACATCACAACTAAAAGTAACTTTTGAATTTAATTTTTCAGCTAAAGGGACCACTCTTTTTTTGAGAGCATCACCTAGATAAGTGAATGCTAGTTCTGCTCCAGACTCCGCAAGCTTTTGAGAAATGCCCCACGCAATAGACCTCTCATTAGCTACTCCCATAATTATTCCCTTTTTTCCTTTCATTAATTTCATAAATCAAACTTTCTCAAATATTAAGGTAGCATTTGTTCCACCAAATCCAAAACTATTAGACATAACAGCATTTAGCTCAACATTTTTTTCTGTTTGAGTAATTATTGGAAACTTTTTAGCATCTTCATCCATTTCTGAAATATTTGCTGAGCCAGTAATAAAATCATTTTTCATCATAATTAAACTATAAATAGCCTCATGAACGGATGCAGCTCCTAATGGATGACCTGATAAAGATTTTGTAGAACTAATTTTAGGGATGTCATCACCAAATGTTTCTCCAACTGCATTTAATTCAGTTATATCTCCTACTGGTGTAGAAGTACCATGGGTGTTTATGTAATCTATTTTTTTCTTAGAAGTTGTTAGTGCCATTTTCATACATCTTACTGCTCCTTCACCAGAGGGAGCAACCATATCATAGCCATCAGAACTAGCGCCATAACCAGTCAATTCAGCATAAATTTTTGCGCCTCTAGCTTTTGCATGTTCGAATTCTTCCATTACTAATACACCACCACCTCCTGCAATTACGAAACCATCTCTAGTTTTGTCATATGCTCTTGAAGCTTTTTCTGGCGTTTCATTATATTTTGAAGATAAAGCGGTCATCGCATCAAACATAGCAGTCATTGCCCAGTGCAACTCTTCACTCCCACCCGCAAAAACTACATTTTGTTTACCCATTTGAATTAATTCCATTGAATGACCAATACAGTGACCACTAGTTGCACAAGCAGAACTCATAGTATAATTCACTCCTTTTATTTTAAAAGGCACTGCAAGAGTAGCTGACGCAGTGCTTGCCATTGTTCTGGGCACGATAAATGGACCCATTAGTTTTGGAGTTTTTGCTCTTGTCTTATCAACTGACAATACAACGTTTTCTATTGAGGGTCCACCTGATCCCATTACGATACCTGTTTTGAAATTACTTACGTCTTTATCCTCTAATCCTGAATCTTTTATAGCCTCTTTCATAGCAATATAGTTGTAAGCAGACCCCGAGCCCATAAATCTTATTGTTTTTCTATCTATATGGTCTTGCAATTTAATATTTGGTTTACCATGAATATTACTTTTCAAATTATGTTCTTTATACTCCTCAGAAAAAGAAATACCCGATTTAGAATTTACTAAAGATTTATAAACCTCATCTTGATTATTGCCAAGGCAAGATACTATTCCTAAACCTGTAATAACAACTCTTTTCATTATTTAAATAAACCTACCTTTAAGTTTTCAGCTGAATAAATTTTTTTCCCATCTGCTAAAAGTATACCATTAGCCAACCCAACCGTTGCACCCTCTTTAACTAAAATTCTTTTCATATCAATCTGATAAGAAGCCATTTTAACATTTTTTAAAACTTCTCCAGTAAACTTTACACTATTTACTCCAAGCGCGCGCCCTCTTCCTGGTTTACCAAGCCACCCTAAATAAAAACCAACTAACTGCCACATTGCATCTAATCCTAAACATCCTGGCATAACCGGATCCTCTTTAAAATGACAATCAAAAAACCAAAGTTCACTTTTAATATCCAATTCTGCTTTAATTAATCCTTTATTAAAAGATCCTTTATCTTCACTAATTTCACTAATTCTGTCAAACATCAACATTGGCGGCGAGGGCAATCTTGCATTTCCTGGACCAAACAGTTCACCATTTGCGCAATTTATTAAATCATCATAATTAAAGCTATTTTTTCTCATCAAGTCATACTTATTACTTGATTATGGCAAAATATAATATACATATAGTTTAGAATAGTTTTAATAAACAATGCTAATTAATTCGCAATATATCAATAAATTGAGAAATTCTGGCCTAAGACCAACAAAACAAAGGATTCAAATATGTGAAGTTTTATTTAATTCAAAAAAAACATTTCATTTTACAATTAATGATTTAGTCAAAAAGATTGAAAAACAAAACAATGAGAAAATTTCTTTAGCAACAGTTTATAATACTGTTCACGCTTTTAAAAAAAAAGGATATTTAATAGAAATACCCATCAATTCTGACCAAAGTTATTTTGATACTAACACATCCCATCACCATCACTTTTATAATGAAAATCAAAATGAATTAATTGACATTAATAATTCAGATATTGAGCCCATTAAAATTAAAACAAGCATACCTGGAAAAAAAATTAAATCTGTCGAAGTGATAGTCAAAGTTGAAGATGTTGATTAATTTATAGATTAAAATCGTTCTAAAGTATTGACAAGTTTGTTTAGAATTATTATAAATTGATAATGAGTGCGGAATCTCAAAAAAATAGTTTTAAAATTGCTGAACTCAGCAAATGTCCTGTGACAGGCGCAGGAACTACAGCAAAATTTACTGCAGGAAAAGGTCAAACTAATAAAGACTTCTGGCCTAATAGTCTAAATTTAAAAATTTTAAGTCAACACTCAAATCTTTCAAATCCAATGGATAAAGATTTTAAATATGCAAAGGAATTCAAAAAATTAAACTTTAAGAATTTAAAGAAGGATTTAACAAAATTAATGACAGACTCCAAAGAATGGTGGCCAGCTGATTATGGACACTATGGGCCTTTTTTTATCAGGCTGGCATGGCACGCTGCTGGAACATATAGAACAGGAGATGGAAGAGGTGGAGCTGGCACGGGAAATCAAAGATTTGCTCCTCTAAATGCATGGCCGGATAATGTAAATTTGGATAAAGCCAGATTGCTCTTATGGCCAATTAAGAAAAAATATGGAAGAAAAATTTCATGGGCTGATTTATTTATACTCGTCGGAAACATTGCATTAGAAACAATGGGATTTAAAACTTTTGGTTTTGGGGCTGGTAGAACAGATATATGGGAACCCGAAGATGACATATATTGGGGCTCAGAAAAAGAGATGCTTGGAGTTAATAGATATAGTGGTAAGAGAGATCTAGAACAACCTTTAGGTGCTTCACATATGGGTCTGATCTATGTAAATCCCCAAGGGCCTGATGCAAACCCAGATCCTTTATTAGCGGCTCATGACATTAGGGAAACTTTTGGACGAATGGCTATGAATGATTACGAAACAGTTGCATTGGTTGCAGGTGGTCATACATTTGGAAAATCTCATGGCGCAGCACCAGAATCGCACAAAGGACCTGACCCAGAGGCATCCAGAATTCAAGACCAATCTACTGGTTGGAACAGTAATTATAAATCTGGAAAGGGTGCAGATACGATAAGCAGTGGAATTGAAGGGGCTTGGACACAATCCCCAACTAAATGGGATATGGGATATTTCGATTGTTTATTTAATCATGAATGGGAGCTAACAAAGAGTCCAGCTGGAGCATATCAATGGACTCCAAAAAAAAATGGCCAAAAAATAAAAATGGTACCAGATGCGCATGATAAAAACAAAATGCATACCCCAATGATGCAGACTACAGATCTTTCTTTAAGAATGGATCCCTCTTATGGTCCTATATCAAAACATTTCTTTAATAATCCAAGAGAATTTGCAGACGCATTTGCTAGAGCTTGGTTTAAATTAACACATAGGGATATGGGGCCTAAGGTTTGTTATTTAGGCAAAGAAGTTCCTAAAGAAGACTTAGTATGGCAAGATCCGATAAATAAACCTAAATATAAATTAAAAAATAAAGATATAAAAATTTTAAAAGATAAAATCTTAAAATGCAAACTTAATATCTCAGACATGATTTTTACTGCCTGGGCATCCGCTTCGACCTTTAGAGGTTCCGATAAAAGAGGTGGAGCTAACGGTGCAAGAATATTATTAGAGCCTCAAAAAAACTGGGAAGTAAATAATCCGAAACGTACTAAAAATACTTTAAAGGCACTTTTAAAAATAAAAAAAACTTTTGATACAAAGAGCAAAATTGTGTCAATGTCTGATTTGATCATTTTAACTGGTAGTATTGGAATTGAAATTGCAGCCAGGAAGGCTGGTCAAAAAGTCGAAGTTCCATTTTCACCAGGTAGAGGTGATGCAACACAAAATCAAACTGACATTCATTCATTTAATCTTCTTGAGCCAAGAGCGGAAGCTTTTAGAAATTATAATAATGACCAAAAATCATCAGTATCTGCCGAAGAACAATTAATCGATCAAGCTCAGCTTTTGGGATTAACAGCTCCAGAAATGACAGTTCTAATTGGAGGAATGAGAGTATTAAATACAAATTTTGATAATTCTAAATTTGGAGTTTTTACTAAAAGACCAGGAGTTTTAACTAATGATTACTTTGTTAATTTATTAGATATGAATATTTCTTGGAAAGAAAAAGATAAATCAGAGAAATATTTTATTGGAACTGATAGAAATACAAACAAAATAAAATGGGAGGGCACAAGAGTAGATCTGATATTTGGATCTAATTCACAATTACGAGCGCTTTCAGAAGTATATGCTTGCGACGACTCATTACAAAAGTTCACAAAAGACTTTATATCTGCTTGGACAAAAGTCATGAATGCCGATCGTTTTGATTTAAAATTAAATTAATAAATATGACAACAGTATCATTTGAAGATTTTTATGAAGTACCAAATTTAACATTTGATATTTCAAAATTAAGAAAAGATTTAGATGATATTTTAAAAACTATTAAATTTGATTCTCCAGGAGTCTCTCATTTTGGAGCAATACCTATAAATCAAATACCGAACGATGAAAGTTCTATTAAAGGAAATAACGTAAGAGGTAAATATTGGACTATAGCTGACGAAACTGGAAAAGAAGTTTCAAGAGATATTGATATAGACGAGAAAAAATATACACAAATTGTACCAGAGTTTAAAAATACATATTTTAAAGAAGTATACGACACTTTGAGTATGAGATTTAAATTAGGTAGAGTAAGGTTACTGTTAAAAGAACCAAGGTCGACATTAAGTTGGCACAAAGATCCAGAATGCAGACTACATGTGCCAATTATAACAAATCCAGGTTGTTCTATGGTAATAGAAAATGTAGCAAAACATTTGCCTGCAAACGGTAAAGTTTGGATTACAAACAACACAAAATATCACAATTTCTTTAATGGAGGAGAGCAATCAAGAATTCATTTAGTAGCTTGTGTATTAGAAAGTCCTTTTAAAAAAAATGGTTGAAATTACAAAAGGTATATTTGAAGCAAGCAAAGAGGTTTATTTTAATAATAAAGGATCTATACTTAGAACAATTGTTTATACTATAGGCCATTTTGTAATTGCAATAACCGTATTAATGTTAGTTGCTGACGTTTCTTTTGCTGTAGCCTTGACAGATGCGATAGTAGAACCTATAGCAAATTCAGTATGGTATTTTATTTTAGACAAATGGTGGGCGAGTAAAAAAAATAAATAATTTTGATAATGATTATCATTCATACAAAAAACCTAATATTATAAAAATTATTTTTGCTAACAATTATCATTAACATTCTATTTTGTTGAAAAAATAAATTTGTTGCATAATTTAATTACATGCAAGCACAAAACTATAATTGTAAAAAATGCGGTTTAACAATTTCATCTACATGTTCAAAATGTGAGAGAACAGTAGATGTAAAAGTTTTAGATGACGGTTGTATAGTTCAAATTACAAAATGTTCAGATTGTGCAAATATGCCTGTAATTAAAGATATTTGCTCACAACAAAAGTAATAAACTATAAATTTTTTATAATTGTTTCCGCAGCTGATATATCGCACATAGAAGTATCTTTTTCTACAAAGATACCAACTACTTTCCTTTTTTCAATTATCATCGAATATCTTTTAGATCTAATTCCCATTCCTTTATCACTTCTATCAATGTCTGCGCCGATTTTTTTTGTAAATTCAAAGTAAGGATCAGATATCATTATAACCGTTCGTTCTACATTATTACTCTGTGCCCAAGCATTCATTACAAATGGATCGTTTACAGAAATGCAAAATATTGCCTCAATCCCATTATCGAAAAATTTTTTAGAATTATTTTGAAATCCAGGAAGATGTTTTTTTGAACATGTTGAAGTAAAAGCTCCTGGAATACCAAATAGTATAATTTTTTTATCTTTAATTAAATCTAATACACTTGTTTTTATAGGTTGATTATTTTTAAGAATAAAAACTTCTGAGTCTGGTAAATAATCATTGTTTTTAATTTTCATTACTTAACTTTTCCCCAAGCATTGTTATTTTGTACCCAACCACTTAAATTATCAACTTTAACATTGCACCAATTTTTTATACATTTTTTTACTTTTAATATTTTTCCTGTTTTAATTTTAGCAATGGGCTCAGAAAACTTTGTTGGTTTTTTAAATAATATTACACTCTCGAGAATTATTTGTGTTTCTACATTTTTCAATTGTGAAATATGTATCCAGCCACTGTTTTTCTTATGATCAATTATTTTTCTAAAATTTTCTTTTTTATCAATTACTTTAATTGGTAAAGATTTTTTAATGTAAACATATTTAATCGGATATTCAAAACTAGGACCATATCTTACATTTGCCTTATTATTTTTTAACATTAAAAAATAATTTAAATCTTTTGAATAAGTTATTTCAAAATTTATCGTTAAAATAAAAAGTAAAAAAATAATTTTTAACAAATACATTCTTTTTTCTTAAAAAATTTCACTTTTCTAAAATTAGTTTTGAATAAATCAATAATCAATATTTGTTTAATTAAAAGATTTTTTGTTCCTAAAATACTTTTTAAAACCTCATTAGCTTGAATACTACCAACTATTCCAGCGACAGGACCCAAAACTCCCTCTTCTTCACAATCCAAAAAAACATCAATTGAATCTGTTTGATAAAAACATTTAAGACAAGGGGTGTTTTTGTTTTTAAAATTAAAATGAAATATATGTCCATCAAATTTACTTATCGCACCAACTATAAGTGTTTTTTTATTTTTAAGACAATGTTTATTTAATAAAAATTTGGTTTCAAAATTGTCTGAAGCATCAACAACAATTTCGTAATTACTTATAATTTTTGTAACATTATTTTCCAATATTTTTTTTTTGAAAATTTTAAGTTTAGTATCTTTATAAATTTTCGGTACAATTTGTTTTATTACATCAACTTTAAACTTTCCAATATGTGTAGAATTGAATAAATTTTGTCTTTGCAAATTAGATAAACTAACTTTGTCAAAATCAACTATTCCTAAATTTCTTACACCTGCTCTTGCAAGCAAATCTATAACTGGACATCCTAATCCCCCTGCTCCAACAACTAAAACTTTTGAATTCATAATTTTTTTTTGTCCAACAGGACCAACTTTTTTTAAAATCATCTGTCTTGAAAACCGCTCGATAGTTTTTTTTGAAAAAAAACTGCTCATTTCCCTGTAGATCCGAATCCTCCTGAACCTCTGACCGTCTCAGGTAATTTATCTACTTCTTCAAAATCTATTTTAAGTACTGGCATTAGAACCATCTGGGCTATCCTGTCCCCGTTATTTATAATAAAATCATCTTTTCCGTGATTAAAGAGAATAATCTTAATTTCTCCTCTATAGTCACTGTCAATTGTTCCAGGTGTGTTTAATACTGAAATATTTGATTTAGCTGCTAAGCCGGATCTCGGTCTTATTTGTATTTCACAATCGTCTGGAATTGCGATTGAAATTCCTGTTGGTATTAAAACTGATTTATTTGAGACCAAATTAACAGGCTTGTTTAAATAAGCCAATAAATCCATACCTGACGATCCTTCAGTCTTATAGTTAGGCAACTTCACATCATCGTGTAGTTTTTTTAACAAAACCTTAACCATTTATCTCATTCATTACTCTTTTAACAATCTCATCAGCAATAAGAGATTTTTTCATAAAAGGTATTTTTTCAGATTTTTCATTTCTATAATAGATGGAAACCTCATTATAATCTGAATCAAAACCTATATTTGAATTACTTACATCATTCCCTATTATCCAGTCACAATTTTTATTTAATAATTTTTTTTTTGAATTTTCTTCTAAACTCTGAGTTTCCGCAGCAAATCCTATAACTAATTTTGGTCTTAATGAATTATGTTTTGATATATAATCTAAAATATCAATGTTTCTTTTTAATTTAAGATTGATTTCCTTTTCCTTTTTTTTTATTTTTTGATCACTTTTAATATCAGGTATGAAATCTGAAACAGCTGCAGATAGTATTGCAACATCAGAGGGCAAATTTTTTTTTACTTGTTCCATCATTTCAAACCCAGAATTTACTTTTATTAAATTTATATTTTCTAAATCTTTTAGTTTTGTAGGACCTGCTATTAAAGTTGTATTAAATCCATTGTCTCTTAGTGATTTAGCAATCTCGTAACCTTGTTTTCCGCTAGACTTGTTGCTCAAAAACCTAACAGGATCAATTAATTCCTGAGTTGGACCTGCTGTTACCAAGGCTTTAAGTTGCTTATTATTATGAATTTTCCCAAAAAAACTTATTAGAAAATTTTCTATATTTTTTGGCTCAGTCATCTTACCTTCACCAAATTCTCCGCAAGCCATATCCCCAATTTCTGGACCAATGAACTTATATCCATATTCTAACAATTTTTTTAATGACTCTTTATTAGACGAATGTTCCCACATTCTAACATTCATTGCTGGAGCTATTAAAACCTGTTTATTGGAAGCAAGTATTAAAGTTGAGGCTAAATCATCTGAAATTCCTGCTGATAACTTTGAAATTATATTCGCTGTAGCTGGAGCTAATAGTATTAAATCTGCCCACCTAGATAAAGCAATATGATCCATCTCAGCTTCATTATCATGATTAAACATTTTTGTGTAAACTTTTCCTTTAGATAGTGATGCAACAGATAGAGGTGTTATAAATTTGGTAGCACTTTCGGTTAAAATTGTTTTAAGCTCAACTTCTTTTTTTCTTAAAATTCTAATTAGATCTAAAGATTTGTAAGCAGCGATACTACCGGTTATTATCAGTAAAATTTTTTTATTTTTTAAAATATTCATAGTCAATTAAAATATTAAAACACTAAAAAAAACAAGTAATAATAATACGATTATACTTTGATTTCTAAACGATTTCATTTCTAATTCTTTTTGTTTAAGGGCCGAATAAGAATTTGATGATTGAGGAATTTGTCCACTTGCAAGGTATGTTAGTGCTTGATTTGCTTTATCCATTATTTCTGGAAGTTCAGGTAATTTTTTTATGGCTTCTGTTGTATCTTTTAATGTGTCTGCAATATTTTTAATTGGATCTTTTGTATCTTTCAACCATTTTTCTAATACTGGCTTAGAAGTTTGCCATATATTGGTATTTGGATTGAGTTTACGTGCTACTCCTTCTACAACAACCATTGTTTTTTGAAGCATTAATAATTGGGGCTGTGTTTGCATATCAAACTTTTCAGTTATATCAAATAATTGCTTTAACAGTTTTCCACCAGAAATGTCTTTAACTGATTGTCCAAATATTGGTTCACCTATAGATCTTAAAGCTTGTGCAAGTTCGTCAACAGGTACATTTTTTGGTACTAATCCTGCAACGAGATGAACTTCTGCTACTTTTTTGTAATTTCTTTGTATAAATCCATATAATATTTCAGCTAAATATCGTCTGTTAAGTTTATCAATTCTACCCATTATTCCAAAATCTATCGGAACAATTTGGCCATTGTCATTAATAAAAAGATTTCCTTGATGCATATCAGCATGAAAAAAACCATCTCTAACAGCATGTCTAAGGAAGTGTTGTATTATCTCTGAAGCCAAATTGTCAATATCAACATTTTTTGCTCTTAATGTCTCAGCTTCTCTTATAGAAACACCGTCGATCCAATCTAAGGTAAGAACTTCCTCGCTAGTATAGTTCCAATAAATTCTAGGAACAAAAAATCCTGCATCATTCTTTGTGTTTTCTGCAAATTCATTAGCTGCAGCGGCTTCGAATCTCAAATCCATTTCGTGATTAGTGATTTCCTTTAATAAAAAAACAACTTCCATAAGTCGTAACCTTTTAGTTTTTTTAACAAAGTTTTGAACGAAGTATGCTAAAAGCATTAAAGAATCTATTTCTTCATTAAATATTTTTTTTATTTCAGGTCTCAATATTTTTATAGCAACATCTTTAATTATTCCATTTTCGTTTATTTGCGCTTTATGTACTTGAGCAATTGATGCCGCAGCAATTGGCTCACTTAAATTTATAATCAAATTAAAAGTATTTTCTCCTAGATTTTTTTTAATAATTTCTTTGGCAATTAAATTATCGAACGGTGGCACTCTATCTTGTAATTTTTCTAATTTTGAGGATAATTTTTCCCCTATTATGTCAGGTCTGGTTGCTAAAAATTGGCCTAACTTAATAAAAGTAGTACCCATTTTTTCAATTGAGTTACATAATTTCTCTTCATCACTTAAATTTTGTTCTGTAAAACTTTTGGATGAAAAAGAAAATGAAAAAATTTTAAAAAAAATCATAACAAAAAGCGGAGGACTATATATTTGAGAAATAATTTTTAAAGCATCAGATTGACCCAATTTTCTAGCTATTTTAAATAATATAAATAATTTTTTTATCATTAGATTTTCCATCCCGAATGTATTGCTACAATACCCCCGCTTAAATTTGTGTACTCGCTATTTACAAATTTATTTATATTTAAAAGTTCTAGGAGTTCCCTTTGATTATAAAATTTTTTTATACTATCAATTAAATATTCATAGGGTTCTTCTTTCCCAATTACAAACTTCCCTATCTTAGGTAAAATTTTAGAGAAATTTTTATAGGCATTATCTAAATTTGTATTTTCAATTTTAGAAAATTCTAAACATAAGAACCTTCCACCTTTTTTTAGTACTCGATATGCTTCACTTATAGATTGATTAATATTTGTCGTATTTCTTAAACCAAAACTTATTACATAAAAATCATAACTATTATTTTTAACTTTTAAATTTTCTGCGGTTTGTAATTCCCATTTAATATTTTTAAGTTTAACATGCTTTTTTTTACCAATTTCTAGCATTTTTTTATTAGGATCAACTGCCAATACGTCTGCTTTTTTATTTGTCACTTCAGAATATAATTTTGCTATATCACCTGTCCCACAAGCTACGTCAATTAAATTTTGATTTTGAGACGGATTCATCATTTTTATTACTTCGTATTTCCAAAATCTGTGAATTCCGAAAGACATTAAATCATTCATTAGATCATATCTATTGTATACACTATCGAATACACTATTTATAAATTTTCTATTATTCATGTTTTTTTTAATCATTAAAATTTATATTTATAATATAAGTAAGAAATGCCAGAATTGCCAGAAGTAGAAATAGTTAAACAGTCGCTTGAAAAATCAGTTCTATTTCAAACGATTCAAGAAATTCAAGTAAGAAATAGGAATCTGAGATTTAAAGTAGATATCAATATTAAAAAAAAATTTAATGGACTTAAAATTACAAAAATATTTAGGGTTTCAAAGTATCTACTAATTAAATTTCAAAATAACAGTTTTTTGTTAGTTCATTTTGGTATGTCAGGAACATTACATCAAGTGAAAAAGAATATTGAAAAAAAAAATACAAACTTAAGTTTTTATAATAATAGAGATTTGCCAATTAGACATAATCATATAATTATTAAATTTAAAAAATTCAGTATTATTTACAATGATCCAAGAAGATTCGGTTTTTTTATACCATTTGAAGATGAAGTAAACCTTAAATCATTTTTAAAAAAACTAGGACCAGAACCTCTGACTAAAAAATTTAATTTTGTTTATCTTAAAAAAAAACTTGAAAATAAAACTGGTAATATAAAAAATACTTTATTGGATCAAAAAATAGTATCTGGTTTAGGTAATATCTATGTCAATGAAATATTAAATATTTGCAAAATTGACCCACTAAAAACAGCAAAATTATTAAAGGAAAAAGATTTAAAAAAAATAGTAAAATTCACAAATATCATAATAAAAAAAGCAATTAACAATGGAGGTTCTACAATAAAAAACTTTAAAAATATTTTAGGGAAAGAAGGTAATTTTCAAGATACATTTAGAGCATATAATAATGATGGAAATAAATGCAAAAATTTAAATTGCAAAGGAGTTATAAAAAAGAATTTTATTTCAAATAGATCAACATATTTTTGTACCTATTGCCAAATGTAATGATTTATTTCTTGACCTCATGTTTTAACCAAGTTATATAATCGCGCCATGGCAAATACAAAATCAGCTATTAAAAGAATAAGAAGAATTCATTCACAAACTTTAGTAAATAAGTCAAGAAAAAGTAGATTTAAGACAGCCATAAAAAAAATGAACTCTATAATTGAAAAAAAAGATAAGAAAGAAGCTTTATCCTACCTTCCAAAACTAAATTCAGAATTAATGAAAATAGCAAAAACAGGTATAATAAAAAAAGAAAACGCATCAAGAAATATTTCTAGAATTACAAGAAAAATTAATAGCCTTTAATCAACCTTAAGTAGTTTAGTAAAACTTTAATACTAAAATATAATTATAAATTATTAATGTTTACAACTTAAGATATTCCAACCTTTACTAAATGTAATTTAAAAGTTTTATTTAACACAACATATAGTTTTTTTGATAAAAATAAAATTTATGACTTTTCAATCAGAAATTTAAATTTTTTTTTTTATTTTTTTTAAAATAAAATTTTATTCAATTATAGATTTTATTTTTTTTTTTATAAATTAATAAATATATTGCTAAAAGATCATTAACTGTTTAATTGGATTTCTTTCATGAAAAATTTATCTAATAATAAATCCAACGATGTAAATCAAAAATTAATAGATTGGAACGTAATACAGAATGAGATGAAAAAAGTTTTTGGGAACGATATTTATGAAAGTTGGTTAAAAAAAATAGAGTTTTCTGAAGAGTTCCAAAATCATATAACTATTTCTGCATCAACACGATTTATTAGAGATTGGATAACTTCTCGTTATTTAGACCAAATCTTAAGTATTGTTAAATCTTATAAAAAAGACATAAATAGAATTGAGTTTGATGTCTTAGACAATTCTGATCTCAAAAAAAATAATGAAAATATATTACCCATAAGTAATTTTGAAAAAAATGAAAATGTATCTTTCATAAAAGACTCATATCTTCAATACAATCGAATTGATCCAAACAAGAATTTTGAAAATTTTATTATTGGACCAAGTAATAAACTTGCATATGAAGCAGCAAAAAAAGTTGCTGAAAATTTATCTAATTATAATCCACTATATATTTACGGTGGGGTAGGATTGGGAAAAACTCATTTGCTAAACGCAATAGGCATTCAAGTAAAGGAAAGTAAAAGATCAATGTTTATTTCTGCTGAGAGATTTATGTATCAGTTTGTTAAATCTATTAAAAATAATGAAATGGTTAAATTTAAAGATTTTTTTAGAAATACAGAAGTTTTACTAATTGATGATATTCAATTTATGAATGGCAAAGAAGCAATGCAAGAAGAATTTTTTCACACTTTTAATGCTTTAATAGATAAAGGAGCACAGATGATTATTTCTGCAGATAGATCTCCAAATAAACTTACAAGAATTCAAGAAAGAATCAAATCCAGATTTTCAGGTGGTTTAGTGGTAGATATACAGAACCCAGATACTGAGCTAAGACTAAAAATAGTAAATTCAAAGTGTGATGAATTAGAACAATTTTACTCTAAAGATATTAAAATTACAGATGAAATTAAATATTTTGTGAGTGCTGAGATCAGAACAAGTATAAGAGAATTAGTGGGAGCACTTAATAGAATTGCATCTTTTTCAAGAATATATAATAAAGTTCCAAATATTTCAGAGACAAAAATAATTTTGAAAGATTTGCTAAACTTTTCTGAAAATAAAGTGACGATTGATTTAATACAAACAATAGTATGTAAATTCTTTAAAATTAGTAAAAATGAAATGTTGTCTTCGAGAAGATCAAGATATTTAGTTAGACCAAGACAAACCGCAATTTATCTTGCTAAAAATTTAACTTCTAAATCCTTACCAGAGATTGGGAGATCTTTCTCAAATAGAGATCACACAACAGTTATTCACTCAGTAAAAACTATTGAGAAATTGAGAAAAACCGATAATGAACTTAATATAAATATTGATAGTTTAAAAAATAAAATTTTATATTCATCTAAAGAAAATGAAGTTTAGTGTTAACCAGACTGATTTACAGAAATCATTAAATTATTGCCAAGGTGTAATTGAAAAAAGAAGCACGCTGCCAATATTAGCGAACGTTTTACTTGAGGCAGATAATTCTAAATTAAAAATAACTGCTACAGATTTAGATCTGATTTTTATACATCAATTGAAAAATATAAAAATATTAGAGGAAGGAAAAACAACCACATCTTCCTCAATAATGTATGATATTGTAAGAAAAATTAGTTCTGGAAAAATTATAAATTTTACAAATCAAGGTGAAAATAAAATTAATTTAGAATCTGAACAATCTACATTTAATCTTAATTGTATTGATTCATCTGAGTTTCCGGTGACTGATATGGATTTTAATCAAAATAAATTTTCCATAAATTCAAAAAAGTTATTAAAACTTTTAAATAAGTGCAAATTCTCAATTTCTAATGATGAAACTAGACATTATCTAAATGGAATTTTTATTCACGTAACTCAATCAGAAGACAAATATTTCTTAACAGCAGCAGCAACTGATAGCCATAGAATGTCTGTTTCAAAAATAAAATTAGAGAACAAAATTGAATTTGAACCAGTAATACTTCCAAAAAAAACAATATTTCAATTGTGCTCTTTACTCGAAGATTTTGATGGAAATGTAAATGTATCAAACATTAAATCAAAAATTAAATTTGAGTTAGATAATAGTATACTTATTTCAAAATTAATTGATGGTAAATTTCCTAATTATGTGCAGGTTATTCCAAAAGATAACCAAAAAAAACTCGAGATAGATTTAAAATTGTTTCTTAATTCAATAGATAGAGTTGCATCCGTATCGCTAGATAAAAAAGATGGAGTAAAATTTTCTTTAAACAATAATAAATTAAATCTTTCGGTAAATAATGCTAATAGTGGAGATGGTAAAGAAACTTTGGATGTAAAATTTGATCATGAATTAGAGATTAGTTTTAATTCAAGGTACTTGATGGATGTGGCATCACAATTGGATGGAGAAAGAGTGGAACTTTATCTAAAAGACACAGGATCTCCTGCGTTGATAAAAGATCCATCTGACTTTGATAGCATTTATATTGTAATGCCAATGAAAGGTTAGGAAATTACATCTAGTTCATTAAATATAATGTTTTGTAAATCTTCTAGAAAATCATCCTTTTTTTTACCTGGATCTATTGGTTTTAAAATAGAGACAATAATTGTTTTGTTTGCACTTAGCAGTCCTTTCTTTGGCCATATAGCTCCAGAATTTATAGCAACTGGAAGGCATTGAATTTTTAAATCATCATAAATTCTCGCAACACCCTTTTTGAATGGAGATCTATCATGAAGAAGCTGCCTAGTTGCCTGTGGAAATATCAAAAGAGGCCTTTTAGAATTTTTCACTGTTTCCTTAATAATTTCTAAAAATCTAAGATTTTCTCTTGAAACTTTATTTCTTTCTATAGAAATGCTTCCTATTTTTTTTAAATATAATCCAAATAATGGTAATCTTATTAGTTCTTTTTTTAGTATAAAAATCGGACTATCAAATAGTGTTTGAAGAAAAAAAGTTTCAAATGCTGATTGATGAGAACAAGCAATAAAAAATTTGTTATTGGATATTATATTTTCATGTCCTTTAA
>MDTD01173520.1_pt1 | contig 20838 bp, 9 predicted proteins | sample 811221 | NCBI WGS metagenome assembly MDTD01 (sample SAMN05326646, study PRJNA326480) | marine metagenome | isolation source: seawater | place: Pacific Ocean: South West | collected 2011
AGAATGCTAACTTTGGACGATTTCACACCGCGTGAAGATGAAGTTAGAATAAGGCAACTCGATGGTGGCTGGGTAGCCCAAGTTCAGGGCCCACCATCGGTAGACTGGTCGGCGGTTAAGTGCGTAACTAAGGCACCAGCAGATGACGATTTAGTGGCGCTTGCAAGGTTCGGTTCGACCGTACTTTCAGAAGTCAAATCAAACTCGATTGTACTGGTAGCTCAGACCGAGACAGGATTCGCCACAGTCGGTGTGGGACCGGGTCAAACTAGCAGGGTCGAGGCAGTAAGAATTGCAGCCCGAAGAGCGGGCGAAAGAGCACAGGGTTCGATGATGGTATCAGATGCTTTCTTCCCATTCCGAGATGGTATTGATACCGCCCATGAAATTGGAGTAACGACAGTTGTGCAACCCGGCGGCTCGATGCGAGACCAGGACTCTATTGATGCGGCAGACGAACATGGAATGGTGATGATTTTCACAGGTCAGAGACTCTTCCTTCACTGAGAATTTCTCCATTTTTCATAGGCAACGGTTCGTTCTCTATCGCCCCCCATCTGATTTGCTTCAATTAATTTCCATAGCGCATCTAATTGGCTTATTTGTGAAGTTAAATTTTCTTTTTCACATAATTCTCGAATCATATTCGTCAAATTATGAGCAAAAGGCCAATCACCATATTCGACATCTACAGATTTATAGAGAAGTTCCATCGCTAAATCAACAGCCTCAGAAACTTTTCCTGAGGCAGTCAAAATCTCGATTTGTTCCAACTCTTTACTCGCCCAAGAACCCGAAGCTGGTTGCTGAACGCCGCACTCAGGACATTTACCAAACTCATCTTCAAAATCTCCAAAGATGTAGTTGCACTCTATGCACTGTACAGTGTACACGTTATTCACTAAGAAGGGAGATTAATGAAGGCTATGTAAAATATCAATTGCATTGTTAAGATCCAATTCAAACCATTCCCCAGAATTATTTCGAGCGATATCAGAGGCTCGTCTGTGCGCTAGATTCTCAGAAAATCTTCTGTCATCAACAACAACAGAATCAGCAATGATGTAGTCCTTTGCAGGTGAATATGTCTGATAGGCATCGATTCGGGCCTGGATGTCAGCACTCATTCCTATTTTTACCCAATCTGGCCAGGCAGGGTTAGTCACAAGATATACGTGACCAGAACCATCATCCTCTCTCATATGCCTTAGAATAGCCTCTTCGATCGGGTCTTTCGGAGAAATTGAATATTGATAATTTCTTGAAGGCTTTCGTGTTCGTAAACTCACCCACGAATTATCATCATAATCATCTCTACCCGGGCTCATCCTAACCGCGTTAGTTACCAATCTATGCCATCTTGGTCTATGAGGTTCGGATGGTAGTGCTTCTTTGTCCCATGAAGTGAAATTGCTATATTTTGCTTCAAACAATTTGATTAATTGCTTAACTTCGTACCATTGTCCAGGAGTCATTTCCTCGCTCAACATTTCTTTGATTATGTCTTGATTTAGAGTCATTTTATCGCCTAATAATTTGTCACTAGAATTTCTGTTATCTCCCCACGACCTTTTCCATCAGAGTTTATTGCTCTTCTTGCATTAACTCGATGAATAATAAATTCCGAGTAAATATCATCAAAGAACTCATCATTTTCATCGGTATTTTTTGGGTCGCTGTTACTGAGCATCAGTTTAGCGCCTCTTTGGTCTAATTCTGAGAATAGTTCCGCTAGTTCGATCTGCTCAGTATCGCCGAAGGTGGCTTTGTGATAGTCTGTGAATGAGGGAGTATTTGGAAGAGGACGGTATGGAGGATCAAAATAGACAAAGGTCTTGTCATCAACCATATCTAGATTTTCTTCATAACTACCTACTGAAATATTCACTCCTTCTAGTGCATTGGATACAGCTTGCAGGTTTTGTTTATCGACAATATCAGGGTTATTATAACGTCCGTGTGGGACATTGAATTTGCCAGAGCTGTTCACCCGATAGAGCCCGTTGAAGCAGGTTCGATTGAGGAAAATTGTCATCGCAGCCCTGCGGACCCATCTGTCTGTGAGTTTCTTTCGGAAGCCGACACCATCACTCAGATACCGTTCTTTATCCCATTCATCATCGTTGTACTCGTCACGGATACGCATGTACATCGATATCCTCTCACCTTCCTTGTCACCCTTCTGTGTTGGAGGTAAAGGCAGGTATTCATTTGCTAATATTTCAAGCTCTGAAATCAGGTCTTTCACTCTTGCTTGAATTACACGATATACTATGAACAAGTCCCAATTGTAATCCGAAATAAAATAGTCAGTAATGGTAGTTCCGTATTTCTCCTTCATATGGAAAAAGACAGCACCACCTCCTACCATTGGCTCAACAAATTTTGTGACCTCTCCGTTCTTCACTTCTGACGGAAGGTGCTCATCGATGACACCTAGAAGTTGGCGCTTACCACCAGCCCACTTCAGTACAGGGCGTGCAGTATTTCCCATCACTATTCACTCCTATTTAGAATCAATTTAGCTAGTGGTTCTGCCAAGCCTTCCACGATACCAACCACAAGCGCATTACCCATCAAAAAGCCTCGGCGAGAATCAGAAATATTACCCACTTGTGTCCAATTAGAGGGGAACCCATTCAACCTCTCTAACTCAACAGGCATCAGCCTACGAAACTTTCCCGGCTCATATTCAATAACGTGACGCATTCGAGAAACCGAATTTCCAATTTCTGCTGTTACTACGGTACGAGAGGGGCCTAAAAGAGAGTCTGGAAAAGCCATTTTCCCTGCCGTATATTTGTATATGATTCCATCTTCAATTCCAACATTATAGCCATCATTATGGTGGCTCTTAGCCCACAAATCAGAATCGTATTTACTGGTCAATTCCTGGTATAATTCCCACAAGTTCTTACCCCCTCCGGAATCAATCCTCTCGGCCTTTTCTCTGTCGGCTTTACGTATTCTCCATTCCTTTTGCTCACCCTTTATGTATCGGTACTTCCGTAATTTTTCATTATCAATGACCTCATAATTAGAATCATGCGAAACTTCGATTACATCACCTAATAGTTTGAATTTACCAGAATAATCAGCCGCAGTTTTAGCAGTTAATACACATCGCTTTCCATTACCATCCAGCCATGCATACCCTGTGTTTTGATAGGGGGATTTATTTTTCGGATTTGATTCTATAGTGATGTGTTTAATTTCATTAGGTGGAGAACCAATAATCGGGAACGCTTGCATTATAGGCCCCTCAAAGTAATCTTCATCACTTTTCAAATTAGTAGAAAGTCCGATCCAATTATTGATCTTTTTTGGTTCGTCAGGTAATACAAACGAGTCTTTGAGATAAGCTAGGATGAATATGCGCTTTCTTTTCTGAGGGAATCCATAATCAGCGGCGTTGATTACACGCCATTCAACATCGTAACCCAAGTCTAGCAAATCGTTCAAGATTACTGTAAAATTCAACCCGCGGTGTGCCGCTGGCGAATTCAAGAGACGGGGTACATTTTCAAGAAAAACAATCTTTGGTTTAGTCTCTATTTCAGCCAGGATTCGTCTTATAGAGGTCCAAAGTTTTCCTTTTTCACCTTTAATTCCCATCTCGCCAGAACGAGTGCGCGCGACTGAATAATCCTGACACGGAAAGCCCCCACATAACAGATCGTGGTGTGGAATAGAAGAAGTTTGAACCTCCTCTATATTCTCGTTAACCAGTACATCGTCCAATCCATTAGAGAAAATTTCATTGTCTTCCGTCTGCTTCAAATTCCATCTGTGGGCATAAATTTCAGATGCGTGCTGACGGCCCACTGAAGGTTCCCACTGGTTGGCCCAAATGACTCTGAAAGGGCCCTTTTCTTCTGCCTCAGGGCGTCCCTCCAGACCCAGTCTGAATCCGCCCACTCCTGCAAATAACTCGATTGCAGTGAGCGACATGCGCATTTGGTTTCAAACGGGGTTAATGAAGACTCCGATCAAAAAAGGCATGTTATAAATTACAATTTTTCTAGGTACATATTTTGTTCAATATTGTGTTCTTTGATGAATTTCCGCCCCCATTTCGCCCCTTGTTTAGTCGGAAAATTAGTAGAATTTACTTCAAGTCCCGTTTCAACAGGGATGTCTATTTTTCTTGATGGTTCAATCTCGAAGATAACACAAGGTGCATGAATAAATTGTTTGTAGAATTCTTTTCTCTTCTCAAAATGATTGAAATCAGACGGATAGTAAATTCCTCTGTTTAATTCCGAACCAGGAACGCCTAGCAAAAAGAAATCATAGGTGCCCATCATTGCTGCAAGCTCAAATTTAGACAGATTCGCGAAATTGGATTTACTATGCCCCAATTCAATCTCCACAAAAACTCTGAGTCCATCAGGCATTGTCTTTGATAAATCCCCTTTCCAATCAACTTCTCTATTTTCTGACAAATTATCAACAAATGGTTGTGTATCCCAACCAAGATTTTCTCCCAAGATTTCTATTGCGCCATTTAGAATAGGAGTGTGACAATCGTATTTCGCATAACCAGAGACAGATGGATAAGGTATGCCGTTTATTCGTTCAATTAACGACACCAAATCAGGATACTTTTTCACAAAATATTCACCACCAAAGAAACCCAACATCCTAGCCATAAATCTCCATTATTGCTAAGATAAATAAGCAATATGTACAGCATCGCATGCAATTTGGTATGGATATGGCTAGAAATTCAAGGCCGGCCTTTTGCCGTGATTCACATCGCGAACGTGCGGTTGCGGAGTACCTGGATTACCATTTGTATCCAAAGCACTTCCAGAGTACAAACAGGGTCAATGATAAGGCAAGACAATTGGCAGGAATCGATTTGTTCGCAACACACAAAGATATTGACGGTGAAATGAAAATCGATGAGAAAGCCGCTACCTCTTGGGCTCACAAAAAAGATCTGCAGACCTTTGCGTTTGAGTTACAATGGATGCTCGGTGATGAAGCAATGGGTGGCTGGTTCATTGACAAGGAACGACTTAAGGAAACGACCCATTGGATGTGTATCTGGCCAAGAACAGCGGGGCAACCTCTGAATTTAGTTGAAGACATAGTTCGCGCGGAAGCCGCACTCATCAGTGTTAGAGTACTGCGAAGATGGGTCAGAAAGAAGGCATCCAACTCATCAGAATTCCTAGAAGATATGATTGAGAGATTACGGAATGGAACCGAAGATGAACTACAATGGGCCGGGCTTAGAATTCGGATTTCCAGAAATCTTCCAGAGAAGCCAATAAATCTTCTAATTCCTAGAGATGTGCTACGTGTTTTGAGTGAGGGGAATCACTGGGATTTGTAGTTAATTTATTCAATTAGTGATTGCAACCCAATTTGTGACTAAAGGCGTCCAACCACATAGCATCGTTATGGATGATAATGGAAATACTTGGTTGGCCTTAGAAAAACCGCGTAAAAATACCCAAAAAATGCTTAAAATCAATTATGAAGACCAAAGAGATTTGCAAGAGAAAATAAGTCATGACGCATTTTCAACATGGACCCGAGAAACCTGTAATTCCGAAGATTATTTTTCAGAATTAGCATTTGACTATCTTCATCAAACTGTAAAATCAGGAGGCGCAACTAAACACCTATCGGTATCTTTCTTCCCTCACCAACTTCGTGCTTTGGCACTTTTCGAAGGGGCAGCAGCTCGGGAAGGATTGCTAATTGCCGATGAAGTGGGGACCGGAAAAACCTATTCTGCAGGCCATATTATTCACAATGGATTAATGAATGGAAGTCTTAGAAGAGTCTTGGTTTTATGCCCGTCGATTTTGTCCAAGAAATGGGAAGAGACTATGAAGAAACAATTTCATCTTCGTTGTAACTTAGCAAGCAGCGGTAACGTCTTGAGACGTTGGTTAGAGGGCGAAACAAATGGATTCGACATAATGATTTCATCTTATGATAAGGGTAGAGCGAAGTATAACGATCAAGATATGATTGACTATCTTGAATTTACCTTCGCCAATAGTAAAATCCAGGGAATAGATTTGGTTATTTTTGATGAAATTCACAATTTAATCGGCCGTGATTCCGATACGGTAATTCGCCGAAGACTCGCAAATTTAATCTCCCTAAATTCACGAAGTCGCGTAGGCCTTACCGCCACTCCAATTTGGAAAGATTCAGGGGATTTATCTCATCTCTATAAGATACTTAGGCCTGTAAATTATGAAAACGCGGATTTCAACAATATGATTGCAAAACAACGCAATGCCACTAGAGCCGTAAACATACTGCGAACTGGAGATTTAGATAGTACGGCATGGGCTAATGCTTGGGGTCAGTTAAGCAAACAGATTACAGATTCAAAACTAACGAACCAAGGAGATATTTTACTGGATTCTTCGAGAAATAAAAGAATTGATTTTTCCGAATCTATAGCACTAGAAGCACCGTTTTCGACATGGATTACAAGAACGAGGTCTGAGGATATAGGTAGATTGGCAAGTAGAATTATTCCTGATTTAGATTTAGTAGATTTAGGTGAGAACAGTCTTGGAGAATTTTACAACCCAAATAATAACACAATGGTAACATATCCTTCCGAAAGAGAAGCAATTGAAGAACTTCAAACAATGCTAACCCATTTCAATCATAGGTTACAATTGTCATCATCTCCAGGTGCGTTTCATAAACATCTTCCAAAATTAATCGAAAAAAATAGAATTAGAGAAAATCAAATCGAACGAGCAAAACAACTAGCGATTGAACTATCGGCTCCAAAATCAGGGTCAAAAGAAAAAAAGCTAATTGAAGTCATTCAAGACTTAATGAGTAGAAAGAAAGGATGTGTTTTGTTCACTCATTGGCAGCCCACATTTGACCGATTGATTGGTTCCGAATTCGGACTAGAGAATAGAGTCAGTGGGTTGAAAGTTTACTCGGCAATATATAATTCTGAAGAAGTACGAGAAGAGAATGTTGGCGAATTCCTAAATCATGATGATCCAGACACCTTTCCCCTACTAATAGCAACGGACATTCTCAGCGAGGGGGTAGATTTGCAAGAGACTGCAGATTCAATAATTCATTATGACCTACCCTCAAACCCGCAGAAAGTCGAACAGAGAATTGGCCGAGTAGATCGCCTCGGACAAAAATCTGAAGAGGTTGAGGTTAGGTATGTTCTCATCAGAAATTTTGAGGACCATAAATACCTGCAAGCCATGGGCGAAAAAATAGATGAATTTGAGGAAAATATAGGGAAAATGCGCCCGATTACCCCCGAGAATTTTACTTCCTATCTTTGTGTGGGTGGTATGTCCGATTCGATGCGTGAAGAACTAGAGGCTTGGAATTTGGAAAGTATCGCTGGTTTAGATTTGAGGAGTTTCAATGCAAATGATTTACCGGAATCATACAGAAATAGAAGACCAATAGAATTTGATAAACTTGCATCTATAGCGATTTACAAATCATTTAGTAAGTTTCTACCACCTTGCACAACATTCGATTTTACACCCGAGAAAGTCAAAATCAAAACACCCAACACATTCAATATGACTTCAATTATAACTGCGTTAGCAGATAACGAAGGAGAGAGAGAATTGAAACAAATATACAACCGAATGAATCAATCCCTCGATATCCCCATCCACCCTGATGGGCTCCTAAAGCCGCCTAGATTGGAGAAGTTAATCATGAATATAGCGAGGCAAAGCAGTCCAAAGTTCCCAAACGGTTTACACATTATTTATCCTGAATTAAATTTCGAAAGAGTAGAGATTTATAAAATAAATTCCACAAATTTACAGAACACAAATTGGTTCGCAATTTCATATCTAGAAAATCAGATTGAAGAATTGAATACAAGAGAATGGCAAAATCTAATCATCCAAATTTCTGAAAACGAGAGTATCGTTTCCGAAGAGGAAATGTCATCACTTGTTGAGCCAAATCTTCTGGAAAACAAATTAACTGAGTTAAGCCAAGCGGAACACGTATGGGAGAGGCACAGATTGTTTGCGGAGGGAAGGAGGCTAATGGCTATAGCCAGCCAACGAGAAGAACTTGGTTTAACTGATTTTGAAAACTGGAGAAGGCGTGGTGAGGCCAAATTTGCCCTCGCAGAAGGCCTGGATACATCGATACAAACAGAGGAAACTCATACACCTTTGGTTGTGATTACTAATATAGCCTGATATTATTCAAGAAAGATAAGCAGAAGTAAATGGAAGTGTTAAGTGGTTGCAAATATTTACTACGGATAATTTACCAGGTGTATTTCTATGACTTCTGGAAAGGGGCCCAGTGGTGGGCCCAAGAGATTTGATGGAGGGGGTCAATCAACTTCATATTTCGCAGCCAGAAGAAAACAACTCAATCGTTCAGAATCGTCTGTAGAGCCCATGGGGATACCCATGGTCAAAGAAATGATTCAGAATGCTGATGATAGAAAGGCCCAAGAATTATTTTTGATTTTTACCGAAAAGTCGTTGTGGATAACCAACGATGGTGAGACTTTCAATCATAATGAGTCTCAGGACGATGAAGGAAACAGAGTTTCTGGTGACCTCGCGAATCTATTGGGAGTGGCTCAGAGCTTGGCAGAGGCCGAGCAAGACCGGGTTGGTAGACACGGCACGGGATTCGAACTGATTTATTGCGTAGCGAATCGATTCGAAATTCATTGGTGGGACCGAACCCATGGTGACCGTGTTTCGATGCGTTCAAACCCCGAATATCTTGAGAGCGGCAAGAGCGAAACATGGGACTATCCCTGGGATCACAGTGATTTTGATGCACTTGAATGTCCCTTTGATACCAAGGATAGAGATAAGAAGCGGCGAGGCGTTTTGTTCAAGGCAGACTGGCGGACGAAAAAAGAGGCCGACGAAGAGTATGGGGATCATGGCCCTATATTCAAGAATGCCGCTTTCCCGCAGTGGGATAAATCGAGTAGGCGGTCGTTCTTCAAATCGTGTAAAGCCTACGCTCCTTTCCTGATTCAATTTTGCAAATCGATAACTAACCTAAGCGTAATTTGGTTGGAAAAAGGAAATTCAGAATTTTTCAGAACATCTCGAGAGCGTGCTTATCCGACCTCTGAGTATACCGGTACTACTCCAGGCGAGTTAGATTGCGAAATAGTAGAAATTCGATACGAATCAGGAAGCTGTGACAATAAATCAGCGAGTCTTGGATTCTCTGGTGTCAAGAAAGAAATACTGAATTTATGGGGCAATAAATCAGGAAATTCTGCAAATCGTATTACTTTATTGCATGGGTGGACTTCGGTTCATGGGAGAACCAGTCACAAGAATGAGAATAGTGAGATGTGCCTGGAGAAGACACTGACTTCTTGGAAGTATCCAAAGTATTCTCAGTTTCATACACATGATGAGCACGACTGTGTGGGCTGTCCATTGGACATCCAAGAGGGCTGGGTGCCAGATCGCACCTCTGTGGTACACATTCATTTTCCTCTCGTTCCAATTAATGATGAGCTTGGGCAATTGGAAAAACCGGGCCAGACACTTTTACACAGCATACTTCCATTGGGGGTCGTAAGCCCAAACTTCTTCATGATCAGTGCTGATTTATACGTCAATGAAGGTCGGGCGCAACTTGAGTTTCAGGACGATAAAGGAGTTTGGAACTCATGCAGTGCACTTACTGCTTTTTGGCTCCATTCTCAGATGATGGAATGGATTTGTAAAGACGGCCAAGGTATTACCGAGGATTCGATACTACAGGCACTTCCAGCAAATCCTAGCAATTGGTTTGGGGCACTCAATTTGAGCACCATTGGATTCCCTAATGGACGTGAACTGGTAGGTGAAGGTATGCGTTCGAGTCTATATTTTGATTTTGCAAGAGAGCCGTGGTTACTTGATACGTTTGATAATTTAGTGGCCCCGCATAATATACTAATTCCGTCAAATGAAAATGGAGAGTATGATGATGAAATCAAAGTTGTTCTAGAGGCCTTGGAGATGTCGGTAATGCGTCGGAAAACACACGCGCATGTCCTATCTCCTGGTTCATATGTACTAGATGAACTACAACATCTGCTTCGCAAATCTGGAATCTATGACCCTGGTTTGAGTTCTGAGATGAGAAAAGAGATATTGGCGAAAGTAAAGTCGTCAAATCTTGATGATTTGAGCATAGATAGTAAGTTGGCTTTGGCAAGGATGGTCAATCATCTAGATTCTGACTTCACCGGGGCAGTCTATCCTGATGCAAATGGTAGGTTACGTAACCGGGCAGAGTTCAGCACCATTCCTAATGGCCTCAGTGTTCTACAGGAATTGCAAGGAGAGCGGCCTTCCCTGCATCCCATTATAGAGGATATTTTCGAGCCGGGTGAGACCTCCGTCCAGGACGCCTTGAGAATAATCCAAAGTATGCAGGAAAGTAATCCTGAGAAGTTTGAGAATTTAGGAGATGATGATGAGTTCGTTGATGTTATCATGAGAATGGCGGACCAAATACTGTCTGATCCAGGTATCACAGACTTGGATCGGATTATGTATGATTTCATTCCCTGCAAGATTGGTAATCGCGTATTTGTGCGCGCCTACCAGCACCTCGTAGAGTGTCCTCACTGCAGATGTAACAATCCCCCTATTTTGGATAATAAAATCGAATGCCTCGAGTGTGAGGAGATTCTGTACCGTGATGATTTAGACCAGAGAATTCCCTTACCGACTGGTAGGCCAGAGGACTGGAGTAGAATGCATATCATGAGTCCTGAGGAACAAGATATTCCTGCTGTGGTAGCTGAGAGGATTGTGACTGCATGTTCCTCGGTGCACTTCTCGGATAGGCTTGCTACGGGCGACTCGAAAGTCGGCTTGATGCGTTATCTTGGGAAGAAGGGTAAATCGACGAAGAGCCCTAAGCAATATTCTCTTTTCCAAGAAGAGACTTTGAATGATTGGTTAGGTGTTGAGGAAGATTCGGAGCCGGTTTCAGTGGACTGTCGTATGGCTTTCCTTGATGAGTTGAAAGAATATGCCAAAACGGGGGGTCATACAAATCTAAGAGGGTTGTTCAACGACTCACCGATATTCTACGACAGCGACCGTAATTGGGCGCCAGCTTCGGAGTTCGTTCTCTATATTGACGAAGTTACTCTGGATATGTTGCAGGGAGGAGAAGGTGTCGTGCGCACTCCACACCCTGAGCTTCTAGATGAAAATCAGGTTGAGAACGATTGGATGACATTGAGTGAACTCGGTGGTGCAAAGAAGAATGTTGAGTTTGAACATCTTGAGGCAGCAATAAGGGGTCTTCTCGGAGAGAATTTGGATAGTTATGGTGAATCCCCGGAAAAGAAATACAAGAGTCTGGCCAGTATCATGATTCATCTCCTTAGGCATCAAGAACTACTTGAAAAGAAAACAGAGGAGTTTGATAATCTTGAATGGATACCAATTGGTCTACAAGACGGCTTCGAATCAGAATCGGACATGTATTGCAAATGGTCCGATTTCCCTCTCCCTGGTCGTAATTTCTATTCGGTATGGGGTCAAGAATCATTGAATCCACATATCAGATTCCGAGGGGAACCCGTTTCACCCCATCAGTACCTCGCTCAGACTGATATTGAATGGTTGAAGGAGAAAACAAAATCTGAACCCAATTGGATCAATGAAGTCGGAATGTCACATATGCCAAATGCAGAACGAATGTTTATGGCCGTAGTTTCTGATTCAGAAAATTCAAATGAGCCGATATCGGATGAATTATATTCACATCTCAGAAACCTACAATCCATACCGTCGACTTACAATTCTCAAGAATACAGATTTTTCCACCCAGTTACTCAGAAATGGCATGAGAATGTAGGGAAAAGAACATTACTCGTTGAGGGGGATATCGATGCAGAAATAATCGAAGGAAATTGTATACAGAAAGACGGATTATCTGATGATACAATAGTATTCCTGAACAAACTTCTTCTTTGCAAACTAACAACAAACCCGGAAGGTTCGGCGGAGGTGATTTCCCGTATATCTACAGCTTGGGCCGAAGAAGACTATACATCCCAACAGATCCCCGATATTCTCAAGATTCTTGCTAAAGCCTGGAAAGAATATCACGAAGAAGGAATAGAAAATGTTCAACTTAGGTGCCTTAGAGAAGGCATACCTCCAATTTTTCCAATTTTTGCACAAAATAACATTGTGAAGGTCAATGAGTTGGTAATCGTAGAATCCGATTCGCATATGGCTGAATTTATAGGAAGAGCAGAAGTTTACACAATCGATAAGTTAGCAAGGCAGGAGGAACAACTTGATTGTAGACGGAGCAAACTTAGTGCATCATTTTCTATCAACGACGCAACTCTGTGGTCTGAAGTTGAAAAGGATTATTCGAGGGAAAATTCAGATAAGATTTCACAATTATTGGACTTACTCAATCTGAACGACCCAGAAACCCAAGTATCAGATCTTGAGGCTTGGGTTTCTGCTATGTTTGATATTGAATGGTGGCATTCTGAAGAAAATTTTTACACAAACGTCCCAATTCCATTTTATGAAAACGGCGAATTAGTAGTTGATTTTGCTAATACTTCTACAGTATATCTTGGCAGCAGACAGTCTCAGCATGCGGATAAGTTAGACGATTTCATAAATAACGGATTGAGTCTTGTAATATTTTCAGAGAACAATCACAAACATGTAATCGAAATGGAAGGCTGGACTAAAGAAGAGGGTCCATTCCCAGAATTCGACTTTAATTTAGTTCAGGATAATCTCGGTCTAAGGCAATCAGACAAAGACGCCTTCCCAGAGTTGGAGTTTTACATTGCCGATCTGAATACAGCCATCCATCACAACTTCAAGGAGTTGCAAGATGAGAATATTTTCGAATTTCTCTCGTCATTAGTAAAGTGTTTCAGAACTCAAAAGAGCCTTCAAATTCAATGGAAGGTGGGCGATACAGAAATCAGTAAGGGTACAAAGCCTTGGACAGTAGAAACACTTAGATCTGAACCGCCAATATGGCCAGAGATTCAGGTTACATACAATACCAATAGGATAACCGAATACGACAGAACCCGAATTGTTAAAGAAATTCTACGAAAGGGAATTGCTCTACGCTTAGACGCCGATACCGAGGGGCGTATTGCCGCTAGGAAACTAGTCGCGACTGCTCTGGAAAGAGAGGGAGAGGAAGTACGCTCAGCAGATATTATTGAACTGATATCTCCTCTACTAGAATTTGCAAATCCTAGAGATTGGATAGAAGTCGATGGATATGAAGAATTATGGGGAGGTGATGTTCAACCGAAGTTAGCTTCAGAATTGGTTCTGAATCCAGATGTGGCCACGGCAAGGAGCACCGTGCTTAATTGGTACAAAGATGCAGGTTGCCAAATTTGTGGAGCACTTACACCTGCAGGCCCCGGACTTACTAGTTATGAGGAAACTCGTTCACAGATATTCAAGAGAGTAGCTTCACGTTACATTTGGCAGTCCGCTACGGAAAGAGGAGGAGATGTAGGAAACTGGTTGTATCTCTGCCCAACTCACCATAAATTACACACTAAAAAGTGCATAAAGATAGGAGTTCTTCATGAGGATGATGAGATAGAGATAGAAGACTTAGTTGATAGGGCTCGAGAAAATGAAAACATACTCAATGAAATCAATAGTAACCGAGTATTTTTCAATGTGTATGAAAGAAGAGGTACCGAGACCCCCTGGGAAGAAGAGCAAACAGGAGCGAATTGGTCTGGTTTTTCGGAATTCAAACAAGATAACAATAGAATGACTTCAGCACATGGAAAGAAAATAATTGCAAAGATCAAATCATTCGTAAGAAGTAATCTAAATTCCTAGTCATAGCAGGCTCGGGGAATTATTGATTTACACGATTACTATCCAAACCCATGCTCGAGAGCCCGGATGAGGAACTTGATTTCTCTGGGCACGTGGAAATACCCAGAGAAAACGCCTCAATTTGGCTCCCAATCTTAAGAGATTTGTACAGATTTGAATCAGGTAGAATTTCTGGGCCAGGAAGTGAACACAGAAAATTGGAAGATTGTATTTGGACTAAAGAACAAGCCCTTGAAGCAATCCCCACAGCATCAATAAATGCAAATGCGTTTGAATATCTAATAGAATATCTACTCAAGAATCGACAGATTATGAAATTTCCAAAAACGAATGAAGTGCCAACTAGATACATTACTAGAACTGGAGAATTAGTTCGAACTTTGGGTCAGACTTACGAATATTGGCACAGAGGTCGGCCAGGCGTAACTGCTACTAGATGGCTGATTGAAGATAAAAAAATTCCAGAGAGAATTATTCCTGCTGAAGAATTCCGTGATCAGATAGTTTCGAAAATAGAAGAGTGGATTCCAGGCCCACCCGGTACGAATGTAAAGCAGGCGGCTTGGGAGGTTTGTAGCGCTGTTAGCAAATCACTGTCGAAACAGTATTCTATCGAGGTGGAAGAAGTATTCTTCTCGAGATTTCAGCTTCAATGTACTTTGAGGGTCCTTGAATCAAGATACAAAACTGATGATATGGATAAAAATAAGGCACAGGTGCTAACTGCAGGCGTTGGTTCTGGTAAGACTATTGGATTCAGCATAGCCTCCTTAATTGAAGCCCGTAAGTCAATGCTCGATGCCCTAGGTTCAAGGGATAATCAAAATTTAACAACATGTCTGTTCATTTATCCCAGAACACAACTATGCCGAGACCAATATAAGGAAATCTCAAAGTTTGCCAATGAATTAATTGATAGAAATACCGGAAATAGAGTAGAACTCGTTCCATGGCTAGAATTGTATGAATCCTACAAGAAAAGAGGAGACCACGTTACTACCGGAGTTGCAAGTCACTACTCCGAAGAATCAACCGCGAAACCAGTAATTATCACCACCTTTGAGACATTAAAAAGAAGAATGCGCAGGCCTGAATTTATGGCAAAAATATCAAATCATTTGTCTACGATAGTATTGGATGAAATACATCTAATCTCAGGTGTTGGAGGAGGGATGACCTCATACCTCCTAAGTAGATTGACTGCGGCATCAAATCGTGACATATACTGGATTGGAGCCTCTGCAACTATAGCAAGGCCAGACCAGCATGCTGCACGATTATTCGGGCTTCAAACATCAGAAGTAGGAGTCGTTGATCCAACAGATGACGAACTTAAACAGGACGGAATAAATCATCATATTTTCATAAGACCAGTTCCAGGAATGAGCACATTAGGAACACTTGTTAATACTACTAGTAAATTAATTCATCAGAGAAGAGATAACATACCAACAGAAAGAGAAAAGGACAACAATTCGAGGTCAAAAACAATTGGTTTTGCAGATAATCTTGAGATGCTAGGTAGATGGAATGACGATTTGCGTGAGAATGAGAGAACTTCTCCCCCTCGAGGCGGCGATAAAAAATTCTCACACCTAGAGGACTCATCTTCCTGGAATCGCTTTCAAAGAGAAATTCCCTATGCACTGAGGTTTCACAAACCACTTCAGAGAAGGCTAACCTCGAAAGGCGGAGATGATGCAGACAACCCAGGAGATGCTCTTGCAGATTTAACAGGCCTTTTTGAATTTGAAAAAGCGGCCAAGATTTGCGAAAATTGTATGGCTGGTAAAAGGACTATATTGGGAGAAGTTACATCTAATGACTTACAAGAACTATCTAAATTAGTACATCGTTATCCTCACATAGAAGATGATAAATTCAAAGCATTTAGAATAGAATCTGAAGAATTCCACTTAGATGAAAATCAGACTAAGGTAATTGGAAGCCATGAGTTATGCCCGATGCTGCGTGCTGGAGCCTGCTCTTGGTTCCCTAGATCAGATTTGGAATCTACAACTAAACTTGATGGGCCGAGAAACAATAATCCAAGGTACAAATTTTCATCTTCAGCAGCATCATCAGTTTTTTCTGCAAAGTCGGAAAAGGAACCAGGAGAGCAGAGCCTAGCCTCCTTTATATTTACAGAAAAATCAACAAATGTCTACGATTACGGTAGTGAAGAGCAAAAAGTCCCTGTAGACATAGTTCTGGCATCCCCCAGCCTTGAAGTGGGGGTAGATTTACCTAAACTGACTGAAAGTGTGATGCATAAAGCGGTTCGGAATATAGCTTCTTACAGACAAAAGGCGGGCCGAGTCGGAAGAGAGAGCAACCTGGAAGTGGTAAATCTCTCTTTAATCTCTGATACGAGTGTCGATTTACATTATTATAGACAGCCCCGAAAGCTAGTATCTGATGGAAGATTAGAACCAGTTCCACTAATGGAAGATAACAGAGCGATAAAGGCATGTAGTGCCTATGGTTCTATATGGGAATGGTTGGCATTAAATTCCCCATTACCAGAAGTTATAGAGACAAATAATGGGAATCTAGGCGATAGACTCAAGGTTTGTAGAAACGAATTAGATTCTAGGCGAGAAGATGTGTTAAATCATATTAGGAAATCAACAAAAGGAAAGTTGGAAACTGACGATAATGGTCGTGAAATTGCAAGATTAGCAATAAATCAAGTACTAGCAGAGATTGATTTATTGTTACTGTCTACAAATACAACTTACAAAGTTACACCAGAGTCAAATTTCGAATATACTGTAATTGATTTATTTGGATTAATCCGTAATACCTCCAGTGGGTATGGAAATAGGATTTCCTTAAGAAAGAGGTTAGACAATTTACAAGATTCCGACATAGATGATGTAGATAGATTAACCAAAACTATATCTGAGGAAATAAGGAGAATTCAGCCCGAAAAGTGGCTTTCTCATACACCTAAATTGTATTACACAATATATGACCTAAATTACTCGATAAATAACAAAACACTTTCAAGCGAAGCAGGCAAGAATACAATCTCGGAGCTAAAAGAATTAGGTAAAGAAGTTGACGAGTTTGAAGATGACACAGGCATGTTATTTCTCAATCTGGAACTGCTAATCCGTATTCTTGAACGAATGGAGGACGTAGAGTTTGATCAAAGAGTCGAATCTCTCATTGAAGGATATAAGGAAATTGAGCCACCAACTAATGCATATCTTTCTGGTTCTATGGAAGAATTAGATTTAATCACTCATGCAAGAAAAGATTCATGGTTTATCAGACCCGCAACACTGTTTGAAAATCCATATTCACCCGAAGTTGATTTAGTAATACAGTCAGTAAATGAAAATAGATTTCCAATACAACTTGCTCAAAATCAAAATAAAGTAAAATTACATGAAGCATTGTTCGGATTTCAGCCTGGAACATGGACTCATCGAATACCTTTCAGAAGATTGAAGGTACGTACTGGAGAATTGATATCAGAAGATGGAAGGCTAGTAGCATCTCTTGAAAAAATGAGTGATGGAAGAAACTCCAGTGAGTTTAGGCCCATTGGTGACGGTAGCTTGCCTCCACCTCCGGGTACTTCGGATGAGGTAAGAGTGTGGGCCCCAACTCGTTTAGCATTAATTGATGCGTATGATAAATATTTGACTCTCGACAAATCCTCTGAGAGGATTGTAGATAATGATGAGCAACTAAGGGGAAGTAGAGCAAGCCTGGATGGAGAGATACCAGACTGGGATGCGAGACAAGTAAAGATACCACGAACTTTCTCCAATAGATGGACGTATTCTGAGCCTAAATCTGGTGAAGATATTGGCGTTTTTACACTTAGAAATCACAGATATACAGAGGAAATTGAAATTGATGAATATGCCCAGCAAGAATTGAATACAGAACAAATCAATCACCCCCTCAAATCTAATTTATTTGATTCAATAAAATGGCACTCTGAGTTACCCCTAATCGAATATTCTTATTCGAATTCGAGGAGTTATTCATCCGCAGGAGATGTGGAACTGGTTTATCGGGATAGGCACGGCAGAACTGTAGCTTTTGGTGAAGATTTTACCACCGAGGGAATCTCATTCGAACTAAAACCAGATATTCTCAAGCAGATTTGTGATGATTTCGAAGGGAAATTGATTGCAGGGACAAAATCATCCACTCCTAGTTTAATCAAAGCCTTCAAGGCACATGTTTCTACAGATATTGAAAATGGTGGAAATGCCATAAATCCATACCTAATTGAGGACATAATCTCGATTTTACTCATACACAATCGTTGGGAAGGAGAGGCAATATCTGCTGAATTGTTGGTGTCCTGGTTAGAAAATAGTAAATCTCTAGACGAAAGGAGTAACGTGAAAAATCTAGCTAAAAAATTCTACAAAAATAAGATGAAATTAACAAAAACTCTCTCAGACGACGAGGAAATTTCAGATACTGATGGAGAAAATATACTTGAAAATAGAGCGCAAAAACTCGTTGAAGGTTTAATGATAGTTAGTGATGGTATAGGGAATCTAAAGTCGGGTTTGCCCCTGTGGATACATAGGACGGTTTTGAGTACTTTTGGATCTGTTGCAACAACAGCGTTGCAAAAATTCAGTGGATGTGATAGTAGCGATGTAGGTTATTTGATTGAACCACAATCTTGGGATGGTGAATCAGCGCGTGTAACTATCTACGACAGAGCACAATTTGGAAATGGAAGCTGTGGAACCGCGAAGGAATTTATGCACATACCTCATGTTTTGAGATATACTAGAAATTCTGTAAGGGCAAAACTTCCGACCACAGATTTCCTCTCAGTTCTGGAAGAAGGCTTGCTTCAGTGCATGCAACATCAGTCAGATATGGGCGCATTGACTATTTTCGAACAAGGAGAGGCGGGAAATATTGACTTTATGCCCGATCTCAAGAATCACTCAATAGAGGCTCACTCGGTTGGTAAAGACGTATGGAGGCGAATTGGAGTAGAAGGAATAAAAGATGCATGGGCACTTCCAATTCATCGTAAACTCGCTGCCTATTATGAAGAAGAATTGGGTGAAGATAATGATCCTTTATACGGGGATGACGTAGTTAGGGCTACGACATCTTGTTGGAATGGATGTCCAGAGTGTGTTGATGATATACAATCAACTCTCGGAGGCTTCAGAGGATTGGATTTTATAGATAAATACATACTAGATTCGTGGTTTATCAGTGGATTGAATAATTCACAAGATTATGGAATTTACGATTTTCAAGATATATCGGAAGGCACAGCGGAAATGCATCTCGGCAGCCTCAATAGGTTACATTTAGACACACCTTCGAGAAAGATAAGATCCATTTGTTTGCCCTGGACAATGGGATTCCTTACCTCAAGAGAACGGGAACTAAGCCCCAGGTTACTAATGAGGCATACCGATGTAAGCAATATGCGAATTGGGCTCCCTACAGGAACCGCTCATGGAATCGAATCACATGGATTTAGAAGGCTATTATGGTTTAATCTTTTAATGACAGGACATTTAGACTCCATAGGGGCATTGTCACCCGAAGAGAAAAAGATAAAATTCCTGTATTATGATATTAGGAATATATCATTTCAAGATATTGGCTTATCTCCCAGAATGTTAGATTCAATGATTGAGGTTTCAAAGGGTGCGGTAATTGAGAAATTATCAGATGTAATTAGATGGATGTTGAACAGAGATTTCAAGATTGAAATTTGCATAGATAGAATGAGGGCGACCGAATCTGGCGTTTACGATTTTCTAACCGATTTGGGGAATTCTGAGAACTTAACTTTACGTTCTATGCCAAGGGAATTTTCAGCAAATATGCACAAGAAAATTTTGATTACTCCAATAGCAGCTATGTCTGGTTCTGCTAATTTGACTAATTATGGAGCAGATTTCAGTCAAGAAAATATTTCTCACACAATGCGAAGTAATAGAACCCAGTACGACTCACTCAAAGGGTCTGCAAGAACTACATTTAGTCAAGCAGAAATTATAGATCTCGACAATATATCGCCAGCTAGAAGAAGTGCAAGAACTTCAGGTACAGGAAGATTAGAAACTCAGCTAACCCCAATCGAAAAACTAGCTCAAGAATTTTCTAATGGGGAAATGTTGGGCCGAGAAAGACTGAACTTAGAATTTAAGCCAGCATTTTTGAGAACTTCAAGAACAATTGAAAACGGGACACCGAAAGATACTGTAGACGTAGTGTTTAAGGAAATCGCTTCGATGATAAACACAGATGGCGGATTTGTTGTAGTGGGGGCGATTGACCCACAGAATAATGATAATTCGGATGAATTTGAGATTGTAGGAATAGATTCAGAAATTGAAAACAACCAAGGAGCTGACAGGTTCATTCTAAAAGTCACATCATTACTAGGAAAAGCATTCACTCCCTCTGTGGCTTCAAACCTAATAAAGAGTGAAATCCAAGATGTGAATGGAAAAAATGTATTAATTTTTGAAGTAAAACCATCGAGAGAACTAGCCATTAAACTAAACCCCGTTGGGAAATCACTGAAAGCAAAACAAAGAAATTCTGGATATAATGATGGGGCTATTTACCAAAGAGTCAATGATTCAGCAATACTCGTAACTCCGGATGAGTTAGTGATGTGGCACTCGCTCAGATTTTCTTCCACAAATTGAATGTAGAAAATAAGTTGAACGCAGAACTTCAAGATCATTGTCGTGCAGGTACTTTCTTCCAAAGCCACCAAACGCCAATCAGCCCAACCAGAATGATGGTTGCTGAACCAAATCCAGGATCTGCGCCATCCCAAGTACTGGGTTGGAAGTACTCTCCTTCACCCAATGTTGAGACATACCAAACAAAGGTTGCAGATGAAATAGTCATGAAACAAATCAATCCTATGACTCCCGCCTTGGCGTGCCTTGGAATCGTCTTACCATTTGCATAGTAATCGAACATAGCCGAACCAAAGAATCGGTTACTCAATGAC
>MDTD01066188.1_pt1 | contig 20833 bp, 14 predicted proteins | sample 811221 | NCBI WGS metagenome assembly MDTD01 (sample SAMN05326646, study PRJNA326480) | marine metagenome | isolation source: seawater | place: Pacific Ocean: South West | collected 2011
GACCGACGGAGGGACCATCGTGCTTACGACTGATCTTGTTCGCGTTCGCCTGAAAGGCAGCGCCGTAGAGCCGCGTTACGTCAGTGTATCCAACGGTGATTTACGCAAAGAAACCCGCGGACTCATCGAGTTGCATCAAGCCCACGAAGGGCAAAGCATCGGTGCGTTGGAGGAAGCTCTGGCTCAGCATATCGGAGATTCGCCGCGCTTCTTGGTGCAGCGTGGTCTCTCGAAACTCCTGATGGATAAAGCGACCGTCGTTGTGAACGCCACAATCGATCCTGTGAGGGTTCGTGAAGTTGTGTTCCGCCTGGCCGCCGAACAAGGACCGGTCGCCCCTGGACATGTTGACCGACATAGCATCCTTGCAGCCGCAGGCGATGAACTGGGTGTCTCCGCTGAGGAGGTAGAGGACTCTCTCTACGCAGATCTCCGCGCCCACGAACAACTACAAGCCATCGAAGCGATTGAGGTGACCCCACTTCTTCATCGATACAACATGGCGACAGCCCAAGCGGTCCTACTGCGCGCAAACCAAGTCCGCATCGAACTTGAAGGATTAAAGGCTAAGGAGCTTCGCTTCCTCTTTCGTTCCCTCAAATTTCACCGACTGATGCACCGGGTCACGCGCAAGAAGGACAAGGTCGTTCTTGAGCTGGATGGCCCCCTCTCGCTCTTTAACATGACCACCCGCTATGGACTGGGCCTCGCTCTATTTTTGCCGAGCCTTTGCCTCTTTGAGAATTGGACGCTCGAGGCGCAACTAACCTGGGGAAAAGAGCGCAGAGCCATGACGTTTCATCTGGACTCGGAACAAGACTTGCGGAGTGAGGCCAAGGAGAAAGGAACCTGGGAAGGAAAAGAAGAGCAGCACTTCCGGGCGAGCTTTAAGAAGCTCAACTCACCGTGGAAGTTGCGCCGCGCAACAGAGATTCTGACCTTGTCGAACAACGAGGTCTTAATCCCGGACTACGAACTCATTCACGAAGACGGAAGAAAAGCCCTCGTAGATATCATTTGGTTCTGGCGCTCCAAATCTATTGAAAAAAAGCTCGAACAACGCCTTAAAGAGGCACCCGGTCACCTGATTACGGCCTTAGCGACGCGCATGAAGGCCGATAGGGGAAAGACTGTGATTCCCGACGACTCGGTCTATGGCTTCAAGGGTGTTATCAATCCAAAGAAGCTCCTGGAGTTCGCGGAACGGCTGGCTGTCTGACACTTAAGAAAGCATGACCCTCGCGAGAGAGCAAAAGGTCGCCACCTCTTTTCTCAGCAGACACGATCGACTACCCTTAGGGGGTTCACCGATGTGAGTTCTACCAAGGGGAAATCGATGATCCAACCACGGCTTTGTCTGCTATTCTTATGCTCGGTATTCTGGCTGGCTGCATGCAGCGATGGAAGCTCGGTCAACCCTGTCGATAGCACGGGAATCGATTCGCTCGCGGGTGATTTGCAAGATCTTGCAGAGCCGGACGTCGAACTCGACATTGCCAAGGAAGACCAAACAGCGCCTGATGTCATCGATGCCGGAAGCTCGACATGCGAACCTGGCGAAGGATGCTTTGAGGAGCCCTGCCAAGGTGGAGATGATTGCCTCAGTGGCATTTGTAGCATGCACCTAGGGGAGAACGTCTGCTCGAAAACATGCGATGAAACATGCCCTGAGGGCTGGAGTTGTAAACTCGTCTCCAGCGGCGGAGACGGACAGTATGTCTGCGTCTCCAACTATTCCCATCTATGCCTTCCCTGCAGCGATTCAGCCACCTGCTCCGGAGGCACGCCGGGGGCGTGTATACAATATCCGGACGGTATGAGCTTTTGCGGTGGTAATTGCGATTTAGAAACCCCCTGCCCGTCGGGTTATTCATGCCAAGAAGTCAAGACTGTAGAGGGCGCCAATGGATGGCAATGTGTGGCAACCGCGGGTGTATGCAATTGCTCAAACCTTGCCATCGATTCGCTCATGTCCACGCCTTGCGAGGTCACCAATGACCAAGGGACCTGCATTGGAGTCCGGGCTTGTACGGAGGACGGACTGCAGGCATGTGACGCATTACCCGCATCGGAAGAAGTCTGTAATGGGTTGGATGACGACTGCGATGGATTGATCGATGAATTGACCTGCGACGACGGCGAACCATGTACGGAGGACGCATGCGCCGGAGAAGAAGGCTGCGTTCATACACCCAAAGCAGATGGTGAGTGCCTGGATGGCGATGCGTGCACGATTGGAGACCACTGCGAAAACGGTGTTTGTGTGGGCACACCCATCGATTGCGATGATGGAAAGTTCTGTACGGATGATAGCTGTGATGGATTAGGCGGATGCAATAATGAGCCGGTCGTGAAGGTCTGTGACGATGGCGATCCATGCACCCTTGGAGACATCTGCGATGCGGGCGCATGCGTTGGCTCGGCGGAACTCTCTTGTGACGATGGCAATCCCTGCACGGACGATAGCTGCGGCGATAACGGTTGTATCAATACGGCCAATGAACTGGACTGTGACGACGGAAATGCCTGCACCGAAAGCGATGCATGTACCGGTGGTGCGTGTATCGGTAGCAGCGTGAATTGCGACGATGGAAACCTTTGCACAACGGATGCTTGCGATGTGGCAACAGGATGCGTCGCAACGAACAACAACCTGCCATGCGACGACGGAGACGCTTGCTCGCTCGGGGATACGTGTAGTGAAGGCGTATGTGGTTCGGGATCTGAACTCTTATGCGACGACGGGAACGTTTGCACAGACGATGCCTGTGTCGAAGGGGCCTGCGTATTTACACCCAATTCGGAAGGTTGCGACGATGGAAACGCATGTACCGAAGGCGACATGTGTATGGACGGCGGATGTAAGGGGTCCAGTGTCAGCTGCGACGACGGGAACCTCTGCACGACGGATGCTTGCGATGTCACGAACGGATGCGTGAATACGGCCAATACCCAGCCCTGTGATGATGGCGACGGATGCACCCAGGGGGACGCCTGCTTGGATGGTGCATGTGTGGGAGGAGCGACCCAGGACTGTGATGACGGGAACGTTTGCACAGACGACGCCTGTACGGATGGTGTCTGCGTTTTTACCGCCAATGACGCCGACTGTGACGATGGCAATGCCTGTACCACGACCTCAGCATGTGTTGCTGGGGCATGCCAGGCTGGAGAGGCTTTGGATTGCGACGATGGCGAGATATGCACCATGAATGGCTGCGATCCACTCACTGGCTGCACCTCCATCAATCACAGCGTTCCATGCACGGACGGCGATTTATGTACCATCGACGACACCTGTACGGACGGAGCCTGTGCCTCAGGTGAAGCCCTCACCTGCACCGATGGGAATCCTTGTACAGATGATGGCTGCAACCCCGATCTCGGATGCACCTTCGAGGCCAATTCGGCAGCATGTGACGACAATAATCAGTGCACCACAGGCGATATCTGCACGGCTGGGGCCTGCGGTGGCCCAGATGCAGTGGATTGTGACGATGGAAACGTCTGCACCGCCGATACATGCCAACCTGGCCTAGGATGTCTCCACACCCCCATCGACGCCGCCTGTGAGGATGGCAACGCATGCACCGTGGGAGATGCCTGCGCTGATGGTGGATGCGTCGCCGGTCCGCTCGACGAGTGCATCGATGGGAATGTGTGCACAAGCGATGAATGCGACCCTGAAACAGGATGTCTCCATCCCCCGCAAGAAGGGCCGTGTAGCGATGGCAACGCATGCACGATCGCAGACTCATGTAGTGACGGCTCATGTGTCCCTGGTGAGTTGGATAGCTGTGACGACAAGGAAGCGTGTACGTCGGATAGCTGCGATGAAATCACCGGGTGCATTCAAACCCCGGTGGACGGCGATTGCGATGACGGCAACGCATGCACGGAAGCCGACGCCTGCAGTCAGGGAAGCTGTGTTGGCTCCCCTCTCAGCTGTGACGATGGCGACAATTGTACGGCAGACACATGTGATCCGTTCTCGGGATGCTCATCCGTGGCCATCGTCCCTTGTTGCGGCAACGATGTCGTCGAGGATGGCGAAGTCTGCGATGACGGCAACGACATTGACGGAGACGGTTGCGAGAATAATTGCACCCAACTCACCGACCTTAACATCACGTTGACCAATTGTGGTCAAACGGGGCTGAGCGGACCATCCCAGAATCAATGTGACTTAGCCTATGCCGATCAACCTAATTTGGTAGGCAATGTCACGGTATCGGATGGCAAACAAGTCTGGATTGCACCCTACAGTGGGCAATACCGACTGCGAGCCTTCGGAGCCTCGGGTTGGAACGCCAACGGTAACGGCGGCTTCGGGGCAATCATACGCGGAACCTTCACCTTCGAGGCTGGACAAGCGCTCACTATACTCATCGGGCAAGAGGGTACTGCCGATGGGCCAAGTGGACCGAACCAGTACGGTGGTGGCGGAGGCGCAACCTTCGTCGCAGACGCAGCGCAAAACCCAGTACTTGTCGCCGGTGGTGGTGCTGGCCAAGATTACCGATATGGCCAATGTGCCTCGATGCATGCATCGAGCGCCGAAAGCGGCCAGGCCTCATGCAATTGCCTTGATGGGTATAATTATGCAGGAGGGGAAAACGGACAGGGCGGTCCAGGCGGAAGCGGCGGAGGCGGAGGCGGAGGCTTCTACTCCAACGGTGGAGAAATCGGTGGGCAAGGCTTCATTCAAGGTGGCGTTGGCGGTAATGGCTCCTACGGCATTGGCGGCTTCGGAGGCGGCGGTGGTACCAACGATGACCAAGGCGCTGGTGGTGGCGGTTACTCCGGCGGCGGTGGCTGTGGAGAGAATGGAAATGCCGGGGGCGGTGGGTCCTTCAACAACGGCAGCACGCCAGATAACTCGGGCGGTGCTCACCAGGGGCACGGTCGACTCGAAATCGAGTTTTTAGGCCAGTAGATAGGTCGGAAGGTCGCGTTTAGCGCCTGCGAGACCACGTCCCGCTAAAGCCTTCGCACATATCACTGTTACCACTCACCGTTACTTCTAGGCCTTTATCGAGCCGCGTGAGGCTTCCCTGACATTCCTGATCGGACCCCAGCACACGACTCTCGATCCGTGTCTTAAAGGTGAAGGTCGTCCCATTCCAGGAACTCCAGCTGACCATGTTCTGGTTCCCCTCCAACACGATCTTAATGCTTCGACTGGCATCGTCCGGCGTCGACAAACTGATGGCCGAATCGCTGATTTGAAGCGTACCCATCCCCTTCGAATAAACCCCGGAAAAACCCTGTATTCCTTCCCGGAGTTCGCTTTCAGACTGTCCCTTATTCATCAAGACGATGGTGGGAATGCATAGGAGTCCGAACACAAGGGCGACAATGAGCCAAAATCTAATCTTTGGGTTTTGGTGCCATGCGGGATGGAGGAGTTTGTTCTTCTGGGTAATCAGCACACCCAAAGAGACCACGACGGGTGCCTGCTCCGGCATCGTTTTGAGAATGGCGAGACAGGTTTGAGCCCGGCTCAAGAGAGCCAACTGACCGTTTGTAATGTCGTAGTTGCCGTCGCGCTTTCCGGTAATCCCTGCGCATGCTTCCGTGGCCGCTTGACGAAGTGCACCGGGCCGCGTTGGAAGTGGAGCGACGGCCCAGAACCTGGAGAGGTCCTCTGCGATTTTCTTATCCCGCCTAGCATCGTCTCCACCCGAGGGCGGATTCGCGATGTGTTGAGCAGCTTTGGCGAGCTCTCGTAACATCTGTAGCTCTTCTTCTTCCGAGTTCGCGAAGGAACCCGTTGGAGCACCACAGAAGGAACACACAAAGGCTGCCTCTGAGATGGCAGCTCCACACGAACCACACGTACTTTCCTTACCCACACGTCACTCCTTGGAACTCGGTACCAAGGAACATCTCACGTCTGGCAAAAGACGAACAGTCCTGCACAGAGTCGGTACCTTACTCGAAGCCCAGCTCTAGACGTGCGACTTCACTCATTCGACTTGGCTCCCAGGGAGGCTCAAAGGTCAAATCGACCAAGGCTTCGCTCACGCCTTTGAGCGATGATACTGCACGCTCGACGTCATTCACCAAGATTTGCCCCATGCCGCAACCCGGAGCCGTCAAGGTCATGGCTATATCGACCTTCTTCTTGCCGTCTTTATCGTCTGCAACATCGCAGGAATAGACGAGACCTAGCTCCACGATATTGATGGGAATCTCCGGGTCATAACAGGTCTTCAGCCGCTCCCAGATGATGTCTTCGGTGACATCGCCCCCGTCTTCTGTCGGGTCGTCAGGAAGAATCGGCTCCTTACCTATCGCATCTGCATCATCACCATTGACCCGTACGAGATAGCCTGTAGCGAGACGTACGGTAAAATTCCCGCCAAGGACCTGCATCACGATGCCTTCCGTTCCCTGGCTCACCAGCATGGTAAGACCGTCTGGAATTTGAATGGCCGTGCACTCACGTTCAAATGTGACCGGATCGTATTCCAATGCGTCTCCTGATATTCATGTTGTCGCCGCAAGGGCGTTTCGCGAGGGAGTCTAGACCAAGTCGGCCACGAATGTGGAACAAAAAGCTCTATGGCTGGTCCTTGCACATTGCCTGCCCCCACTAAATACGCAGTTCAACATCGTTACTCCGTTCCAAACGAGACACCAATATCTTTGGCAATGCGAACAAGTGGATCGGTCGCAGGATCGATAAAGTGAGAAGCCAGCGCATCCGCCAACGACACCACTTTCGGTCCTTCAAAGGTCCAGGCCGCCATGCAGCCATAATTCTTCTTGGCCACCATATCGGCAGCGAATGCACCACAACTCGTCGCGATAATACGGTCATCTCCAAGGGGTGTGCCGCCACGTTGAATGTGACCCAACGCCACACTTCTCACTTCGGGAGACTCCGGCGGGTTCCCCCCTTGGGATCGAATCGACTTTGCTTCACGCTTGCTGATCGCTTCCAACTCCTCACGAAGCCGCTGCCCAGCGCCACCAAGAATAGGCAGCCCGAATGGGTGTTCGCGCTCCTCAGCAACTGCATAGTCACCAGAGACTGGACGAGCCCCTTCCGAGACAACGACCAGGGAGAAGTGCTTGTGACGACGAAAGCGTCCCGTGACTCGCTTCCACACAATTTCGGGGTCGTAATCCTGCTCCGGCAACAGAATCACATGTGCACCGCCAGCGATACCCGCATGAAGTGAGATCCAGCCGGCGTAACGCCCCATCAGTTCGAGGATAAGCACCCGGTCATGACTATCCGCAGTTGTTCGCAATCGATCCAATGCATCGGTCGCCACCTGAACGGCCGTCTTAAAACCGAATGTGGCTTCGGTACCGCTCAGGTCGAAATCGATCGTTTTGGGTACACCAATGACTGGAACACCATGCTGCTCATAGAAGGCCCTCGCCATCTGAAGCGTTCCATCCCCTCCGATACATATCAATCCAGCTAAATCCAAGGACTCAAGACGCGCGACCGCTTCGCTTGAACGGTCTTTCGTGAGTACTTCTCCCGCTTCGTCACGCCTTGGAAATCCATTCTCGTCGGTAAGCACCATCTTAAATGGATTGCCTCGATTCGCAGTACCAAGGATGGTCCCGCCCTGGGTGAGGATCCCCTGCACACGCTCCTCAGTGAGTTCGATGATGCCGTCAACGCCATCAAAGATGCCGTTAAAACCATCCCTAAAACCAAGCACCTCCATACCGTATTTTCGAATCGCAGCGAGCGTTGCTCCCCGAATGGCGGCATTCAGCCCTGGTGAGTCACCCCCCCCAGTGAGGATTCCAACACGTTTTCCTGCCATGGATTGCAACTCTGACATCAATTTCCTCCGTCACCAGCCCGCTTAATCCGTCGACGGATCCGATGCGAGATAGTCGGCCTTAATCATCAAGAAGCCCGCCTCATGCTGAAGAAGCATGACATCTGCGCCCTCCATCTTACGCCCACCGATAAATGCTGCCCCTTCTGTAACGGGCATAGAATCCGAAAGCTGGGCTGTGCCCACTGCGGATTCAACGGAAAGCTGATGAAGCTTCAATCCTGTGTACTCGAATGCATCATTCATTTCTCGAGTCAGAATGTAGCCATCCCCCAACCCGACAAAGTCCGCCGAAATATCGAGACGCGACGCATCACAGCGTGCGCTAACGGACGTGCCATTATCGAACGCGCTTGTAACATCGGACGTTGGTACAACGTAGACCCTCTTTCCGGCGCCCAAATCCTGATCGGTGCCATCACAGGGCGTCCAATTATCGCTGTAGCTCGAAATCAGGAGATAGTCGCCAACCCGGACAATATCTCCCGTACTCTGGCCCAAATCATTCACAACGAGGGCGTTCTTGTCCTGCGATGAACGGCGGTAATAAATACCTGGCCCCTCTTCTGTAGAACCAAGCTGAAAGCTGTAGGTCAACATGTCGTCGTCGCTCAAGAGTTCACCACCAGCAAGACCAGATGCGGCCTGTAGCTCACTCGAATATGGCTGGGCCAACTCTATCTTGAGAACGGCTCCGCCTAAGACATCAGTTGCCGTCGCATAGCCCCAAAGGGCAGCACCTGCAGATGCCGCGACAAAGGGGGCAGGAAGAACTTCCCACGTATCGATTGTTCCCGGCACACTTTGCGTGGATAGCGTTTCGCCCGCGCTTGGACCTTCCGCGAGGTAAAGTGGCCACTTGACCAAGGCTAAGTCGGTTGAACTTCCGGAGCTCGCTGCCCTCACCTCCAGAACCTCGTAGGTCGGAAGAACCCGATAAGCCTGAATGGCACTCGTGTCGCTACAGAAGTTAGCAACAACTTGAGCGCCCGGTGAAAGCTCGGCAACGAGTTCCTCGACGCTCAACCCATCGGAGCACTGACGGACGCAGACTCCTTCCAAACAAATTTCATCAACGCCGCATAATTGGCCGCATGGGAGTTGGACGATATCGTCCAGTACGTCTCCGGGACCAGCATCGTCGGACTGTCCATCGGTTCCTGCTATATCGGGCCCTACGTCGCTCACGTCAGGCTCAATATTCGAGCCATCAGCGAGTGTCGCATCGTCTTCTTGAGTGTCCGTATCCCCATCGCTTCCGTCGGTGATTTGAACGTCACCATTCGCAGTATCCGTCTCGGTAGGCTCATCAGAGCCACAGCCTCCCATACCGTTGGAGATCAGGAGGATACCGAGCAGACCCAAGAGTCTGCAGCTACGAAAAGCCGTCTTCATCTAGAATTTACCCATGAGGGATACCTGCGCACCCAGTCGCATGATATCGCCGGATAGAAAGCGTCGTCCGAGGGAATCGTATGCGTCGCTGTAGACGGGATTGTATTCGTTCTCTCCCATGGAGTTTTCTTTCTCCACCTGGTTGAAACCGTCCAAATCCTTCCCGGCATCGGCCGTTGTCAGGAAATGGTCCGTATCGTGAGCAACCTGGAACATGGCCCTGAGTTGAACATGTTTCTGAATCTGCCAACGAAACCCAAGCCAGCCAGAAATCGTTGCGTACTGCTCGATGTCAGTCAGACCGTCAGTCTTGCGGGTAGTGTCCGTGACTGGGTCAATATCTCCGCGAGAATAGGTCGTCAAATCGCATGGGTCCAAGGTATCTCGAGGATCGCAAGTGCTTGTTCCTAACGCTTCGAAAAGATCGGTGTATGTGCGCCCCTCAAACTGGAATCGCACGCTTCCTCCGATATCGAAAACGAAACTCTGCTCGGTTGCGGGCTCTTCATGAGCGATGAATTCGGTACCGAGTGCGATCCCGAGTTGGTGCCCTGGTGAAATCAGGGTTTGTGTCTTGCCAAGCTGCTGAAAGAGGCTGTCTTTAGCCGGCATCTGAAAGGTGCCGTCAACGCGGAAGTAGGGTTCGAACCACGAGAAAGCACGGGAGCTAATTGCGGTCGAGAGTACTACCTTCCAAAGCCCTTCACCCACTGCGTCATTGGCCGCCTCCTTGATGGAAACCAGCGGCATGGTGAGGTCGAGACCAATGGCCCAGGTTGGTCGGGTGGGGTCACGTGCCCAAGAGTACGGTGTAAATCGAACCCCAACGGTTGGATCGGCAACCCCCGTCCGGTCCGAACCAACAAAGCCATCTGGACCACCCACGGAGAAGAGACTAGGACTATCCTGAGGATCGACCGAACTATTGAACTGGTCCACGCCATCTGCATACGTCAGCGTGGTCTGGTCAGTCAGTACGATCGGGATGTTGATGTTGAGTTGGGCGTAGCGCCAAAAGCCCAGGGTCATATCGACATTAAACCGATGGATATCGCGCGCCACTTGCAGTTCGTTGACATCGATGATGTTCGAATTGTCCGGGCAAAATGTGCCTGAGCCTGAGTCGTGACTGATGCACGTAAACTCTCGGCGAATCAGACCAGTCTGACTGGAAAAATCCCATCCGGCGCTGATAGCAAAATCGATGTTGCTATCCGTCTTCCGCTCGAACGAATCGATCACACTGGTGAGCTTCGATGCTAAAACCGAGCTTGGGAAGGCCAGAGAAGCGAGCGAAAGAGTGATTGCGGCCAGGATTAAGTATCTCAATTTCATCGGCTATTCCTCATCACGAAGATTGAACTCTTTCATCTTATTTTGAAGGGATTTTCGTGAGATCATCAAAAGTTGAGCAGCACGAGTCACGTTACCGTTGGTCTGCTCAAGGGCTTGAACGATAAGTTCCCGTTCCAGTTGCGCAGTCGTCTCTCGGACCAACTCTTTCATGGAGATTCGCCCCGTCAGACCGCGATCTAAGCGAACTGCAGGACGTCCAGAACTCGCACCCGGATTTTTCAGTTCGTCCGGCAACAGGTCATCATCGATTTCCGACTTTTCAGCGAACAGCACGAGTCGCTCGAGAAGGTTTTCCATCTCACGAATATTACCGGGCCAACCATAGGCTGCGAAGGCTTCTCGCGCTCCATCAGACAATCCAATGATGCCTTTACCTAAACGCGAATTGAAGCGGTCGAGCATGAATGAAGCGAGTGCATTAATGTCTTCTGGTCGCTCGCGTAGCGGTGGCAAATGCAAGGGCACAACATTGAGTCGATAGAAAAGGTCTTCGCGGAACCTCCCCGCTTCGACCTCAGCTTGCAGATCCCGATTTGTCGCTGCGACGAGACGGACATCCACATCTAACGTTTTGAGCCCACCCACACGCTCGAATGTTCCTTCTTGAATCACGCGCAGTAATTTGACCTGCATCTCGGTTGGGATTTCTGCAATCTCATCCAAGAAGAGCGTGCCTTGGTTCGCTAACTCAAATCGTCCCGGCTTGGAGGCGATCGCTCCCGTAAACGCTCCTTTCTCGTGCCCGAAGAGCTCGGACTCTAGGAGGGTATTGGGAATAGCGGCGCAGTTCACTTTGATAAACGGGCGCTGAGCCCGCTGTGAATACGTATGAAGGGCTTGAGCAACGAGTTCCTTACCTGTGCCACTTTCGCCCGTGATCAAGACCGTGGTCGGAGAATCCGCCACCTTGTCTAGGACTTTGTACACTCCATTCATCGATTCGGAGGTACCGATCATGCCGTAGCGCCCACCCTCTTCTTCCTGTGGGAGTGTCACCGTCGACACAGAATCTAGCTCTGCCACGGCCGTATTTACCGCCTTTCGAATGACGGCACGCAGTTCACCCGCATCGAACGGTTTGGTGATGAAATCAAACGCCCCATGCTTCATAGCTTCAACCGCGGTATCGACGCTGCCATGGGCCGTAATCATGACGACCGGACGTCCCGGATAGAGTTTCGTGACCTGCTCCAGGACCTCCATGCCCCCGATACCTGGCATACGAAGATCTGTGACAACGACGTGGAAACGGCCGCCAGTCTCGGACAGCCGAGCTAAGGCCTCAGCTCCGTCGCTTGCGGACTCCACCTCATAGCCCTCACGACCCAGTAATCCACTGAGGATGGTGCGCATGTTCGGTTCATCGTCAACGATGAGGATCCGAGGCTTTTCCATTAGGAACTCTCCGGCTCGAATTCGTTCTTAGCTTTTGTACCTACCACTGTCGCGTCAATAGCGCCACGATGCAGAATAATCTGCAGCGAATCACCCGACTTCGCATCGGTCGAATCCGTCACAACGGCACCATTTCCAGCCCGGACGATTGCATAGCCTCTCTCCAGGCTTCCCACGGGGCTGAGGTGCTCTAACGCACCTCGCGACGTCTGAAGATCACGCTTGGCAGCAACCAGTCGTGCTTGAATCGAGCGTTCTAGTCGCCCGCGAAGTGCATCCCACCGCTGTCTTCCCACCGCGACTCGTGCAGCCGGATGAAGGTTGTGAAGACGGGCTCCCATCACGCCACGGCGCTCACGAGCTCGGGCCAAGGCATCCTGTATGCACATCTCCAGGCGCAGGCTGAGTTCGTCTACGGCTTGCTGGCGCTCGGCTACCATTCTTTTCGGGTCACCCAGTCGACGGCGGATGGCCTCCAAACGAAGTCGCTGCCGGCTAACACATAACCCCAAACCTTGTCGCAACCTATCCTGATGAATGCCAATCGTATGTTTCAGATCCCGTATCGAGGGTACGACCGCTTCACCGGCCGCGGTGGGCGTCGCTGCTCGATAATCGGCAGCATAATCACTCAGAAGTGTATCTACCTCATGGCCGACTGCACTCACCACGGGCGTCTCGCATTCCGCTACAGCGCGAACGACAGCCTCCTCATTGAAGGCCCACAAATCCTGGAGGCTTCCACCGCCCCGACCAACGATGATGACATCGACATCTTTCATCCGGTCTAATGCGCGAATACCACGCACAATGCCCTCCACTGCAGCCGGTCCCTGAACGGCCGTCGGATGCAATACGATGTGCATGGGATAACGATTGTGAATCGTCTCAACGATATCGCGAATCGCGGCGCCGGTTGCCGCAGTCACAACCCCAACCTTACGCGGGAGAAACGGTAGTGATTTCTTTCTTTCGGGTGCAAATAGCCCCTCGGACATAAGCGCTTTTCGCAACGCTTCCAATTTGACGAGCAAGCGCCCTAGCCCCGACGGCTCGACACGTCTAACGACCATTTGGTAGCGCCCGTGAGGTTCGTAAAGATTGATCTCCCCCGTCGCAATCACTTTCATTCCATCGACCAATGGTTCCGAAAGCATCGCTACCGACGAGCGCCACATGACACATGGCAACTGGGCACGAGAATCCTTCAGGGTGAAATACAGATGACCCGACGACGCTTTTCTTGCGGAGAAAACCTCACCCTCAACGCTCATCGTATCAAACGCACCCTCAATGACCTCCTTGAGCGCCCGCGTCACGGCAAAAACACTCATAGGACGACGACTTGTCCTCGGTTCACCTAGGGCTTGAGCGCTGTCCATGACACTTACCTCGATCGGACGTCACCCCTTCAAGTTGGGGGGTAACGTGCTTTCTCCTTGTGCCCGATGGCCAGGAAAGGTGTCAATTGCTGGTTTACGTCGCCCACTGAGTAACCACTTGTTTTGGCTAGCATGTGAGGGAACTTTGCGTTAGACCTCGCCGCGAGGTTCTTCCTATGACGCACAGATTGGCGATATTTCCAGGCTCGTTTGACCCGCTGACCAATGGTCATGTGAGCATCGTGAAGCGAGCTCTATCTCTATTCGACGAGCTTGTGGTGGCAGTGACAATCAACGTCAGTAAAACCCCATTTTTGGAAGCGGCGGAGCGCAAAGCGCTTATCAGAGCCTGTTTCCCGGATGACGAGCGTGTTGTGATCGAGGAACTGAATGGTCTTTTAGCCCATTACGCCCGAGACCGCGGAGCCTGCGCCATCATTCGAGGTCTTCGTGCACCGGCTGATTTTGAATATGAACTTCAAATGAGTCACATGAATCGACACCTCAACCCGGAGCTTGAAACCGTCTTTTTGAGCACCGAGGCCGAAGGCTCTTATGTGTCATCCTCGCTGGTTCGCGAGGTTGCATCGCTGGGGGGCGATGTTAGCGAGCTTGTCCCGGAACCTGTCGCACAGGTCTTGCGCGAGCGCTTCTCTTGATTTTCGGAGTCGACCCTTGAAATTTGCGAAACGATTGGACCCCATCAAACCCTCCGCCACCCTCGCCGTAACCAGTAAGGCCAAGGCTCTCAAGGCAGAGGGACATGATGTATTGAGCTTCGCGGCTGGTGAACCAGACTTCCCCACACCTGAGTTTGTGGTGGAGGCCATGATTGAATCGGCTCGAAACGGTGCAACGCGATACCTTCCCTCGCTGGGTCTTCCGGCCTTAAGAAGCACCGTCGCAAAGAGATTCACCGGTATTTATGGCATCGACTTTGCTGCTGAGAACATCGCTGTCACGTGTGGTGGAAAGCACGGTCTTTACAATCTGTTTCAAGCCCTCGTAGACCCCGGCGATGAAGTCCTAATAGGCTCTCCGTATTGGGTGAGCTATCCCGCTCAAGTACGCCTTGCAGAAGGTGAACCGGTGATTGTTCCCACCCGTGCCGATGAGGGTTTTCGATGGGATGCGGGCGACGTCGCCCAAGCGATTACCGACAAGACTGTTGGTATCGTCATCAACAGTCCTTCCAACCCTAGCGGGGCGGTTTACGACGCAGCGACGCTCAACGCTCTCGCAGATTTAGCGGTCGAGCATGACCTGTGGATCATCACCGACGATATCTACAGCTACATTACGTACGACAACGTCCCGTTCATGAGTATTCTGGGTCTTCGTCCTGAGCTTAAGGACCGCATTTTCATCCTCCATGGTGCGTCAAAGACATATTCGATGACCGGATGGCGTATTGGATTTGTAGGAGCCCCCGCAGCGGTCATCAAAAAGCTCGGAATACTTCAGGGTCAAAGCACCTCTAACGCCACGGCGTTTGCGCAATACGGAGCGCTGGCCGCGGTTGAGAGCGACCATCGTTTTCTGGAAACTTGGACAGCTGCGTACGATGAACGAAGGCGGCGAATCGTATCGCTCTTGAGGGATCTACCTGGCGTCCGATGTGAGATGCCTGGTGGCGCGTTCTATGTCTTCCCCGACTTGCGTGAACTGATGGGCAAAAGCTTCCGCGGTGAGGTCATTGAAGACGACCTGCACCTTGCCCAGTTGGTCCTGGAGCACAAGCTCGTTGCCCTGGTTCCAGGTTCGCCATTTGGGGCACCGGGATTCGTGCGGATGAGCTATGCCTGCTCGATGGATGACATCGAGCAAGGTGTCGCGCGCCTCCAAGAATTCGTGGCCGAACTCACTTAGAGCCCGCAAGGGCTTCGCCTCAGAGAAAGTTGAGCGGATCCACATCGACGGACACGTTAACCTGAGACGGCAACTTTGCCTCATCGAGCTTTACAAACATCTCTCGAATCACCTTTTGGCCATCTGCGCGTCGGGTAGCGGTTAGGAGGATTTGGTAGCGATAGCGTTCCCGGATTCGCTCGATAGGTGCGGGCGCTGGGCCCACGAGACTCAACCCATTCTCGGCCGTCGCAATGCGGGCGCAACTCTCGCGACACCATCCGACCAACTGGGTCGCAACATCAACGGTCTCCCGTTCCTTCGGGCCGTCTATACGAAGCAGCACCAGATGGGTAAAGGGCGGAAACGCACGTTCTCGACGACGCTCCGCTTCGGCCTCCAAGAAACCATCGCTATCATGCTCCTGCGCAAAGCAGAGCGTGTAATGCTCAGGCATTGAGGTCTGCACGAGGACGCGCCCCAGCTTACCAGCCCGGCCTGCTCGACCTGCGATTTGTGTGATCAGCTGAAAGGTTCGTTCAGTCGCTCTGAAGTCGGGAATGCCTAAGCCCTGCTCTGCCAATAAGACACCAACCAAGGTCACGTTCGGAAAATCATGTCCCTTGGCCACCATCTGTGTGCCGATCAAGACATCGATCGCTCCGGATCTAAAATCATCCAAAAGTCGATTAAGCGCCTGCCCTCGCGTGGTGTCTCGATCCATCCGTCTGATGGTGGCGTCTTTAAAAATGGCTCCCAACTGTTCCTCGATAGCCTCCGTCCCCGAGCCCACCTCTTTGAGGTCCTCGGAGAAACAAGCAGGACACCGCCGAGGTGCAGGTTCGACCCGATCGCAGTAATGGCATACGAGCCGGGCGCGGGCTTGATGCCACGTGAAACTCACGGAGCACGCATCGCAGCTTAAGACCTCGCCACAAGACTGACATGCTACGAAGGGCGCGTAGCCTCGCCGATTCAGAAATAAAATGACCTGCTCGCGGCGCTCAAGCGTCTCTGCAATCGCATCGACCAGGGGTGCACTGATAAGTCTGGCCCCCTCGACAGTGGCTGTGTCTCGAAGATCGATCAGTTCGACAGAGGGCATCGGACGTTGATTGACCCGTTCGGTGAGGCGCAGCAACCGGAGCTTTCCCCCTTGAGCATTAGCCCATGACTCCAGGCTCGGCGTCGCTGTACCCAGCACAACGGGACATCCTGCAGCATAACCGCGTACGAGTGCCATGTCTCGTGCGTGATACCTCGGTGACGAGTCCTGTTTGTAGGTATTCTCGTGTTCTTCATCCACCACGATCAGACCCAACTCGGAAATGGGGGCGAAGAGCGCAGAACGCGCACCAATGACAACCCGTAGTTCGCCGGCGGCGATCCGAAGCCATTGTTCATGCCTGGCGTCGGCATCGAGTCCGGAGTGCTGAATCGCGATTGCATCCCCGAGGCGGGCCCTAAACCGGGTCACCAATTGGGGTGTCAACGCAATCTCAGGTACGAGAACAAGAGCCCCCTCTCCCCGCTCCAACACGCGCTTTATCAAGCGCATATAAACTTCTGTCTTGCCCGAACCGGTTACGCCGACCAATAAGTGGCCAACGTATGTCCCCAAGGTGTCATCGATAGCCTCAACCGCGGCAAGTTGCTCCTTGGTCAAATCAGGGGCCACGTCGGGAACAACCTTGAGGTGACGAAAGGGATCGCGAAATACTCGCTCTTTGTCGATGCGAACCATTCCCTTTTGACCCAATCGGAGGATCGCATCGCGGCCAGCGCTCGTCGCATCACGGACATCCTGCATCGTCGCTTGCTTGGCCTCACTCAACCAAGAGAGAGCCGCATCCATCTTGGCACCAATACGCTCGGAGGCACTCGGAAGGCGCACAAATGAGACAACTTCCTGGGTCTTGAACGTGTGTTCTTTGACGCCCTTACCACGCCCTCCACCGAGTTTTGGTGGGAGGGTTCGCAGATATGCCTCTCCTGGAGGGGCGTGGTAGTAATCAGCAAGCCAGCGAGACAAAGAGAGCACGTCGTGCGGTAAAAGAGGCTCCGCATCCAGAACCGAATGAATAGCCTTCAGTTTCGAGACGGCGACCTCGCCAGAAGGTGTATCAGTGGGCTCTCCACACACCATTCCAATGAGCTTACGGGGTCCGAAGGGAACTTCCACCCTCAGTCCGGGACGTACATCAAAACCTTCAGGAAGGATGTAGGTGAAGGGGCGATGTAACGGCACAGGAACCGCCACCTGTACGTAGCGGCTCACCGGGACTCCTCGAGAGGCTTAATGACCTGCGGCGCAAGATCAATGTCCGTTAATGGTGCCTTCTCCAGAACACGAACGACCTTGTAGGTAATCGTCCTTTCACCATCCTTAATTGTGATAACGCTAGGCCAATGTGTCGGTGACTGCTCAACCACGAAACGTCCATTGAACGAAGCGATGACGATCCGCTCCTCACGAATCTGAACAATCTTTCTCAAGATTCCAGACTCACGCTCGAGATGTACCTGGGGCCGGGTTGGCTCATGTGCTGTCGCACCCGCCACCCAAAGCACGTTTCGGCCGTCGCGCGCCAACGAGACAGTCTTCCTGTCCAGCGCTAGGTCTCGAAACATCGCATGGGCTTTCTTTCCCGTGAGCCACTGAAGCCACTCTGGCGCGTTCCGCCTAGCTTTGGAAGCATCCTTGTGACCAGTTTGCCAACGCTTAACATGCACCGCACCGTCACCGAGGTGATGCTCTCTCAGCACCAGTACCCCCGCCTTGGTCGATACGACCTCCGCGTACGAAACAGGTGCTTCAGACTTGGCCACCGACTCGAGTTCGATTCGAACATTGATAGCCGGACGACGATGAGTATCGAGTTTTCGCTCCATCACATCCGCTGATGGAATCCAGGCGTATGCATTCGGCGCAAGGAAGCACAGACAGGTTAGCACCACCCACAATGAGCTACGAGCAAGCATTCCCTGTTCACTTGACAATCGCCATCCGTCTCCATAGTTTGGCGCAAAATCATTCGCGATTTGTGAGGCTTGAAACATGAGCGACTTAACCGATCTCTCCTACGACATCACGCCAGAAGACTTCTTCAAGCTGGTCGTAGAGACTGTATCTGGACAACCCCTTCCCGACAATGCCCGTCCTGAGCGTGCGCAACTTAGTTTAAGCGGCGGCGGTGGTACATGGAATTGTGGATTTGCCGATGACCAATTCACCGTTGAGGAGGGTTCTGTAAGCGATTGTCCGGTGCATGTGGCCCTCTCTGTCGATGATTGGCGCGAATTCGTCGCCGGCAAGTTACGAGACGCCGTGCGAGAGCACGTAGACGTGGCATTGATTGACCCGGCAGCCTTGATGAAACTCTACGGCACGGCCGAAAAGATCGAGCAAGTCAACGCACTGAAGGGCTCGCTGCGTGTCACCATTGAAGATGGCGATCGCCACTATGTTGCAACGCTCGCCACAGGTGGGACGGACCCGACTTCGGACGAGCCTACTGCGTCAATAGCAATGACTCTGGCGGACTTTGCCCTCCTCGCATCGGGGCAGGAAAATCCACAGATGGCCTTCTTCAGTGGTAAGATCCGAGTCGACGGCGACATGAACCATGTAATGGGCCTCTTCGCGTTGACAATGACCGCCTAAAACACGGCGCAGCATCCGCTTTAGCAAAATCAACTATTGACTCTACCACTCAGATCCGCACAATTACGCGCGGTTCGTAACGGGATGATGGCGATTTAGGAGGATTCTTTAGCGTGTCTGGACCCTTTGACGACACGCTGCTCAGAGAGATTCGCGAGCGCACCAGTATCGTTTCGGTGATCGGTGACTACGTCTCGCTGAAGAAGGCTGGTAACAGCCACAAAGGCCTCTGTCCGTTCCACAATGAACGGACGCCATCATTCACGGTCCACGAGGACCGACAGTTCTTTTATTGTTTTGGATGTCAGACCGGCGGAGACGCGATTCGTTTCCTCCAAGAGTTAAACGGCTACAGCTTTATGGAAGCTGTGAAGTCGTTGGCCGACCGTGCGGGGATCGCCATCCCTGAACCTAAACCCCGCGGAGCGGGCTATCAACGCCCCAACTCCAATCAACGGAAGGTCTCTCGGAGCGAAAAGGATGCATGCTACGCGATGGGTAAAGCTGCTCAGCGTTTCTTTGGTGACGCTTTGCAGTCCACTGAAGGGTTCCGCGCGGCGGAATACTTACGCGGTCGTGGCATTAATTCAGAGAGTATCTCTCGATTCGGGCTAGGCTTTGCCCCCGATAGATGGGACGCCCTCGAAACGTTCTTTAAAAATCAAAATGAGAACCTTGAGCTTAGCGAAAAGCTCGGTTTGCTGGCTCGCCGAAAATCGGGAACGGGGCACTACGACAAGTTTCGAAACCGTGTCATGTTCCCGATACGAAGCGTAAGCGGCGAGGTCATCGCATTCTCAGGTAGAGACCTTTCGGATGAGGCCGAAACGGCGAAATATATCAACTCGCCGGAAACGCCCGTGTACACCAAAGGTGACAACCTGTTTGGTCTCTACGAAGCGCGTAAAGCCATGCGCCAAGCTGGACGTGCCATCTTGGTCGAAGGTAACCTTGACCTTGTCCGCCTCTCTCAGGAGGGCCTTCCGGAAACCGTTGCCCCTCTCGGCACGGCCCTCACGGAAACCCAAGGCAGACTTCTGAAGCGCTTTGTGAACCTGGCGATTCTTCTATACGACGGGGATAAAGCAGGACGCGCAGCGACCCTGAAAGCCATCGACGTATGTCTTCGAATCGGGCTCCAAGCACGCGTTGTCGCCCTTCCGGATAAAGACGATCCGGATACGTTCGTGGGGCGTGAGGGAATTGCACCTCTTAAACAGTTAGTTGAAGATGCGGTGCCCGCATGGACCTACCTGATGGATCGCGTGATTGAAGAAACGGATGCGCGACGGGATCCAAGCGGTCCAATTCGAGCCATCGACAAACTCGCCCCGGTGCTTCAGGGCATCGAAGATCGGCGAGAACGCCTCCTCTATGAGAGGCATATTGCCGAAGCCCTCGACCTTGATGTGCAAACTGTGCAGAGCTTCTTGCGTCAAACGCAACGCAAACAATTTCGTCAGGCATCCCCAGCTCCGTCACCACACGTCAATCCGCGACCTGAACAAGCACGCCGACACGGGCCGATTCCTGCTCGAGAGCTTCAGCTTCTGGTTCTCATGTTAACGTTCCCAGAGACCTGTGCGCTCTATGGAGCCCACGATGTCGGTGATATGCTTCAAGACTCAGGGCTGCGCAAGGTCAGCGATACACTTGTAAGACAATGGGAAAACGAAGAAGAGATTGATGCCGCGTCCTTCATCTCTGATCTGGAGGATCCAGAACTCAGGCATGCACTATTTGCGAGCCTTTCGGATCGTCCGGGAAGCGATAATTGGAAGAACGCGTTTGAACAACTGGAAGTAGGGCTTAAGTTAGATGCCTTAAGCCGCGAAGTAAGAGAACTAAAGCGACAATTAAGAGCCGCAGCACAACGCGGCGACGAAAGCGAAGTTAATCGCCTTGGCACAGAGGCCGTAGCGATTGATCGAGAAATAGAACATTTGAGGACCACTCGAGGGATCCGATGGCAAAACTAA
>MDTD01141953.1_pt1 | contig 20832 bp, 31 predicted proteins | sample 811221 | NCBI WGS metagenome assembly MDTD01 (sample SAMN05326646, study PRJNA326480) | marine metagenome | isolation source: seawater | place: Pacific Ocean: South West | collected 2011
GTCGTTATGAAGATACTCTCGCAAAAGATAATCTTGCTTTCTATGACAGTATGTTCTCATATTTTGATCAGAGTAAGTGGGAAGATCGCTTTGCTATGATGATACGAATTGCAAGAAACACGAAACTTGAAAAAGATCCAAGACCAAGTATTGGCAGAGTGACAAATCTTGTCTGTGACTTACTTGATAGTGAGATCCCACACCTCTCTGATGAAACTCCAATGGATAGAGAAATGCTAATTGAGGACATTGCTGAGTACTGTAATGTCGAAGATGAACTTGAAAAGCATAAGTCTAGTATTGAAACACTTGTAGATAATTGGAGAGTGGGTTTTCATAGAATGGCACAATCTTCTAATTTCCTCATAGTTGTAAATCTATACAACTGTGGATACCCACAATCACTAGTAACAAAAACCTCTGTGGGTTCTTTCATTGAGGGAATTACTGATGGTCTGAGCAAGATTGAAAAAGAAACCTTTCGTCATAGAGTACAGAAGATAGACAGTTTGATGTTATCCATAGATCTTCTTCAAACAAAGACTGCAAAGCATCTTGCAAATAATGAACAACTGGTCTTACACAAAGAAGACATAGACTGGAAAGGACTAGCCCTTTCAAGGATCACTATGGATGATTACGATTGGTATGCAAGAGAGTATGAGGGCAGTTCCACCATAGATGACTGGTATTCCAGTCCATTTGATACTTACTTTTACACCTATTTTCAGATGGACTATGTGCTTTACAAGTTATGCAAACTCTATGGAGTAGAACTCTCTGATTATATTCCAGAGGTTGCTCGTTACTATGAGCATTTGTGGGTGTTCAATGACTATTGCAAAGAGGACGAGGACAATTTCTTCGACCTAACAGACATTCACGATGAGTGTCTCAAACAATGGAAACAGAACTACCCCCTACTTGCATAGAGGGGGTTCATTTCCATCATATGCTAATAGGATTATGCAGATACCAATGAGTGCCAATACCAATGAGAACTCGCTTTGTGTCAGTTCCTCAAAGTGTATGGTAGGCAGTTTCGGTGGTAGTATTTTCATTAGTATCTGGATAGTTATTCATCTGAAAAAGTATCTTCAAGGATGATGGGTGCAAAATCTCTATACTGACACGCACGAATTGTGTTGTAATACAACCAATCTACTGCTTCTTCGTACTCCCAGTCATTATCTTCAACCAATGCGTGGATGAGCAAAGACAGTGCATACACAAGTTTCTTCTCTTTGGGTCTGTATCCCACTATTCCTTTGTCAAAAGTCTCTTTCGGCTCTAAGATCAATGTTTCATCACTTACCACATCTGAGTATGTGTGCATATCCACAGTGACTTGTATATCTTCATTCATTTTCTCTCCAATATATAAATCTGAAAACAGATAACTAAATGCACTATCGATCTTTTTCCACCAACTTTTGTTCATAATCTCCCAACCTCTTTCTTAGGGAATACCCTGCGTTTCTCTTTGATCTCCAACAACTCATAAATTGCTTGTGATCACTATTCTTATATACAGAGCAATCTCTTGTTAGGTCAATATAAAGTCTTTTTTCTTCGATAATACCTTTTAGAAAATAGGCACTCAGCAGAATTAGAAATACTGTCACTATCCAATGCTTTTCCATTTTAGTCTCCCACTATGAAGAAATACTTTGCTACTGTACCCCCACTTTGATCTTTTTCACCAACACCAAAGTATTCTACTGAACCCTCTCCGATACCATCACCATACCCAGTGATCTTTGCATTAGCCCAATGACCTTGTGTCGCTTGTGGTAAGTGTGGTAGGCTACTTTTTGACAGAACTAAATTAGAGGGGAAACGATCCCCCTCAGAGGGTGTCCGAATAATAAGTCCATCACTACTTATTCGGCAGTTATCAATGTTAATCCCCCCACATTCGTGGGCTTTTATATTCTTAACCACAGACTCAATTAAAGGTTTTCTAATAACATTGATAATCATTCTTTCACTACCTTAAAGTATCTACTTGCACCGCCAACATCACCATACCCACCATCACCTTTCTCAAAGGCTTTCTTCCAACCACCTTTGCCTTGATTGGCATAGACACCTTGTGCGTTTCCAATTCGACCACCTGAGGACACACTCACCCCACTCTGCTCATCAATTGCAATCGCCCCACTGTGAGAAATAAGAACATTACTGGGAAACCTACCCTCACACTGAGAACCACTTGTCTGATTTCCCACCCAAGTGGTGTTATAGATCTGATTGTTTGAACTTGCTGATTGATTGAACCTCAAATCCTCACCTATTCTCGTACCATCAATGTTAATTCCTCCACAACCATACACCTCAGTGTTGTGTGTGGTGGAACTTTCAAAAGGCTTTCTGACAATAGTGATAATCATTACTTTTGATACCCATCTTTGTACCACCCACCACCTTTCAACTGAAAAGAGGTCTGAGAGATAAGTCTTTGCATTTCTTTTTTGCACTTTTCACATTTTGGCGGTGGGTCATCAAAGCCTTGCAGTTCTTCTTTGCTGATCTTACACTTTTTACATCTATACTCATAAATCGGCATTGTTCTCCCTCTCCAATGTTATGTAATGTTATATTCCAATGGTAATCTCATTCCATTAGTATCTTTACTGTATCCCCCTCTTTTAGGTTCTTACATTTCGACACACTGACTTGTATTATGGTCAAGTCATCAAATTGGACTGCACAGATACCATTATCAATAATGTCTATTACTCCGACCTTTCTGTGGTGACACCCAAACAGAAAAGCACTCAACATAATGATACTCATATTCACCAACCAAAGAGATCATCAAGATCAATCTCTTTCTGTTTTTCTTCTACTACCTCAACATCTGAGACAATCTCTGCTTTATTCCAACCTCTGACCTCTGTGTTCCAGTATCTAATTCTACTGTCAGCAATCTGAATGTAATCACTATCCATTTCAATACCAGTAAAGGTATGTCCTGTTTTGAGACAAGCAATACCAGTAGTGCCACTACCAAGAAATGGATCTATTACTGTATGTTCTATGGGAACATCACGCAAACACCACTCCATAATTCCTATGGGCTTTACAGTGGGATGAAAGTTTGTACCATCTCTCCTATCATCACCAATTTTGATCTCAGCAGTTCCCTTTGATCTCTCGGATTTACTCGCCTTTGGCATATACATAAAGTTCGGATCATTAGGATCAGTATCCCTCGCATAGAAGATACTGTCTCTGATCTCAAAGCCAACATCTTCAACTGTACAAGCACCAAATGCACCAGTAGGCTCATCTTCTGGCGCAATCAACATCATATGAGCACCAGGTTTCATCACTCTCATCAATTCCTCTGCCACTTGATCAGTTGGTGTTCCCTGTGCAATCACTGAGTGCCACTGCTCATTTTCATATTGTGAGAAATCGTGAGTATTCAAATCTTCAAGAATAATTAAACACTCACCTCCAATGTGTGTGGGTGTAATCATAGTGTGTAGATAATCTATTAGATCCTTTGGTAATGGTTTCTCACTCATAGTACTCTCCTTTTTTCGTCTGTATATATACAGACTTTATTGAACATCTTACCCAACAACTTTGAATACATTCTCTCCACACTGCTTTTTGACAGTGATAACCACTTTCTTATCTACGATCATATTTCTAGTCCAGCGATCTTGTATCTGAGTTTGCCTCACATTCAAGGCACAAGTGCTATGTTTTCCCACATTAAGTGCAAGATTAGGCTCACTTAGTGGCTTTCTGAGTAAGATTATGTTTCTGTAAGTGTCCTTAGTCATTTCTTGTATCCTATGATGATAGGTTCGTAACTTGGCTTTAGTGCAGAATACCAACCATCCCATAGTTTCGCATTATCTCCACAAGGTTTTGTAATGGGTATCTGTTTTTTCTCTCCTCCGAATGATCCTGCTCCAACACTCCCCCTATCTTCTGCATTGATCACTCCTTTGGGTGCTGACCATTTCCAACCAATGATCTCTCTCTCATTCCCCTCTATTCGATCAAACTCTTTGGATATATCTACTGCCTTTGGAAACCCATTGAGGTAATACCAAACATCGACAGTAATGTCTTTCAGCCCAATTTCGTACATAGCCTTTACAAGATAGAACTGAGTTCTACTACTGCTGAAAGCCTTGATCACCCCATTGGGTTTTAACAATCGGTAGGCTTGCTCCAACCACTGTTTATGCCATTCGATTTGCTCTCTACCACTCAACCCAAGATCATCGAACTCACGATCCATAAAACGCAGTCCATAGGGTGGGTCACAGATAAAACTGCCTACTGAGTTGTCCTCCATCTTAGATAACTCTGCTACACACTCAGCAGTGATGATAGTGACAATCATAGACCAAGTATTTCCATTAGTGACAACAGAGGTCTTTCTTCAACTCCTGTTATTTGTTCTTCTGTCAAAAACTGACCATCTATAAAAGTGAGAGTGTTCTTTGGAAGATAAGATCTATCTTCTGCTCTCATCAACCACTTATTCACTATACCTATGTCTTCATACTCTTTTTGTTTGTCCTCAGACTTAGTAACTCTAGTGTGTTCTTCTTTCTTCTTTACCACATACAAGTATTCGTACAAACAATCACTATCACCATCTCTTTGAACAAACTCACCAATCTTCTTTGCATTTTTAGTCTGCAAGTTCATTTTGTGAGGTGTCCGATATAGGATTAGACTGTCTATGTCACACCCTCCCCATTCAAGGATCTTTTCAAAGTCCTGTACTGATAGCAACCCTTGATTAGAGTAGGAAAAGATTATTACTTTTGCTTTCAGTTCCTCAATAAGTCGAATAAACTTTGGTATTACAATCGCTTTGACATTCATTTCAAGGGGGAAAGTCTTTCCTTTGATACTCATCGGCTTATTAGCCATACCCCAAACACTTGGTTTGTGGTGCTCCACTATTGTGTTCCACAGATGATAGAATGTGGTATATCTCCCCACAGTGGAAATAGACACAGACTTATTATTCGTCCCATAGGGTGGGTCAATATAGGCTATGTCATACCGATCTTGGATGACCTCCAACAGATCAAATATGTCACCCACATAATTCTTATGATTGAAAGTGTGACTATGGTTTATCTTTGGAACTTGTAAGATTAGATCATTAGCCGAATGATGACACCACTCTCTTAGATAACCATTCTGATGACCAACCGCATTTGAAATCTTATTGACTGCAAGTATTAGTGATAGTAGTAATACATTCTTCTCAGTGCTACCTATTGATCCAGTAGCCCACATTTCTTCGATCCTATGTCGGATCATATCTATCTTTTCTGCGTTCTTTCTTTGCCAAATCTTAGGTTTCCCATCACTGCCGACAGATGAGCCGCCATTATAGTCAGTGCTATATGTTTGACTGTACCATCTGTCTGTTTCTTCAAGATAATCCACAGGTAAATTGTTCAGATGATTGATTAGTGGAACATAGTGCTCTCTCGGATAGGTATTGGTAAGATAAGCATCCATAATCACTTTGGTAAATAATTGTTTGTCAGCAGTTATCACTTGATACTTATTTCGGAAATGATGAGCAACTCTCCCACTACCACAGAAAACATCAAAAAAAGTCTTTTGACAGTCATCTCCAAGAAAGTGATCGATTGCTTTCTCAATGAAAGCAACCAATTCTTTCTTACTACCCATATAGAGTATTGTCTCCATTATGGTTTATAGCCAATAACCACAGGCTCAAATGCTGGTTTGAGAGCAGTTCCCCACCCCTCCCAATTTTTCGCATCCTCTGTCACCCACTCTCTAACAGGAACATCTACTGCTACTTGCTTTGCACCAGTTCCATAAGCACCAACTCCTTTACCCCCCTCATCATCAGTGGTACGCACCTCTTTACCATTCACTATGTCATTCATATTCTCACCACCAACTCCTTTGGTGAAACCAATGACCTCTCCAACCTCACCAGTCTCTCTTTCGTGTATGCGATCAAAGGCTTTCGCTATGTTCAAACTTTTGGGAAAGCCAGAGCCATACACCCACGCCTCTACTCTTATCTGCTTAAACCCCACCTCTGCCATAGCCTTTACCAAGTGATGATAGGTTCTCGTACCACTAAATGCTTTGATCACACCACCTTTCTTGATCACTCTAAATGCCTGTTCCAACCATTTCTTATGCCATTCTCTTTGTTGCCTACCCTCTCCTAAATCATCAAAATCTTTACTCATAAATTTTAGACCGTAGGGTGGATCTGAAATGAAACTCCCAATGCTCTCATCTTCCATCTCAGCAAGTCTGTCAATGCAGTTGCCTTGTAATACTGTTGCTTTCATAATTAATTCCCCTATCTTTTCAGAAATGCAGTTGCTACTTTCCAACCCTTTGCAGTGGGTATGTGCGGTTCTCTCTTTGTGAGAAAGCCAAGACTTAGCATTGTAGAAAAATAGGGTTCTATAATGGGTGGGTAGGTTTTGTTTCTGGCATACTCAGCACACACAGTCACCATCATCTTTCTGCAATACTCTTTGATAAACTTTTGTTCGTGTTCACTCATTTATTTGTCTCCAATAAAGGTATCTAAAGTCTCCATCCCTTTTTCTACAAGGTCATTACTATTGAACAACCAAGTCTCCATCCTCTCTAAGAATACCCCTATTCTCTCAACAAAGGCTAACTTGTAATAATTCTCTGCCGAAGATAGTCTCAACATTCTTCTGTGGTAGTTCTGACTGTCGTTGCAGACAAGACACCATTCATCTTCTTTGTCTGAACTCCATCCAAATGAGATGTACCTCGCATCTTTTGCCCTACCAACATTTGGTGGTATGGGTTTCATTGACAAAGAGCCAGTATACCTAAAAGTGACAAGTATTTCTTCTTCTATGTTGTTGTTTGTCAGAAACTGTTCCAACTCTGCGATCTTTGTGTCGGCTTGCTCTTGTAAGTTCTGCCTTTGGCTTATTAATTGTTTCAACATAGTCATTCACTCCTTTACTTTCTTATATATACAGAGATTTGACTAAGCCTTTTGAAAAATAAAAATAGGCTCGTACTTGAACTTGGTATCAGCACTTGGCATTGAAGAAAGTGATAATTTCCAAGTGTCTATGAGTTTGAAACCAACATCTTTTGCTACTTTGACAGTATCTTCTTCAAGTGTGGGATAACTCTTAACATTGGCTATGTTAATCACCATTTTCCCATCAGTTTTCAGACCTTTGTGACAATTCTCAAAGGTTTTCTTCAAGAAACCATTCAACCATTTTTCTTTTGTTGGATACTTGATCCAAGATTGAGTATCTTCACTACTGTACTTTTCAGTGTCAAAATAGGGTGGTGAGGTGAAACAAAAGTCTAAACTCTCCCTTTCTGGCACATATTCCTCGCTACCACATTGATGTATTTCTGTTGGAATAGTAATCCAATCACTAATCATTTCTCTCAATCCATTGTAGGTTATACCACAAGGTTCTGTTCCCACATACTTTCCAACTCCAACAAGGTCAGCACCAAGAACTCTCCCACCATACCCACAACTCATATCCCATACTGTTTTCCCTTTACAGTCAAAGTGATGGTATATACACGCACTCGCACTCGGTCTAAAATTACTCACTCCCTGTGTTCCAGTGTATATTCTGAGTGTTTTTCTGAGACTATTGGTAGTAGTTCCAACATTCATCGTGATCATTTTTCTCACTACTTTGAGGAAAACACCATCATCTTCATAGGCTTGTAATGGTGTTCTCATATTTCCACATTGAACAGAAAAAGAGTGTGGCATATATGACCACGCAAGTGATAATCCTACCATAGTCTGTCTGATGGACTTATCTTCTTCTAATAGTGAGACATACTCTGTTCTCTGTAACTGCTGAAACTTTTCATATCTCCAAAGTTTATCTGTTGGATAATATGGAAAACCTATCTTCTTGTGATGATTGTAGATGGTCAGTATCATTTTCTCCATCTGTTCTTGCCCATACAGAAGATACTCAATAGATTTCGGAAATCTCTTTTCTCTCGGCTTTTTCCAAATTGTAATCAAACTCATTTCATATCCGCATAAGGTATCCTCATCACAGTGTGGTTCTTCTTCAATTCATCCCAACTTTCCTGTGACAGTATAGAGTTTGAATACCCCTTGAAATAGTTCTTGAACATAGTATTCCTCGCATAAGCACTGAGACTTGGAGGGTTTCCTATGTTCAAAGGGGGAGGTAGCCAAATGTGTTTCATATTCTCAATTATGATGTACTCATAGATTACAGTGTCATTCATTATTATTCTCTTTGATATACTGAAACACTTTTGACTTTACTTTCTCTAAGCCTTGCAGTGCATTATCCTCAGTCATTCTCTCACTTTCTACTTTATGTAAGATCATATTATACACCTCCCACACCGATAGATACTGAGAAAGAGTTATAGACTTTTCCACTCTCTGAGTATTGAGGATAGTATTCACTCTGTTCTTCATTCCATCAAAGGTAGGTTTTCGCTCTCGGAAAGACAACTCACTATATCCAGTGTCTTTTTTCTCATAGGGTAGTGGTGGTAACCCATACTTTTTCTCAATTAGATCGCAAGCCTCGTGAAAGTTCAAGCCTTTCTTCTCCATAAGAGTGGTGATACTATCTCTTTTTTTAGAGCAAGCGAAACAGTACCAAGAGTTAGAAGATGGATATACTCTCGCACTTGGCTTATTGTCAGAACCATCACCGTGCAGATCGCAAGAGAACTGTTGCTCTCTGTGTCCTGCGTGAGAATGTACCTTGTAACCAAGATCAGATAGGAACTCGGATATATCTACTCTTTCTCTGATCCTGTCTGCTCGTTTTCTTGCTCTACCCATCCCATTTCCTCTAATCTATTTTTTGCAGAATTAAACCACAAATCTTCTTTCTCAACCCCTAAAAAACCCTTATTTTCCAATAGGCAAGCAATACCAGTAGTACCACTACCCATAAAAGGATCAAGCACAACCCCATTCTCAGGACATACCAATTTCACAAGGTGTCTCATCCAACCTACTGTTTTCTCTGTGGGGTGTGTGGTAACTTTCTTTCTACCTTTTTGCTTAAATCCATACATCAAATGAGAAATGCGACAAGGTTCAAAGCCAAATAAACTGTCCTCAGAGTTCTCAATAACATTCATAAACCCTGTTCCATAGTTATTAAAGTTCTCTGTTGCACTATCATACTCACCACACTTTCTAACCACAACCCACATTTCTGTTTCTTGAATTAATTGTGTAGAGTATTTATCACTGTAAAGAGGTGCTTTTGGTCTTTTCTTTTCTAACTTTCGTATGATTACATCTACTATGCAAAAGCCACTCTTTTCTAATATATCCATAGTCCAATGAACACTTTTATTGAAAGCCCAAACTATACCATATCCACCAGGTTTTATTAGTCTAAAACACTCTTTGAACACTGGAAACACTTTATCTTCAAAGTCAGTTCTCAGCATAGTCATTACTCTATACTGAGTTTTGAAATTGTATCTAGTTTTATTTTTACTATCGAATTTAATATGTCTGTCACTATCAACAGACATAAAAGGGATCATCATATTCGTTCCACTTGGTGGGTCGGTGACAATTGCATCTATGGTGTTAGGTTCAATTTCTTTCAGCACATCTGCACTATCTCCTAATAGAACCGTTATTCTTTCCCCCATTCTTCCCCCATTAGTTTTCTATCAATCATAAACTGACTAGGAACACAATAGCCATTCTTCACTAAGTGAATTGCCATTCTCCCAAACCAACCTTGCAGTTGCCAACACATACCAGTATCTATGAGGTGTTGCCAAGCCTTGATTTCTTCTTCTTCTGTTGGTTGTTTCTCATACCAACCCTCTGCAATTGCAACTGCATTGAGTTTAATTTCATCATCAGTCATTGGTATCCTCTTTCAACTTTATATGTTTGTGAAAAGACTTAGGGGTTATCTTTTTCATTACCTCTACACCCCTCTCAGTGCCATAGAAAACCCCACCTTTGACAGTGTAAGTCTCAGACACATCTGGATACGCATAAATCCCATTTTCAGCAGTGAGTGAAAGTACTTGTCGGAAATACCTCTCATTCATTTTCTTTTGATAATCATTCAACATTGTTTTTCTCCATATATAGTGACAAGATATATATACAGAGAAATTGGAGAGATTTGATTATTTTAGTCCTACTTGCACCAAAAGGATCACTACTGCCAACAAAGTGCAGATAATAGTCTTGACTGTAAAGGGGTTCTCTCCAAGATGTAACCAAGTGAGAAAGGGGAACGCAAGATAAGACAATGCAAAGGCAGTAAATCTAACAGTCCAAAGAGTGTCTATTTCTTCCATCATCAGTTTTGTGCCATACCAAAACAAGATAGTGGCAGGAGTTCCTAAGACAATAGATGAGAAAAGCCAACGACCTTTCCACCAATCCCAAACCAACTGAGAGTTGTGGCAATACCAAATTAAGGTATGTGCTACCACAAACATCACCATAGCAGATATAAACTTTCCACTTATCATCTTGCACCTCCCACACACCTACTGAGGAAGATAACGAGACTAGTGAAATCAATGTCTGTTTGTAGAAACGATTTTTCCTTTGAATGAAGATATTATTCTTTCTACTTTTTTGAGGTTCTTCGGTTCAACTGCAAAAGCAAAAGATCCTGTTTGAGATCCACTATCATTCCAATTGTGTTCATTCTGCAATAGTCTTTTTCGCAACAGAAAATTGTGAGCCTTTTCAAGTATATTAGGACTATCGAAATACCCCTCTATTGAAAAACTGTCTAAACCTCTTGCTGAACTTTCCTTTAGCAAAGGTAACAAATGTTCTCTGAGTTCTGGCTTTTCGTGAGCAAGTCTAATTATTTTCTTTCTTAGTGACATTCTATCCCCTCAAAAAATATGTTCTTCATTATCAGTATTATATACCTTTATTATTGAAACTCTGTATATATACAAATCAATAAGGAGATACAGATGAAAGTGAAAATTAAGAAATTGCATCCAAGTGCAACCATTCCTAAATATGCCAAAACAGGAGATGCTGGACTAGACCTTACTGCGACCTCAATGTCATTAGACGACCTCAATGTTGTCTTTGGAACAGGGTTGGCAGTTGAAATACCACAAGGCTATGTGGGTCTATTATTTCCAAGATCGAGCATCTCAAAGAGAGTTCTGTTCCAAAGAAATGCAGTGGGTGTCATAGACAGTGGTTATCGTGGAGAAATCACTATCAAGTTTGGATACTATAAGAAAGATCATAAAAGTGTTTTCGATGCAGATAAAGTCTATGAGGTTGGGGATAGGATAGGTCAATTAATTATTGTTCCTTACCCACAGATTGAGTTTGAGGAGGTATCTGAACTCTCAGATACAGATCGTGGAACTGGTGGTTATGGTAGCACAGGAACATAAAGGAATACACAATGGATCTCAACAAAGGATTGCTCTCAGCACCTTGCAAAACAAAAGCAGAGGTGGAATGTCACTTTAGAAATCTACAACAAGTATTGCTCAGTGAGATAGAAAAGGCTGACATAGTACTTGGTTGTGTTGCTTGGATCAGTGATCCTACTATCCTAGAAAGCCTTACAAGTCGATCTACTGCTCTCATATTGGATAGCAAGGTCAATCGTATGGGTAAGAAATTACAAGCCTTGTATAAGCAGTTACAACACACTGACAAAGAACCTATCTATGAAATGCTTTTGGATGGTATTGGCTCAGAAAAGTATCTTTGCTACACTGATCTTGAAGATAACCCTGTTCCGAAAGCCTATGCAGAGGATTGGAACTTTGAGGGTGGGTTGTATGCAGTAGATGGTTTTTACAGATATATGCACCATAAGTTTCTAGTGATGATTGAGAAAGTTGGGAACTGTAATATGTGTGGTAAGAGAAAGTATAGACCTACTGTTTGGACAGGTAGTTTCAATTTCACCAAGAACGCAAGTAAAGGTTTAGAGAACGCAGTAATCATCAGAGATGATTACATTTCTGCAAGTTATCTTTGCGAGTTCTTAGAGATATATCAGAAACACGCAAGACAACTGAATGTGATTGATCTTGATAAGATGGAGAAAGGTATCTCTCAGAATGGGGAGAACGGAGTATTCCCACCATTGTGTGGTCGTGGGCAACCTTTTCCATTAGAGTGGTTCTCAAATTGTTGCTTAGATTATCATTCAATTCATTTCCCATAGTCAAATAAACCTCTGTATATATAGTTAGAAAAGGAGACTTTATGCCAAGAGGTAGAAAAACAGTTCTGACCAAGCCGATGAGAGCGAAAGTACTCGGAAAAATCTTACAAGGTCAGAGTGACGATCAGATTGCTAAATCATTGGGATTGAATGTTGCTACTATCAAAGGATACTACCACAGATGGTTGTTGCCAAAGAGGAAAGATGTTCTCACTTTTTTGATTAAGGAACATTTAGAACAGTTCTATGTTCTCAATAATACAGAGTATTACATTTCTGATATGGCTCGTATTCTGAACGAGAGTGGTGTTTACAATCAGTGTGGGAAATTGTGGTCATATGTGAACCTTAAAACTTTCCTCCAAAGGAATGGCTATGAAAATGCAATCTGTGGGCATCAAATAGATACTCGTCATCTTCTTGGCAATGAAAAAACTTTCTATGAGACTTTTGAGGTGTGCGAACTGAGATTGCAGTTTGATCGCTATGTCAAGCAGATGAGATTGCCACCTGTCAAACCAAAGCCACAGAAAGTGATCTCACAATGGCTGAAAGAGACTGGTGTTGGTATTAGAAAAGCCATATCAAATGGTGCAAGAACAAACGCAGATATAACTAACTATCTGAACTCAAATGGGTATCTCAACAAAGTCGGCAAAGAGTTTGGGAGATGGTCTGTTGTTGGAATTATGGAGAGATTGTGTATTCAAGTTCCAGTGAAGAAAAAAGAGTGGGGAAATGCTGAAAAGCAATACCTCATTGGAAAGATCTCCTCTTTCTCAAAGAAAAGGCAAATACCAAGAGAAATGCTGAAAAAATGGGCTGATGAGTTAGACACTGACAGTCTTAGGATCAAAGATAAGAACGGTCTTGTGCAGTCTGTCATCCATCTTAGAGCGAGACATAATAAAATCGTTAGAAACCAAAAGTATTACAAAGAATGGTTTTCAAAGATTGACTACGCAGTCAATGTGACTTTCAGACATAAGTCAATAGGTAGGTCAGAGTTGGCAGAGCATTTTGGTGTATGTGCTATGTCCATTCAAAGACATATTACCAACATCGGATATGATGTTCAAAATCAGTATTACCTCCGTTTCAAGGTTCTATATGCGAGTTATCTTGAACAGACAAAAGGTAGTGAGTGGAGTGCAGAAAAGTGTGCCAAGTGGTTCAACAGAACTTACTTAAAGACAGAGAGAGGTGCTGATTGGACATATATAAACATTAAAAAGGCTATAAATAAACTATATAGACTAGAAGATGAGGGTTTATATGGATAAGGATCTCCAACAGAAACTGTATGAGACATACCCAAAGATTTTTTCTCAAAAGGATCTCCCAATGACAGACACTGCTATGTGTTGGGGTGTCGCAACAGGTAATGGTTGGTATGACATTATCGACAACCTCTGCTCTCTCATTCAACAGAGAGTAAATCAGCCATACGAAAGCATAAAACTCTATGAGAAATGGATAGCAGAAAGTTCTGACAAGTCTTTGGTTGAAAAGTGGGAGAAAAGAATAGAAGAAGAAAAACAGAAAATAATTTCTGTTGAATTTGTGCAAGTGAAAGAAAAGTTTGGAACTCTCAGAATATACCATAACTGCGACCACGACTACATAGATGGTCTAATTTCAATGGCTGAGAGCATAAGTGCGATAACTTGCGAACAATGTGGTAACAAGGGTACTCTAAGCACAAAAGGGTGGTATCACACCCTCTGTGAGCCTTGTAGAGCGAGCAGATTTTCAAGAGAAATACCTTAAATAATCTCATTATGAAAACCTCTCTTTGGATATGGAGGTTTGAAAAATGGGAAAACTATTCACAAACAGTAGAAGATTGGATCACATCATAAGATTTCTTCAAGAGTTCTTTCCGAACAATCACTTTGAGGGAGTTTCAAGAGGTCTGAGACTGGTCATTACTGGCGAGGAGGGGGATGACAGACCTAAGTCTATGCTGAAAGTAGAGAGTGAGTACTACAATTACATCATAAACACTCAGATACATTACGATGAAGATGAGGATTTTCAAGATAGTAGTGCAACAGTAGAGAACCCATCCCTATTAGAGGAGGAGTTTATCACTCAACCCCTTGCAAGTCTGATACAACAAACAGAAGACTTTCTATACGAGGGTGACCTCACTGACATTATCACTATGTTATTTCACGATCTCAAATATGGAAAACCATTAGAAGAAAGAGAGAAGAATGATTACCCCTATCTTCTCCCATTAGTGTCTGCCTATAACTCCAACAACATCAGTAACCTCTTTACACTTGCTACCAAGAAAGGTGAAGATGACCTCTATCTATTTGATGACAAGATTTCCCTTGATGTGTTCAAAGAGTATGTCATTGATGAGATCAATAGTGTGATGAGCACATTGAAAACACACTTAGGTTCTCACTATCCAAATGAGTTCTCTATCAAATGGCAACAACTGTCAAATCACAATGTCACAGAGTGCTTTCTAGTGATAGATAAGTATCTTGATGATAGAACATTCAAGCGTTTAGCAGAGTATGTAGATGATGAGGAGAACTATGAAAAGTTGAAATCACTCACTATGACCAAGCCTTTTCCTGTCACTCGTTTCAGTGTAGCCTTTACCTCTGATACTGTAATCATCTCAGCACCCAACAAGGTAATAGTAGAGGGTGAGATGGAGATAGACACCTCTCAGATGGTCAGCAGTTATCTAATTGCAAGAGAGGGATACCTACCCAAAGACTATGCTCTCAGTTCTATTCAAAGTTGTATCACAGACATAGTGGGATCTGTGATTGAGATAATCGTTAGAGATGCTGACATTGATAGTGTAGATGACTTAGGTGATATACTGTTCTAATCCCATCATTATTTCTACTTTCAACTTTCTGTCAAACTCTTCTACATAATCTTCTAATGTGTCAGTGTTTTCAGCATACTTTTCTTTGATTTTTGCAAGCATTTTTTGTCGAAAGTCCTCATCTCTCAACTGCTTACATTTCTCAATTATATCTTCACTGTTTCGTATCCTTTGCCATTCATCAGCAACCAGTCTGTTTGTGGTGTCGTACTGGTAATTGACCAAAGGGATAACATCGTATGCAAGTGCTTCATTGTATCTGGCAGTTAGTGCAGTCTTTCCCTCCTCTAACCAGTTAAAGCAAACCACTGCTCTCGCCTTTGCAATATGGGGTGTAATGTCTGTAATAACCTTTGACCATTTGATGTTCTTCACTCCTTGCACTGCACCTATAAATACAGTAGAAATCTCATCACTTTTGTACAACTCTTTTAGTACTATGTGCCGAATGTCACCACTCTCCTTTCCTCTATGCTCCTCATTCTCATAATCCACAGTCTTTTTCTTAGTAGTACCCCAGTATGCAAAGTCATATTCCTTTTCAAAGTTCTTTCTGTCTTTCTGAATGGGATCATACATCTTCATAAAGTGGTATCTCACTGCACCAACGAAACCACCCTTAAAGTCATCTTCGTCAATTTTCGCAATCTCCACATCTTTGTTTGGGAATACTCTCTCACGATATAATCTCTCATTGTCAGCCCTATCAGTGCTGAGTATGACAATCTTCTTTCCATCTACGACATTTCGGATTTCATCAAGAAACTTGTTAGTTCTCTGAACCATAAAGTTCATAACAAAGCCTTTGATTTGGAAAGTCCATTCAGCCTCGCTTGGTATGACTACTATGTCTGCTTTTTCGATACTTTCTATGTTCTTCTTTGGTCTGTTCTGAGTGAAAGAAATTCCGTATAGGGTGTAGTGGTATTGTGGGTTGTTCTCCATAAACTTTTTTATAGAGTAAAGCCAACAATCTACAATGCTATGTAGAGGTGCATACTTTTCACTTGCTCTAATTCTTGCAAAGCAGATGGTAGGCTTGTTTTCTAAGTTATCATTCTCTGTGAGCAACTCAAAAACATTCATTATGCACCCACATTCCAAAACAAAGCACCGGGTTTGGCATACTTTTTCACAAATGACCAAGCCTTTGCATCATAGGTGGGAACAGAGGGGAAAGGTGGCATTTCACTTTCTTTACAAGGTTTATTGAAAGCATAGGTGGATCTCCACAACTTGGCTCTCCCAATTTCTCTCTCTGACATTTTATGTCCAACACTTACAATATGAACAGGAACATCAGGAAAAGCCAATTGCAAAGACCTTGATAAAGTTCCACTTGAACCTACTGACCATATCTCTGTGGGTGTGTAGTCTATTGACCTTGCTACTTTGATCATACTTGCGATTACAGTAGGGTGTTCAAGTCCAAGTGGTAATAACTTTCTATCTTTGGGGTTTTCATCTACATATTTCTTCGCCCTTGACTTAGTGACAGTGAGCATACCCATATTCACCCACTCTATGTTCGCACCTAATTCAAGAGATAACTTTTGAAATGGGTGTAGATTTTCCATAGACCTCTTTGCCATAAACAATGTCACTTTCTTCCCATATTGATTAGCAACATAAGGCAGACTGATCTGAGCATACCCTGTCGCTGGACACCCTCCAAAAACCCACTCTTTCACATCTTTACTCTTAGGATCGTGACCAATCAAATAGTCTAGTGATCTGATCTTTGAACCATAACTGAGCAGATCATCTCTCACTACCATTACCTCATCATACTTTTCAAGTACTGGTTTAGGGTTGGGATCTTCCCAACCATCTATTAGTTTGAGATAATCCTCTGCATTTTCTAGTTTGGGTTCTGACATATCATCAAAAAGGTCAAAAACATTCATATTTACTCCTTAAAGTACTAACTTTGATTTCTTAATCCAATTCACCATCTTCTCATCAGCCATTATATCAATGACAAGGTGGTATCTATCACTACCACCATTGACTACTCTGTGTGGTTTGCGTGTGTCTAAGTACCATAGACTACCTTGTTCCATATGGAACTCTCGCATACCATTCAAACCCCACACTTGAAACTTACAGTCTTCATTAGTGATGATAGGAATATGAAATCTCGGTAGTGTTCCTACTTTCACACCAATGTCAGGATCTACTTGGTCAGTGTGTCTCTCAATAGTAGAGTTCGCACCTAATTTCATCACTCTAATTCTATGAAATCTTGTGGGATCACTGCACAGATCACTGAGCATATCCTCTACATCAAGTAATGCTCTTAATTCTGTATCTTGAAGAAAGAAATCTTTGTCTTGGTGTTGTAAGTGCCATTTCTCTTTCATCTCACTTGGCTTTATGATGAAACTTGGATCACTTAGATAACCTCTCAGAGAAAGTGCAGACCAACCGCCAGTGTTGTAATTTGAATAGTGATTAGAGAAACCAAGCGATCTAATTCTATCTGCAACACCACTCACATCATAGTTCTTCTCAGTGAAATGGCTTGCTACTGCTCTCTCTATATCAATGACTTTGTGGTGCTCTTTCTCAAAGAACACATCATCACTTTTGTCTAAGTAGAAGATAACAGTACTATCTCCAAAAGAATTAAATGTAGCACCTACCCTATCAAACCCAATCTTCTTCAAGATACTTTGAATTTTCGTATCTGTTTCCAAGACACATACCCAAACAGAACTTACAACACTTTTGAGATAAGTGCTCAATGACTTTTCAGCCTTATCACCATTCAAGGCAACCCTATCTATGAATATATCGCCCTCCTCAGCCACAGAGAGCAAGTCTGAGTGCTTAGTGTATATCTTTATGCTCTTAGACTTGCTGACAGTCTTTTCTCTGAAACACACACCACTCAACTCTTTGATATACCCATCACTCAAATCTTGTGCGAGAGAGCGAGTTCTCACAGGCATAAATGGTGAAATACATTGGTCATTGAAAGAAGAAAACTTGCTCTCCCAGTCTTTCAACTGATCTTTGGTATATCCTTTTTGCCACTCTTTCATATAATTAATCCTTTGTCCTCGCCTTTTACAAACATTGGAACATCACATATTACCCTACCATTGTCAGTAGCAATTTGTAATAAAGTATCTTGGTCATACAAGTGCAGACTTTCTAAGAGAAACCTCAACTCTGTCGCCATATCACCATTGGCATAGGGCTTGTATATGTCGTGAATGTTGTCACTACCTATTGCCACTTTCAGCCCATACTTGATCATTTCATCAACAGGTGTCACTGCATTATGGTTGGGTGTGTATTCCTCTGTTCTTCTATGGTCTATCCACGCAGTAGGACACGCAACAAAGGAGATACCCCCATCTCTACACATACGATACACATTGGCTCTGTATGTCTTTGGGTGACACGCAAGGGAGATACTATGGATACAAGTCACTTTGCCTTCAACACCCCATTGCATTGTTTTCCTCGCAACCAACTCAGTCTCTTTTTCAAAGATGGTGTTCATCTGATCACAGTGGATATGTAATCTCTTTCCAGTCTCTTTGCAGTACCTCATCATCACATCAAGATGGTACTCTATATTCTCCATTCCATCTGCTCTCGGTAGGCAACCAAGTATATCAATCCAATCATTCCCTAATGCTTTTTCCAACAACAATTGGTTCTCTCGCTTACAAATACCTTTGAGTGTTTGACTTGCTACTCTAAATGTTATTCCCAACCCCTCTGCTACACCATCTTTCTTGATGTTCCAACTCGCCCTCATAGCCCTATCTTCACTGACAGGATCTATATCTATGAAAGAGAGACAAACTTTACTGCCAAACATTTTCTGTTGTGCAAGTGCATTGGCTATATTCAACTGATAATCTTCAACACTTGCAGTCCTCTTATACTCATCAACCAGTTCCCACTTATCGAACAGTATCTTCTCTGCCTTTGTTCCTAAGTCTTCTGATCTAACTGTGTAGGCTCTGTCAAAGTGTGCGTGAGCATTGACAAACCCACCATTCCTTTTGATTTTTTCTAATAACACCCTAAATGGATCATACATACCTCTCCCCCTGTTCCAACTATGGAAAGGTAAAGGTAAGTTATTAAACAGGTCTAACATTTTCGTATATTTCCAGTGAAAGAAAAATCGCTCTCAACTCCACAAAATGAGATGAAAGCACAAGAGAAAACACTCCACTATATATACAGAGAACTCTGAAAAATTTTCTGAAAAATTAATTGATAGTCACTCTCTCTCTAACCAAAAGATAAAGCGAAAACTCTCAAACTCGTAAGATAACCTCTCAGATAAGCCCACCCAAACATCAAAATCCTCTATGAGATCCCTATACTTTAATTTCATAGACCCATTGTACAACTCAGAGTTCCAATACTCACTATCTAAGAACAAATCTTCCATCACACAAACACAGTGAGAAACCGTTTTGCCAAGTTTTTCTGCAATTATCAAATCTTCTTGAACCTCTTTGTTTGGGGAAAAAGTGTGGCAGTACCTCTCTTCTGAAAGAGTAGAAATTAAATTATTTGGATTTTTTTCACCAGTAATGACTGCTATGAAAAAGTGATTGTCTAACATAGTGAAATCCCATCTGTTCTCGTCAAAAACAGAACTTGGGTACTTAGGACAGGGAAACCCCAACAGTATGCACTCTTTCGGTGTTATACGAAACCACTCCCCTCCTATTTTGATCTCTATGTGTATTCGTAGTTTTATCATAATTTTGCTATACTTTAGTTATAGTGAGTGTTCTATTTTTTCTTATTACCCTTTTGTCTAATTTTTTAGTTATTGCCTGATAAGACAACAGGAAAACGGAAATGTTTAGGATAATCCTAATGAGCAACCTATTGATTGGTTGTTCGGACTACTCTATTATTAGTAATAATAAGGAAATTGTTTATGTTTATGTCGAAGATACCGCAGAAACTGAACAAGATATAGATACTGCATCTAATCCAATATGGGTAGATAGTTTCACGCAAGTCTCATCTATGAATGGAATAGACATAGTATGGGTTGTTGATCGCAGTGGGTCTATGAGAAACAATGATGAAAAGTTAGAGCAAGGTATGGATACAATGCTCACTATTCTCAATCAAGAGTTCTCTGTTAGTTGGAGGATCGGTATCATTTCAACAGATCCCACTGAAAGTGCTCAGAACCAAACCTTTCCTTTGGTGATGGGGGATGATTACACCACTGCTATGGACAACCTATCTTGGATCGGATCACCAGGAAGAGAGCAAGGGTTCTCTGCTTTTCAGAGTTATTACTTAGACAACCCATACTCTCAGACTTGGATGAGACACAGTGCAAGTCTGTTAGTGATCTTCGTTAGTGATGAAGATGACCAGTCTTTCAATGAGTTCCCACAAGCAAGTGATTTCTCTCAGTGGTATTCGTCTATTCGACAACAATCTTTCTTGGCAAGTATTGTTATTTCAACAGAAGATAGTTGCGAACACGACATAGGTGACAGGTACATAGAAGCGACAAACAATCTTCAAGGGCAAGTAGTAGATATATGTAGTGAAGATTGGTCACCAAGTATTAGAGCGATCACTGATAGATTACAACCCTATGAAGAATGGTATCTCACCCACCCACCTCTATTTGGAGAAAGTGGGATCTATGTTTTTGAAGATGGGGTAATTATGAGTGACACTCTATGGCAGTATGATCCTAACGAGAATAAAATCATTTTCGATACAATCCCATTA
>MDTD01164233.1_pt1 | contig 20828 bp, 18 predicted proteins | sample 811221 | NCBI WGS metagenome assembly MDTD01 (sample SAMN05326646, study PRJNA326480) | marine metagenome | isolation source: seawater | place: Pacific Ocean: South West | collected 2011
GCTGCGCAACACGCTGCTGCACGGACGCGGCGCCGGCCTGCTGACCTCGCTCGGCGTCCTTGCCGGAAACCTGGTGCATATCGGCTATTGCGCCGTGGGCGTGGGCTTCCTGATCTCGCAAAGCATCCTGGCGTTCTCCATCCTGAAGTATCTGGCCGCCGCCTACCTGCTGTATCTGGGCGTCATGAGCATTCGCAACGCCGGCGGACGGTTCTCGCTCGACATTGCGGCGAAGACCCGCACAAGCCGGCGTTCGGCCTGGACGCAGGGGTTCCTCAACAACATCCTGAATCCGAAGGGGACGCTGTTCTACCTCGGCGTCTTCACCATGATCGTCACGCCGCAGACCTCCGCGGCGGGCGTCGCGGTGCTGGTGGCGACGACGATCTCGGTCAGCGCGGCGTTCTGGGTGGTCTTCGTGATGACGCTGGACGCGGCGCCGGTGCGCCGGGTGCTGGAGGGCGCGCAGGCGATGGTCTCGCGCGTGCTCGGCGGCGTGCTCATCCTGCTCGGGCTGCGCATCGCGGTCGCCGACCGGTAACCGCGCGGTTCGTTCCCTCAGCTTTCGCGAAGCGGCAGGGCGACGGTCTGCTTGACGGTGTTGACGACGATGCGCGACTGGACGTCCGAGACCATGGCATTGTCGAGCAGCTTCAGGCGCAGGAAGTCGTCATAGGCCTTTATGTCGCTGGCCACGACCTTGATCAGATAGTCGACGGCGCCGGTGATGCGTTCGCAGATCACCACCTCGGGCCAGCGATAGACGAGCTTGTCGAAGGTCTCCATGTTCTCGCGGCTGGGCACCGCGAGTTTCACGAAGGCGTAGGCGACGAAGCCGAGCCCCACCGCCTCGCTGTCGACGACCGCCACCGTCTGGCGGATCACGCCGCTCTCCTTCAGTTTCTTGATCCGGCGCCAGCACGGCGTCTGGCTCATGCCCGCCTCGCGGGCAACCTCGGCGATGGACAGCGAGGCGTCGCGCTGCAGGATCTTCAGCACGCGGATGTCGGACGGGTCGAGGAGAGTTTTTTCGCTCATGAGCGTGTCATAGGAAATTTCCTCGCCGATTGCAGCGGAAATTTCGTGTTCCGAACGGAAAACGCCAGAGCAGCGGAAGGACTTCGAGGAGGGCGGTCAGGGCCGTCCGCCGAAGTGCTGCGACCAGGCGGGCAGCGTGTCGCCGGGGGCGGGTGTCGCCGCGTGAACGGCGCGGGCGATCGCGCGGCTCATCACGGCCGCGGCCAGCGCGCCGGCCTCGATCGTTTCGGCCATTTCCTCGCGCAGGGGCACGCGCCCGGTGGACAGGGCGAAGACCAGATCGCCGTCGAGAGCCGTGTGCGAGGGCCAGAGCGCGCGCGCATAGCCGTCGTGGGTCATGATCGCGAGCCGCTTGAGAGCCGCCTTGTCGAGGGCAAGGTCGGTCGCGACGATGCCGATGGTCGTGTTCGCGCCAGGCCTTGCGGCATTGAACTTGGTGTGTATCGCGTCCGCCCCCGGTGCTTCGGAGGGAAGGCCGAGGCCGCCGAACTCGCCGTCGCGCTCGAAGGGCGCGGCCCAGAAATGGGGCGTGTCCCCCATGGTCGCGGAGCCGAGTGCGTTGACGGCAACCAGCGCGCCGATCACGGCACCGTTCGAGAGCCTTGCGGAGGCGGAGCCGAGGCCGCCCTTGAAGGTCGCCGTGGTGGCGCCCGTTCCCGCTCCGGACGTGCCGAGCGCAAACGTCTCGCCGGCGGAGGCGAGCGCCTCGCGGCCGAGGGCTGCATAAGGATTGGTCTCGCCCCAGTCCTTGTCTCCGCCGTTCAGCAGGTCGAAGAGGATCGCGGCGGGCACAAGCGGCACGCGCGCGGGCCCAATTGCGAAGCCGCGCCCCATGGCGGCAAGGCCCGCCTGGACACCGGAGGCGGCGTCGAGGCCAAAGGCGGAACCGCCGGAAAGCACCAGCGCATCGATCTGCCCGGCGGTGTATTCCGGCTCCAGCAGCGTGGTGTCGCGTGTGCCCGGCGCCCCGCCGAGGATGGAAACGGAGGCGGTGGCCGCTTCGTCGGGCACCAGCACGGTGACGCCGGACTTCAGCCGGTCGTCCTGTGCGTTGCCGACCTTCAGGCCGGGAACGTCGGTGATGAGATTGCGCAAGGAAGGCTCCCGGGCGGTGCGGCCTTGCGGCCGTCTCAGATGCGGTGGTAGGCGCGGTCGAGGTAGATCAGGGCCGGACCCCGGTCGCCGAGCGTGAGCGCGACGACCTCGCCGAAGATGACGGAATGCGTCCCCACTTCCGTAACCTCTGTGACGCGGCAGTCCAGCGCCACGCGGGCATTCGCCAGCATTGGCGCGCCGGTAAGCGCCGCGTTCCACTCGGCGAGGGCGAAGCGGTCGTCGAAACCGAGATCGCCCTTTCCCGCGAAGGCGTCGGACAGGGCCTCGGCATGCGCGGGCAGGGTGTTGATGGCGAAGACGCCGTTTTCCTTGATGGCGGTGTTGATCCGCGCGCGCCTGTTCACGCAGACAAGGATCGAGGGCGGGGTATCTGAAACGGATGTGACGGCGGAAACGGTCGTGCCGCAGCGCCCGCCCGCCCCATCGGTCGTGGCGATGTGGACGGCGGCGCCGAGACGGCTCATGGCCTCGCGAAAGGCGAGGGAGTCAATGCCGTCGGTCGGTTCTGCCTGTCGCGTGGGGCCGTTCGTCATCGTCATCCTTCCGCGCCCGGTCTCCCGCCCGGCAGGGCGGTCCGGTGGTGTCCTGTCATGGGTTTAGGCTATTGCGCGGCGGTTTCAATTCCCTTTCGCCGGGTGGGGAGCGCGGGGATCACCTCTGTCGCGATTCCCTTTCAGGTCCTGCATAAACCTTAACAGAAGATTTCCGGCGGGCCCGCATTCAGCTTTTGCAAACCATGCCCTACTCTCGGCGGCGTTGGTCTCGACGAAACCTTGAAGAGGGATCGGGATGCAGAAAGTGGTCTGGGGGATGGTCGCCATCTATCTGGCGATCGGGCTGGCTCTTTGGAGCAACAAGGCGTTCGCGGCACCCGAGCTTGTACGCTTTGCCGACCAGCGTTTCGCGCCTGGCACGATCGTGGTGAAAAACCGCGAACGCAGCCTCTATCTCGTCCATCGCGGCGGTACCGCGCTGCGCTACCAGGTGGCGGTGGGCAAGCGCGGCAAGGCGTGGACCGGGCAGACCTACATCACCGGAATGCATGTGCGCCCCGCGTGGTCGCCGCCGGCCGAGGTGAAGCGCGACCTGCCGCATCTGCCGGTCGTGATCGCGGGCGGCGCGCCGAACAATCCCATGGGCGTGGCGGCCATGACGCTGGCGGGCGGCGAATATGCCATTCACGGCACCAACCGTCCGGGCCTCATCGGTCGTGCCGTCTCCTATGGCTGCATTCGCATGCGCAACGCCGACATTGCCGATCTCTTCGCCCGTGTCGGGGTCAACACGCGCGTCGTCGCGGTAAACTGAGACACAAGCGCGCTCAGCCGGCCGCCCTGAGCCAGCGGCGCGGGTCGGTTTCAAGGGCGCGCGGGCCGTCCGCCCTCGCCAGGGCCTTGCACAGGTCCTCCACCGCGTCGAGCGAGTGAACGGCGCGGAACTCGTCCACATGGGGCAGCAGCGCCCGCACGCCCTTGGCACGCGCCTCGAACCCCTCGAAGCGAAGCAGCGGGTTGAGCCAGATCAGCCGGCGGCAGGAGCGGTGCAGCCTGTCGACCTCGCGCGCCAGGTCCTCGTCCGTGTCGCGCTCCAGTCCGTCCGTGACGAGCAGGACGATCGGGTTGCCCGAAAGCACGCGGCGAGACCACTGCCTGTTGAAGGCGGCGAGCGCCGTCGCGATGCGGGTGCCGCCGGACCAGTCCTCCACCCCTTGCGTACAGGCCATGAGCGCCTCGTCGGGATCCTTCATCCTGAGGCTGCGGGTCACATTGGTCAGGCGGGTGCCGAAGAGGAACGTGTGAACGTCGCGCCGTTCCTCCGTCAGGGCGTGCAGGAAATGGAGCAGGATGCGGGTGTACTGGCTCATGGAGCCGGAAATGTCGCAAAGCGCGACGATGGGCGGACGCGTCTCGTCCGCACGCTTGCGCTTCAGGTCGATCATGTCGCCACCGGTGCGCAGCGAGGCCCGAAAGCTTCGGCGCAGGTCGACCTTTCCGCGCGGAGCAGCGACCAGACGGCGCCGGCGCACCGTGTCGAGCGGGAGCACCATGCGCCTGAGCGCGGCCTTGGCGGCCTGGATCTCTTCCGTGTTCATCTGCGCGAAGTCCTTGCGCTGCAGGACCTCCCGTCCGGAAGAGGTCATGCGGGCATCGACCTCCAGTTCCTCCTTTTCCTGCTCCTGCCGGCGCTGGCGCGTGGCCTGGAAAGCCTGGGCCACACGTGTCTGTGCCGCCTTCGGAGGCTCCGGTGCGCCACGCGGGGGGGCGACGGGGGAAAGGATGGAGAGCAGCTTCTCCACCAGGCCGCGCGACTTCCAGTAGATGCGGAACGCCTCGTCGAACACCGCCCGGTGCTCGCGCTTGTGCACGAAGACGGCATGAAGCGTCCAGTAGAGGTCGTCGCGGTTGCGAATGCCGGCGACCTCGACCGCGCGCACCGCGTCGACCACGCTCGCCGGGCCGACCGGCAGGCCGGCACGTCGCAGGGTGCGGGCGAAATGGGCGATGTTCTCGGCAATGCGTCCGCGCGGAAGGTCCGGCATGTCGCCCGTGGCGTCCGTCCTCACCACGGCGTGGCCCCGGCGGCCTCCGCCTTCTCCCGATCGTTTTCCCGGCGGATGTCGTCGACGATGCGCCTGGCCTCGGAGCCGCGCACCCGTTCGATGTCGTCCTGGTACTTGAGCAGGACGCCCAGCGTGTCGGACACCATGTCCGGGTCGAGCGCGATCTCGTTGAGCTCGGTCAGTGCCGTTGCCCAGTCCAGTGTCTCGGCCACGCCCGGCTGCTTGAACAGCGTCTCGTCGGCCCGCAGCGCCTGCACGAAGGCGACGACCTCGCGCGCGAGGCGTTCGCCGGCTCCTGGAACCTTGCGTTCCACGATGGCGAGTTCGCGCGCGGCATCGGGATAGTCCACCCAGTGATAGAGGCAGCGGCGCTTGAGCGCGTCGTGGATCTCGCGGGTCCGGTTGGTGGTGATGATGACGATGGGAGGCTCTTGCGCCCGGATCGTACCGAGTTCGGGGATGGTCACCTGGTAGTCGGACAGAACCTCGAGCAGGAACGCCTCGAAGGCCTCGTCGGCGCGGTCGAGTTCATCGATCAGGAAGACCGGAGGGCCGGACAGCGAGGGTTCGAGCGCCTGCAGCACCGGGCGCTTGATGAGAAAGCGTTCGGCGAAGATGGACTTGGACAGGTCGGCGTGGTCGGTGTCTCCGGCTGCCTCCGACACCCGGATCTCGACCATCTGCGCGGCGTAGTTCCACTCATAGACGGCGGAGGAGACGTCCAGTCCCTCGTAGCACTGAAGGCGGATGAGGTCGCGTCCAAGCGCCGAGGCGAGCACCTTGGCGATCTCGGTCTTGCCGACGCCGGCCTCGCCCTCGAGGAACAGCGGCCGCCCGAGCTTCAGCGCGAGAAACAGGACGGTGGCGAGCGAACGGTCGCCGACGTACCCCTGTCCGTCGAGCAGGGCGAGGGTGTCGTCGATGGAAGCGGGCAACTGCGTCGCGGTCATGTCGGGTCTCGGGGCTCCTGGATGGGAAGCGGGCCTTGTGGTTCGGCCGTGATGGTAGGAGCCGTCGGGGCGGCGGACAAGGCGCGACCCGTCGCGCACCCGCACGACCTTGCCGGATCATACAGGCCGGGAGCGCGTTTTGGCAGGTGGCGTCAGTTACTTGCCGTGGTTTCCGTCTCTCCGCCACCGAGGGCGAGGCGGCGTTCCATGCGGTGCATTTCAACCAGGGCGGCGGCCTTGTCGCACATGAGGTCGGTGTAGATGCCGTAGAGCTCTTCCGCCTTCAGGTCGCAATAGAAGGAATAGGCCTCGCCGTCGATGCCGCGCTCGGTCAGTTCCCGGTAGAAACGCACACAGTAGCTGTCCGTGCGGAAGCGCCCGGCGGTGGTGTAGGCTGTCGAGCAATAGGCTTTCATTTCAAGAAGGTAGCCGCGCCGGTCCGTGTCCTCGTCCGCCTGTGCGGGGACGGTCGGGATCAGGGCCAGAAACGCCAGACCAGACAGAACGGCGCGCGGAATGCGAAGGCTCGGCATCATCGGCAAGGCTCCCAGACTGAAAGAAGCTCGCGATCGTCATCGCTTCGTCACCAGAGTGTCATGAAAATGTAATGCGCACAATGTGCGCTTTTCGTGGGCGGGATTTGTTTGTCGCGTCAGCGATGTCGCCCTTCCGGCGAGGCGCCGGCCGGATGTTGCCGGTGGCGAATCATCCGCGTGTCCCGCGTCAGTCGGGCCGCTCGGCGCGTTGTTTGCCGGCTTTGTCAGCGCTCGCGGTAGAATGCTGCCAAGCATCTGACCCAAAAGGAGGAACTTGCCGCGTTAACCCTTCATTAGGGATGTCGGGCGGAAACTTTCCGTAGGGGAGGGGTACGGAGGAACCGATATGACGGCATCGGATTTTTCGCGCCAGCTTGAAGGCTACGGGCTGTTGACGGCCCGCATTCTCTACCACCTTCCCGATCACCCGGCGCTTCTGCAGAGCTTTACGTGGCAGATGCTCGACAAGGCGCCGACCTTTCCCGAGTTGCGCCGGTTTCTCGATTTCTGGCAACGCGACATCGAGGGGCGGCTGCATTCGGTGAAGATCGCCCACCGCGATCTCGTCGGGCCCGCCGACTGGCGCATTCTGGACTGCGCCTATCCGATCCACTGAGGCGGAGTGCGCGGACGTTCAGCGCGGCGGCAGCGGCAGGCCGGCGCCGTCGCGCATGATCGCGCGGGCAAGCGGAGTGAAGTCCGATCCATCGCCTTCATGCAGCACGAAGCCGGGCAACAGCCTCAGTGGCGCGCGGCTGGCGCGTATCGCGCGCACGATGATGCGCGTCGCCGGGGCATCGGGGCGCGGGCGCAGCGGCACGATGTCGACGGCGCCGAACCGGCGGGCGAGAACCGCGAGCACCTCGTCGAGCCCGTCGGCGCGGAAGATCAGCGTCAGCGTTCCGCCTTCCTTCAGCACGTCCGTGATCGTGCGGGCCCAGGGCTCCAGGCCGCGCGCGTCGAGCACATGGGCGCCGGCCCTGGAGGTTTCGGGCGAGGCGCGAAAGCGCGCGTCGGGATAGTAGGGCGGGTTGCAGATCACATGGTCGGCGAGACCCGGCGTCAGGCCGGCGGCGTGGCGCTCGCGTCCCGGTCCCGTGATGTCGGCTTCAAGACGCGCGACCCTGTCGGCGAAATGGCCGTTTTCCGGCAGGTCCAGAGCATCGGCGGCAAGCGCGAGGGCGCGGGTGTCGCGGTCGACGAGCGAAACGGTGACGCCGGGAACGCGGGCCGCGAGGCAGAAACCGGCCGCGCCCGACCCGCTGCCGAGGTCCAGGACATGGCCTGTTGTTGACGGATCGACCGCAGCCGCCAGATAGACAGCGTCGAGCCCGGCGCGGTGGCCGGTGCCGCGCGCCGGCTGGAGCAACTGGACGAGGCCGCCCAGGAAGGCGTCGCGGGTCGCGTTCGCGGCCCGTCCGGCGGACGCATCGCTCATGCGGGCGTGCCGTCCGCGTTCAGGCCGGCGGCCTTCAGGCAGGCGGGATCGATCTCGTGCGCCAGATCCGCGTCGCGCAGCAGCCGAACGGCCGCCAGGCTCTCGTCCTCCGGAATCATCACCCGGCGCGGAATGATGCCGAGCGTGCCCTCGACGACGCTCATGTTGCCGTCGAGAACCATGTGGCGGATGCCGGACTCGTCCAGAAGCGCCTCGATGAAGGAGATCAGCACCGCATCGTTGGTGCGCAGCAGGGGAACCATGGTCGGTCGGTCTCCGTAAAATGGTGGCCGGTGCCGGTCGTTGGGTGCGACACAGCGTTCATTCAGGGCGAACGCGGGCGGATTTCCGCCATCTAGATGTGTTTGCGCCCCGCTGTCGAGCGAAAGACGACTTGCCGGACAAGGGGGGCGGACCTATTGTCCCGCCGGTGAACAATGAGGAAGGTGTCGACAGTGGGCGTGGTGGTTCCCTTGCGCGAAACCCGGACCGAACCGGCGAGCATCCAGAATCTGGTGGAGCTCACCGCGGAAGGGATGCAGGCCGTCAACCAGGTGATCCTGGACAAGGCGGGCTCGAATGTCGATCTCATCCCGGAGATCGCCAATCATCTGATCTCGTCCGGCGGCAAGCGGCTCCGTCCGATGCTGACGCTGGCGATGGCCGATCTCTTCGGCTATCGCGGCACGGGCCATGTCGGCCTCGCGGCCAGCGTCGAGTTCATGCACACCGCGACGCTGCTGCATGACGATGTGGTCGACGAGAGCGACATGCGCCGCGGCAAGCTCGCCGCGCGCAAGCTCTGGGGCAACCAGGCCAGCGTTCTGGTCGGCGACTACCTGCTCGGCCAGGCCTTCAAGATGATGGTCGACGTGGGCTCGCTCGAGGCGCTGAACATCCTTTCGTCCGCCTCCGCCGTGATCGCGGAAGGCGAGGTGATGCAGCTCGGCGCGGCGCAGAATCTCGCCACCGACGAGAGCCGCTACATGCAGGTGATCGAGGCCAAGACGGCGGCGCTGTTCGCGGCGGCCGCCGAGGTCGGGCCGGTGGTCGCGGATGTCGAGGGCGCGGGCCGAAAGGCCGCCCGCGACTACGGAATGGCGCTGGGTCTGGCATTCCAGCTCGTCGACGACGCGCTCGACTACGGCGGTTCGGCCGCGGATCTCGGCAAGGACACGGGCGACGACCTGCGCGAAGGCAAGATCACGCTGCCGGTGATCCTGGCGATCAAGCGCGGAAAGCCGGAGGACCGGGCGTTCTGGACCCGCTGCCTCGAGGAGCGCGACGTACGCGACGGCGATCTGGCGACCGCGATCCGCATCATGGACGAAACCGATGCGCTGGCCGACACGGTGACGCGGGCGCGCGATTTCGGCGCGCAGGCGCTTCAGGCGCTCGATGCCTGCCCGGAAGGCCCCTTGCGCGACGCGCTTGGCGAGGCCGTCGAATTCTGCATCGCGCGTGTGAGCTGAGGGCAATTTTCGGCGCAATTCTTCGAAGAGTTGCGCGAAACTTTTGTCGGATTGAGCAAAAAGGGCCGCCTTCGGGCGGCCCTTGTCGTTTGAGGGAGGCTTGCGCGGTCAGCCCATCCGCTCGGAGGCGAAGCTGCCCGGGCTCGCGGGGAAAACCACCGTCTTGTTGCCGTTCAGAAACACGCGGCGGTGGATGTGGGCATGGATCGCACGGGCGAGCACCTGGCTCTCCACGTCACGGCCGAGGGAGATGTAATCCTCGGGCGACTGGGCATGGGTTACCCTGACCGTGTCCTGCTCGATGATCGGTCCCTCGTCGAGGTCCGTGGTGACGTAGTGGGACGTGGCGCCGATCAGCTTCACGCCGCGTTCGAACGCCTGCTTGTAGGGATTGGCGCCCTTGAAGCTCGGCAGGAACGAGTGGTGGATGTTGATGATGCGGCCCGACATGGTGGCGCACATCTCCTCCGACAGGACCTGCATATAGCGCGCCAGCACGATCAGCTCCGCGCCGGTCTCCTCGATGATGGCCATCTGCCGGGCCTCGGCCTCGACCTTGTTGGCCTTTGTGACCTTGATGTAGTGGAAGGGGATGTCGTGGTTCACGACGACCTTCTGGTACTCGAGGTGGTTCGAGATCACGCCGACGATGTCGATGGGCAGCGCGCCGATGCGCCAGCGGTAGAGCAGGTCGTTCAGGCAGTGGCCGAAGCGCGAGACCATGACCAGGACCTTCATGCGCGCCTTCTCGTCGAAGAACGTGTAATCCATGTCGAGGCTTCTGGCCTTGTCGGCGAACCCGTCCTGCAGGGCGTCGAGCGTGGCTCCGGTCTCGGAGTTGAAGCTGACGCGCATGAAGAAGCGGCCCGTCTCCTTGTCGTCGAACTGGGCGGCGTCGGTGATGTTGCAGCCGTTGTCGGCCAGGTAGGACGAAATCGCGGCGACGATCCCGCGCCGGGAGGCGCAGGTGACGGTGAGGGCGAAGGCGGTCATCGACGGTATCCCCGTTTCGCAAGTGGCGGCACGAACGGGCGGAGCCCGGCCGGTACGGTCCGGACCCGGGTCCGAACGGCTTGCAAGTGTTGGCATTCGTCGCTGGCCGTACCACCGGGAAAAGCGGCGCGAAACAGAAAAAAACCGACTTGGGGCGCGCAAAATTCCCCGGCAATCGCGAAAACGCAGCGGCTTCCCCGGTTCCCATGGGCCGCTCCCTAGGTCGCGGGCGCTTCGACCGGCGCGACTTCGGCCGCCTCGATCCACCAGCCCGGGCGGGCGATGGCAAGGCGGTTCGCGAGGGCACGCGCGCCGGCAAGGTCTTCCAGGATCGCGAAGCAGGTCGCGCCGGATCCGGACATGCGTGCCAGCAGGACGCCGTCCTGGTCGCGAAGGGCGGCGAGCACGCCTTCGATCTGCGGGCAGACGGCGATCGCCGGGGCCTCCAGGTCGTTGCGGGTGGCGGCGAGCCAGCCGGTCAGCGCGTCGAGCGTGGCCAGGCCCGTGCCGGGAAGCGGCGGCAGGGGCGGGTTGTCGCGCCGCGAGAGCGCGCGAAAGACGGCGGGGGTCGCCACGGGAACGCCCGGATTGACCAGAACGAGCGCGTGGCCGGGAAGTGCTGCAAGGGGGCTGACCGCCTCGCCGATGCCCGAGACCAGCGCCGGACGCCCCTCCAGGCACATGGGCACGTCGGCGCCAAGCGTTTCGGCGATCCCGCCCAGTTCGGCAGGGGTGAGGCGCCCCGGAAACGCCTGGTCCAGCAGGGTGAGAGCGGCGGCCGCATCCGCCGAGCCACCACCGATGCCGGAGGCGACGGGAAGGGTCTTGTCGAGATGAAAGGAAAGCGCGGGCGCATCGTCCTCGCTCGCCCGGGACAGAAAGGCCCGCGCCGCGCGCAGGACCAGGTTGTCGTCGGTGCCGGCGCCATCAAGCCCTTCGGCGAAGGGCCCGGACACACACAGGCCGGGCCCGCTGCCGTCCGGCGGCGTTCCGGTTCCGGGGCCACCGGTTTCCAGTGTCAGCCGGTCGCCGGCCTGCGGGAAGGCGACGAGGCTTTCCAGAAGATGGTAGCCGTCATCCCGCTGCCCGGTGACATGAAGGGCGTAGTTCACCTTGGCACGTGCAAGCATGGTGCGCGCGGCGCCTTGCGCCGGCGCGGCCGTCATGCGGGGCACGGCTCTCAGCCGCCGTTCTTGTCCGAGCCGGCCTGCGCGGCAGGCATCTCGGGCGTTTCCCGCAAGCCGTTCTCGATCTTCTTCAGGATCTTGGGCAGTTCGTCGGGCTCGGGGCCGAGATCGCGGGCGTGATTCCACTGGAAGCGGGCCTCGATCGTGCGACCGACCTTCCAGTAGGCGTCTCCCAGGTGATCGTTGATGACCGGATCCTCGGGACGCAGTTCCACGGCACGCTCAAGCTGTTCTGTCGCTTCCTCGTAGCGGCCAAGGCGGTAGTAGGCCCAGCCCAGGCTGTCGACGATGTAACCGTCACGCGGACGCAGCTCGACCGCCTTGCGGATCATGTCCAGCGCCTCGGGCAGCTTGAGCCCCTGGTCGACGAGGGAATAGCCGAGATAGTTGAGCGTGAGCGGCTGTTCGGGAGACAGCTCCAGCGCCTTGCGAAGGTCCGCCTCGGCCGGTCCCCATTTCTTCTGACGTTCCCGGCAGATGCCGCGATAGTAGAAGATCGTCCAGTCCTTCTCCTCCAGCTCCGACAGGGTGTCGATGCCGGCGGAATAGGCGGCCTCGCAGTCGGGGAAGAGCTTGCGCGCGCGAAGCACGTTGCCGAGCGCGATCACCGCCTCGAGATCGGAGGGGTCCTCGTCCACCAGGGCCTGCAGGTGCAGGCGGGACTGTTCCAGATTGTCGAGGGCATTGTAGTTGAGCCCGATCTGGATCTCGGCATCGCGCTTGAGCGGAGAGGCCGGGTCGATCTTCTCGAGCGTGGCGATGGAGCGCTCGAACTTGCCCAGGCGATCGAAGAGACCGGCGAGCGCGACGGCGGCCACGTCGGCGCGCGGGTCGAGATCAAGCGCGAGCTGCAAATAGACGGCGGCAAGCTCCTCGCCACCGTCGCGGCCGATGGCCGCGCCGAGGCCGTAGAGCACTTCCGCCGCGCCCGTGACCGGGCTGGCGGTGATCGGTCCGATGGGCTCTCCGCTCTCGATGAGCTTGCGAGTCGCCGACAGCACCGGGTGATCGGGCAGGATCTTGTCGTATTCGGCCAGGATCTTCAGCGCCTCGGCCGGCTGGCCGCCGGCGGCCAGCGCCCTGGCGTAGGCGTCGGTCACGCGCAGTGCGCCCTGGTCGGCTGCGAAGGCGTCGGCGAAGCCCTGGATCGCGGCCTCGCGGCGGCCAGCGTGGTCCTGGATCAGGCCGGAATGATAGGTCACGAAGACCGTGTACCAGTCAGGGCCCTTGAGACGGGAGAGAATGTCGAGCGCGGCGTCGGTCTCGCCTTCAGCTTCCTTCGCCCAGGCGGCGGCAAGGCCACGGGTCAGGTCGGCAAGCGGTCCGCGTCCGGGGCCGGACAGAAGCTCGGCGGCGCGGGCCGGCTCCCCGAGCTTAAGGGCTTCGGCGCCAAGCGCGAGGTTGGCCAGGAAATGGTCCGGCTGCTCCTGCTTGAGGCGACGGGCGTATTCGAGCGCCTCGTCGAGATCGCCGTTGGCCAGCTTGAGCACGAAAGTGCGGTCGAGCAGGAAGGGGTTGCCCGGATCCTCGTCCAGCGCCTCGGCGAAGAAGGCGGCGGCATTGGCAAGATCGTTGGTCTGCCCGGCGAGACGGCCGGCCAGGTAACTGCCGCTCAGGGTGATGGGCAGGCCGTCCAGCGTGCCAAGTCCGAGGGGCTCGCTCGCCTGGGCCGCTGTTTCGGCCTGAACCGGCTGGGCAAGGACCGTGGCCATCGCCAGGGCCGCGAGCGTCATGCGGGTCGGGGCGTTCGAGGAGAGAAGGCGTCGCATCATGGGCGTGGACTTGCTGCCTCTTGCTTGCCCGCTGTCGCGGGGATCATGTCGTGTCGCCGTTGCGGTGCCGCACGCGATCGGCGACGGCCCGCAGCGGACGCGCGCATCGGCACACGTCCGGAAACCCGCGGCCCCAGGGCCGGCGAGTCAACGGCAGGATATGCGAACAAGGATGGCCTTTCTATGGTCGCCCCGCAAGCCGCGCCATCGGGTTGCCGGTGTCGCGGAAGCGCAGGAGAGGACTCGAAACCCCTTTGTTTCTCGCACTGCATCATTTAGAGCAGGACTCGTTTTCGGGGCGACCCGGACAGGCTGGCGCGCGAATGGCACGTGCGCGCCCCGTCGCCTGGGCGCACGGGGAGGCCGCAAGACGAAAAAGACGGCGCGTTGCCGCGTCTGCGGGAGAAGGGACAGGAACGCAATGACCAAATGGGTGTACGGGTTCGGCGATGGGCGCTCCGAGGGCGCCGCGGACATGAGGAACCTGCTGGGTGGCAAGGGCGCGAACCTTGCCGAGATGAGCAATCTCGGGCTTCCGGTCCCGCCGGGCTTTACCATCACCACCGAGGTCTGCACCTGGTTCGAGACGCATGGCCAGAGCTACCCCGACGGGCTGGCCGGGCAGGTCGAGGCGGCACTCTCCGAGGTCGGGCGCATCACCGGCCGGCGTTTCGGCGACACGGTCAACCCGCTGCTGGTTTCCGTGCGCTCCGGCGCGCGGGTCTCGATGCCGGGCATGATGGACACCGTCCTGAACCTCGGCCTCAACGACGCCACCGTGCCGGCGCTTGCCGAGGCGGCGGGCGATCCGCGCTTCGCCTATGACAGCTACCGCCGCTTCATCCAGATGTATTCCGACGTGGTGCTCGGCCTCGACCATCACGCCTTCGAGGAGATCCTCGAGGACTACAAGAACGAGCATGACCTGGCGCTCGACACCGACCTCACCGCCGAAGCGTGGCAGGAGGTGATCGCCGGCTACAAGAAGCTGGTGGAGGACGAACTCGGCAAGCCGTTCCCGCAGGATCCGGCCGAACAGCTCTGGGGTGCGATCGGCGCCGTCTTCCTGTCGTGGGAAAGCGCGCGCGCGGTGACCTACCGTCGCCTGCACGACATTCCCAACGACTGGGGCACGGCGGTCAACGTGCAGGCCATGGTGTTCGGCAACATGGGCCAGAGTTCCGCCACGGGCGTCGCCTTCACCCGCAATCCCTCCACCGGCGAGAAGGCGCTCTACGGCGAGTTCCTGATCAACGCGCAGGGCGAGGACGTGGTGGCCGGCATCCGCACGCCGCAGGACATCACCGAGGCCGCCCGCATTGCCGCCGGATCCGACGCGCTCTCGCTGGAAAAGGCGATGCCGGAGGCCTTCGCCGAGTTCGTGGGGATCTGCGACAAGCTCGAGGCGCACTACCGCGACATGCAGGACCTCGAGTTCACCATCGAGCGCGGGCGGCTGTGGATGCTGCAGACGCGCTCGGGCAAGCGCACGGCCAAGGCCGCCCTCAAGATCGCCGTCGACATGGCCGACGAGGGGCTCATCACGCCCACCGAGGCCGTGATGCGCGTCGATCCGGCGGCGCTCGACCAGCTCCTGCATCCGATGATCGACCCGAAGGCGACCCGTGACATCCTGGGCACCGGCCTTCCGGCCTCGCCGGGGGCGGCCTCCGGCGAGATCGTGTTTTCCTCCGACGAGGCGGAAGAGGCGAAGAACGCCGGCCGCAAGGTCATCCTGGTGCGCGTCGAGACGAGCCCGGAGGACATTCACGGCATGCACGCGGCGGAAGGCATCCTGACGCTGCGCGGCGGCATGACCAGCCACGCCGCCGTCGTGGCGCGCGGCATGGGCAAGCCCTGCGTCTCGGGCGCCGGCGCGCTCAGGATCGATGCGCGTGCCGGAACGCTGTCGGTCGCGGGCCGCAAGCTCCAGCGCGGCGAGCGGATCACCATCGACGGCACCAGCGGGCAGGTGCTCGTGGGCGAGGTCGACATGCTCCAGCCGGAGATGTCGGGCGAGTTCGCGCGGCTGATGGAGTGGGCCGACGCCGAGCGCCGCATGAAGGTGCGCACCAACGCCGAGACGCCGGCGGACGCGCGCGCCGCGCGCGGCTTCGGTGCGGAGGGCATCGGGCTCTGCCGCACCGAGCACATGTTCTTCGACGGCGAGCGCATCGTCGCGGTGCGCGAGATGATCCTCTCCGACAGCGAGGAGGGACGGCGCGCCGCGCTCGCCAAGCTTCTGCCGATGCAGCGGGGCGACTTCACCGAGCTTTTCGAGATCATGCAGGGGCTTCCCGTCACGATCCGCCTGCTCGATCCGCCGCTGCACGAGTTCCTGCCGCACACGGACGAGGAAATCGCCGAGGTGGCGGCCGTCATGGGCGTGGACGCGGAGCTGCTGCGCCAGCGGGCGCTGGAGCTGTCCGAATTCAACCCGATGCTGGGTCATCGCGGCTGCCGTCTGCTGGTCTCCTATCCGGAGATCGCGGAAATGCAGGCGCGCGCCATCTTCGAGGGCGCGGTCGCGGCGGCCGCGAGCACCGGCGCGCCGGTGACGCCCGAGATCATGGTGCCGCTCGTCGGCGTCAAGGCGGAGCTCGACCTCGTGCGGGCGCGCATCGATGCCATGGCGAAGGCCGTCTCGCAGGAGGCGGGCGTCGCGATCGAGTATCAGGTCGGCACGATGATCGAGCTGCCGCGGGCCTGCCTGCGCGCCGGCGAGATCGCCGGGGCGGCGGAGTTCTTCTCCTTCGGAACCAACGATCTCACCCAGACCACCTTCGGCATCTCGCGCGACGATGCGGCCTCCTTCCTCGGCGCCTACCAGCGCCTGGGGGTGATCGAGCGCGATCCCTTCGTCTCCATCGACCAGGACGGCGTCGGGGAACTGGTGCGGATCGGAGCGGAGCGCGGCCGCGCGGCGCGGCCCGGCCTCAAGCTCGGCATCTGCGGCGAGCATGGCGGCGATCCGGCGTCCATCGCCTTCTGCGAGAGCGTCGGGCTCGACTATGTGTCCTGCTCGCCGTTCCGCGTACCCATCGCCCGGCTTGCCGCCGCCCAGTCGGCGCTGAAGGCGAAGTCCGCGTAAGCGGGACGGGGAGCGGGGCATGGCGCGCCGGCCGGACAGCCTGGAGGCGTTGCGCAAGGGCGGCAAGGCGGCCCTTGCGCGGGCGCTTTCAGCCGTCGAGACCGATGCCGCCGACCCGGGACTGGACGTGCTTCTCGACGCCGCCTGTGCGGCGCCGGGCGGGCGTGTCCTGGGGCTGACCGGCCCGCCGGGCGTGGGCAAGTCCACGCTCACCAACGCCCTGATACGCCACTATCGCACAAGGGGCGAGAGCGTCGGCGTCATCGCCGTCGATCCCTCCTCCCAGCTCACCGGCGGGGCGTTGCTCGGCGACCGCACGCGGCTTGTCACCGATCCCGAGGACGATCGCGTCTTCGTGCGTTCCATGGCCGCGCGCGACCGGCTCGGCGGCCTCTCCGACCACGCGGTCGCGGCCATCGTGCTCATGCGCGCGGTGATGGACCGGGTGATCGTGGAGTCGGTGGGCGTCGGCCAGTCGGAGGGCGATGTCGCCCATGTGAGCGATGTGCTCGCGCTGTGCATCCAGCCGGGCTCCGGCGACAGCCTGCAGTTCATGAAGGCGGGGGTGATGGAGCTTCCCGACCTGGTCGTCGTCACCAAGGCCGACATGGGCGGCCTTGCGGCGCGCGCGCGGGCCGATGTCGCCGGCGCCCTGTCGCTGGCCCGTCCGCCGGACGCGCGGACGCTTCCCGAGGTGATCGCCGTTTCGGCCACGAGCGGGGAGGGGCTCGACGAGATGACGACGGCCTGCGACGCTCTCTTCGCCAGTCTGGAGAGGGATGGCGGCCTTGCGGCGCTGCGTGCGCGCCAGGCGCACCATCACGTGGCGGATGCGATCCGGGTGCGCTTCGGGCGCGTGGGTGCGGGGCTCGTGGACATGGATGCCGCGCTGGCGCGCGAGGGCGGGCCCTTCTCGGCGGTCTCGGCGCTCGACCGGGACCTTCGGGCGCGCCTTGGCGCCCAGGCGGACCAACCTTAGGCGGACAGGCTGATCGAGGGGCGCGGCGCCGGGTCACCGGCGGCGAGGCGGCGCTCGGCGGCGGGAACCTCCGACGGCGGCACCGGGCGGCACAGGAAGTAGCCCTGCAGCCTGTCGCAGTTGGTCCGCTGGAGGATCGCCGCCTGCTGGCTTGTCTCGATGCCTTCCGCGACAACCTTCATGCCGAGTGCCTCGCCCAGGTCGATGATGGTCGACAAGATGGCATGGGCGTGCGGCGCCACGTCGAGATCGGCGATGAAGGAGCGGTCGATCTTCAGCGTGTCGAAGGGGAAGCGGCGCAGGTAGGACAGGCTCGAGTAACCGATGCCGAAATCGTCCAGCGCCACGCGCACGCCAAGCTCCTGGACACGGGTCAGCGTGTCGAGAATGCCGCTGTCGTCGTCGGCGAAGACGGTCTCGGTGACCTCGATCTCGAGCCGGGTCGGCTCGAACCCGGATTCGGCCAGCGTGTTGCGCACGTCGTCGATGAAGCGCGGGTGGCGGAACTGGGTCGGCGACACGTTGACCGCGACCCCGAGGTGCGGCCAGGCGGCCGCGTCGCGGCAGGCGCGTCGCAGGACGTAGAGCCCGAGGTCGTAGATGAGGCCGGTTTCCTCGGCGATGGGCACGAAGACCGCCGGGCTGACGGGGCCCATTTCCGGATCCGTCCAGCGCAGGAGCGCCTCCACGGACAGGACCTTGGCGCCGTCGATGGTGGTCTGCGGCTGGTAGACCAGGTCGAGACGGTTGTTGCGGATCGCCTCGCGAAGGCCGTGGGCGAGGTTCTCGCGCGTGCGCACGTGCTCTTCCATCGAGGCGTCGAAGAAGGCCCAGCGGCCACGTCCGGCCGACTTGGCCGAATAGAGCGCGATGTCGGCCTTTCGCAGCAGCTCGCCCATGGACAGGCTGTCATGGGGCGCGATCGCGGCACCGACGCTGAGGCTGATGTGCAGGTGGTTGCCGGCGACATACATGGGCACGGAAAACCGGTCCTGCATCCGCTTCAGCACCGCCTCGATGCGGGAGCGGTCGGCGGCGCCGGGAAGCAGCAGCGCGAACTCGTCGCCACTGATGCGCGCGAGCGTCGCGTTGTCGGGCGCGAGCACCCGCAGGCGGCGGGCGGCCTCCCGGATCACCTCGTCGCCGGCGGCATGGCCCAGCGTGTCGTTGATGTCCTTGAAGTGGTCGAGATCGATGTAGATCACGCCCACCAGCCCCTTGCCCGAATGCCAGTCGCTCAGTTCGTCGCGGAAGCGGGCGGCGAAGAAGTCGCGGTTGGCGAGGCCGGTGAGGCTGTCGTGCAGCGCCGCGTGCTGGGCGCGCGCCTCGCTTTCGGCCAGTCGGCGGGTGTTCTGGCGGGTGTAGAACAGCACCAGGCCGGTCAGACCGGCGATGGTGGTGGCCAGGAAGAACAGCATCGGGCTGACGCCGGCCAGGATCTGGGCTCCCGGGTTTTCCGACTGCCAGGTGAGATAGCCGATGGTGCGCCCGCGCGGATCGGACAGCGCGAGACTTGCCGCGATCTCCTCGGCCGGCCGGTCATGCGATACGCGCAGGTCGCGCGTGCCGGAGCGCTCGGCGAGCGCGGCAAGGCGCACGGGATCGAGCTGCTTGATGCTGACAAGTACGGCGGGCGGCTGGCGTTCGGCCAGGAACTGCTTCAGCTCGGGGCTGATGGCGGTGACCGAGACGAAGGCGGGCCGTCCGTCCTTGAGCGTGAAGCCGGTCTCGTTGATGGAGCGGGTGAAGCCGGTGCGCGGGCGCTCCACCACGAACAGGCCCGACGGCAGGCGGCGGAAGGAATTGATGAAGCGGGCCCGCACGCGCGCGATCAGCGGCTTGATTTCCTCAAGCATCGGCTTGGCGAGCGCGGGATCGTGCTCGTTGCCGCGATTGAAATCATAGACGGGTTCGCCGTCGACGCCGACGATCACGGTCTGGTCGTGACCGTGATTGGCCAGCATCCAGCGACCGATGTTGGTGTCGATCCAGGCGCGGTTCAGGGAATTGGGGCGGGTGTAGAAGAAGGCCTGGTCCCAGACGGCCGTTCCTTCCTGCTCCTTGGCCAGAAGGTCGAGCTGAAGTTTTGCGCCGCCACGCAGAAGATTGCGTTCGCTGTTCAGCGCGGCAATGTCGGCCGACTGCGATGTATAGGCAATAAGCACGACCGAAAACGCGATCGCGAGCATGACAAGACCCACGACCGGAAAAAGGATGGCATTCGCTAGCTTTGTTCCGGCAGTCTTGCGTGACGCGCCCATTGCAGCCTCATTTCCCCACACGCCGAAAGGTTGCATAGCGAATTTAACAAATTCCGTCGAATATTAGTTAACCGGGACTGAAACCGGAGTCCCGCCCGCAGCCAACGAAAAAGGTGCATGCACCGCAGCCGATCCGGCGCGCCCCGCAAGCGAGGTTCGCTACAGGAGCTGCAGGCCCCGGAAGCTCACATGGCCGTCGCGCCCCACGATGATGTGGTCGTGCAGGGCGATGCCGAGCGGCTTGGCGATTTCGGCGATCTGGTTGGTCATCTGGATGTCGGCGCGCGAGGGCGTCGGATCGCCGGACGGATGGTTGTGCTCGAGTATGATGGCCGAGGCCGACAACTCCAGCGCGCGCTTCATCACCTCGCGCGGATAGACCGGCGTATGGTCGATGGTGCCGCGCTGCTGCACCTCGTCGGCGATCAGCGCGTTCTTCTTGTCGAGGAACAGGATGCGGAATTCCTCGCGGTCCGCATAGGCCATGGCCGCGCGCACGTAGTCGATCACCGAGGACCAGGAGGAGAGGACCTTGCGCTCGCGCAGCGGCGCGCGCAGGAACCGCTCGGCCACCGCGCGGGCGAGCTTGAGTTCGTCCACGACCCGGTCGCCGACGCCGCGCACCTCCTTCAGCCGAGCGGGCGGCGCGGCCAGAACCTCGGCGAAGGAGCCGAATCGCGCGATCAGCGCCTTGGCGATCGGTTTGGTGTCGGCCCGCTTGATGGGAGCGAAAAGCAGGAGTTCCAGGAGCTCGTAGTCCTGGAGGGCCTCATGTCCGGCCTCGCGAAACCGCTGGCGCAGACGGTCGCGATGACCGTGGAAATGGGGGGAGGGCGCGCTGGCGTCGGAAAATCCGTCGTCGCTCCCGCTCATGCATCCCCCCTTCGTTTCCGTGTGCTTCGCGTTCGCCTCAGGATCGCTGACGCACCATCGGATTGTCGAGACCCGCCGGCGACAGCGTGAAGATCTCGCAGCCCTCGTCGGTGATGCCGATGGAATGCTCGAACTGGGCCGAGAGCGAGCGGTCGCGGGTGACCGCCGTCCAGCCGTCCGCCAGCACCTTCACGTGCGGACGACCGAGGTTCACCATCGGCTCGATGGTGAAGATCATGCCCGGCTTCAGCTCGACACCCTCACCCGGGCGGCCGTAGTGCAGGATGTTGGGCGTGTCGTGGAAGAGGCGCCCGACGCCGTGGCCGCAGAAGTCGCGCACCACCGAGCAGCGCTCTGCCTCGACGAAGGTCTGGATCGCGGCGCCGATGTCGCCGGTGGTGTTGCCGGGCTTGGCCGCCTCGATGCCGCGCAGGAGCGATTCGTAGGTCACGTCCACCAGTCGCTCTGCAGCGCGCTTGAGCTTGCCGACCGGATACATGCGGCTGGAATCGCCATACCAGCCGTCGACGATGTAGGTGACGTCGACGTTGACGATGTCGCC
>MDTD01018367.1_pt1 | contig 20827 bp, 18 predicted proteins | sample 811221 | NCBI WGS metagenome assembly MDTD01 (sample SAMN05326646, study PRJNA326480) | marine metagenome | isolation source: seawater | place: Pacific Ocean: South West | collected 2011
ACCATTAATAAACAAAAAGGAGATTTGGACGTTAGTACACTATGTAAGAAAGTTTCAAGATAAAGAATATGGAAACTTCGAAGCTAAAGAAACAAACGATGAAAATAAAGTAGAAGAAAAAAACACTGAAAAAAGTAAAAAATAAATAAAAGCCATTAATATGGAATTTACAATACCTTCAAAAGCAAAAAAAATTACCCTTTATCTTATGATAGCAGGAGCTATTTTGACTGCAATTGGTATAATCACCAATTATAAAAGTGAATTCTTTGGCATCAAACTTCTAACTAATGGGCTTATCACTTCATTTTTTTTCTTTGCAATAGGACTCGGTGCGTTATTTTTTCTTGCACTTCAATATGCTACAGAAACAGGTTGGTATGCAAGCGTGAAAAGAATTATAGAAAGTATTGCTGGATTTATTCCTTTTGGAATTGGATCTCTTGGAGTTGTTTTATTAATTATTACGTTCATGGATGGAGCTCACATTTATTTATGGATGGATCCAGAAACAACAAATCCTAATTCACATCATTACGATGCCATAATTGAAGGTAAATCTGCTTATCTAAACAAAACTTTTTTCTGGATAAGAACTATTGTTTATTTTGCTACTTACTACATATTTTTTAACGGCTTTAAAAAACGATCATTAGAAGAAGATCGTATTGGAGGAACAGAATTACATTTTAAGAATTTCAAGAAAGGAGCAACTTTTTTAGTTTTCTTCGCTGTCTTTAGCTCAACATCTTCATGGGACTGGATCATGTCAATAGATGTCCATTGGTTTTCAACACTATTTGGTTGGTATACTTTTGCTGGTATGTGGTGCTCGTCAATGGTTGTTCTTGTTCTAACAGTTTTATATTTAAAGAAATTGGGCCATCTAGAGAGAGTTAATGAAAATCACATCCATGATATTGGTAAATGGGTATTTGCAACATCTTTTTTATGGTCTTATCTATTTTTTTCTCAATATATGCTTATTTGGTATGCAAATATTGGTGAGGAAGTTAGTTACTACATGATGAGAGTGGAAAATTTCAAAGCTGTTTATTTTGGTATGTTTCTTATAAACATGGCTTTTCCTATGCTGATTCTAATGTCCAGAGATGCAAAAAGAAATACAGGAATATTGACTTTCGTAGGAGTTATTATATTATTAGGCCATTGGACAGATGTTTACGTGATGATTTCTGGAGGAAGTTTAGGAGCCAATGCTCACATAGGTATCTTAGAGATTGGTATGTTATTGTTGATGACTGGTGTTTTTATAAGAATTATATTAAATAACCTTACCAAGGCACCGTTAATGCCTGTTAACCATCCCTTTTTGGATGAAAGTATTCATCATGAAATTTAAAATTTGATTATTGCGAGAAATTATGGAAAGTAAATTAATTATTCTTTTAGTTATCATTTTGGGAGTTATTGCAATTTCTCAACTTGTAAGAATATATGAATTAGTCTCAAAATTACGTAATAAGCAAGAACATGAAGTAACATTTCGTGACAATCAACTCAATGCAAAACTAATGTTGATATTTGGTTTTATACAAGCTGGAGGACTCATATATTTAATGTTAAAATATGGATGGACTGGTAGAGGAATTGCGGCTAGTAACGAAGGCTTGGAAACTGATTGGTTATTGAATCTAAATTTCATCATTATTTTGTCTGTATTTTTCCTAACCAATGCAATGCTATTTTATTTTTCATACAAATATGTCAAAACTCCAGGTGTCAAAGCATTCTATTATTCACATAACAATAAGCTTGAAATAATATGGACTGCGGTACCTGCATTTGTTTTAGCAATTATCATTATTCTTGGTTTGAGATCTTGGAACGAATTAACAGCGATGTCTCCAAAGAATGCAATAGTTGTTGAATTATATGCGAAACAATTTGACTGGACTGCAAGATATTCTGGGATTGATAACAAGCTAGGGCTTCATGATTACAAACTTACACTTGGTAACAATGAACTTGGCATTGTCACCACTAACACAATCGACAGTGCTATAACTGACATGGAAAATGGAGCTACTGGACTAAATTCAATTAAAGATAAACTAAATGATGCAACATTAATATTTAGTGACTCAGCTGTGAAAGCCATGACTTTAGAAATATCAAGAAAAGAAAGACTCCTCACTTTAATGAAACAAATGCAGGCGCATCATGATAAGAAAAATGATAAAATTGCGTGGAATGACTTTATACAAAAAGACACTCTTTACTTATGCGTTGACCAACCATATGAATTCAAACTTCGTTCAAGAGATATAATACACTCAGCTTACTTCCCTCATTTTAGAGCACAAATGAATTGTGTACCGGGAGCAGCAACAAGAATGAAATTTACCCCCAACCTAACAACCAAAGAAATGAGAAAAAAAATGAACAATGATGATTTTCATTTTGTTTTGATGTGTAATAAAATATGTGGTGGCGCACATTATAAAATGAAAATGATGGTTGTTGTTTTAAATAAAAAAGAATACAAAAATTGGGAAAAAAATAAAGTAAAAAACGGGACATTCAAGAAATCGTATTTTCCAGAAAAATCTTAAGAAACTAATCTAATTATAAATGGCATCAATTGCAGACGAAATAAAAAATCACGAAGGACATGATCACCATGATGACCATGATCATCATGAAGATCATTTTATATCAAAATACATTTTCAGTCAAGATCACAAAATGATTGGGAAGCAATTCCTAATGACTGCAGTTTTCATGGGACTCATAGCAATGATTCTTTCCATTTTGTTTAGAATTCAACTTGCATGGCCTCAAGAAAGCTCTGATACATTATCGTTTTTTTTAGGTGAAAGATGGGCTCCAGGTGGTGTTTTGTCTGAAGATATGTATCTTGGCTTAGTTACAATACATGGAACAATAATGGTATTCTTCTTATTAACTGGAGGACTATCCGGAACATTTTCAAATCTATTAATACCACTTCAATTAGGGGCAAGAGACATGGCTTCAGGATTTTTAAATATGTTGTCTTTTTGGTTTTTCTTTGTATCCTCAGCCTTAATGGTCATTTCTTTATTTATTCAATCTGGACCTGCAATGGCGGGCTGGACAATTTACCCTCCATTGTCTGCACTACCACAAGCAATTTCAGGTTCAGGCCTTGGAATGACATTATGGTTATTTTCAATGACTATATTCATTGCCGGTTCTTTAATTGGCGGTTTGAATTATGTAGTTACAGTTTTCAATCTTAGGACTGTTGGAATGAAAATGACTCGAATGCCATTGACAATGTGGGCATTTTTTGTTACTGCTATATTAGGTATTTTATCCTTTCCCGTTTTACTATCTGCTGCACTGTTATTACTTATGGACAGGACTGCAGGGACAAGTTTTTATCTGTCTGACCTTATCGTTGGTGGTGAAATGCTTACAAATCATGGTGGATCTCCATTACTTTTTCAACACTTATTTTGGTTTTTGGGACATCCAGAAGTATATATAGTATTATTACCTGCATTAGGACTATCATCTGAAATAATATCTACTAATGCAAGAAAGCCTATTTTTGGATACAGGGCAATGATTGGTTCAATTTTAGCTATTGGATTTTTATCATTTATTGTTTGGGGACATCATATGTTTGTCACTGGAATGAACCCGTTTTTAGGAAGTGTATTTGTATTTACAACACTCTTAATAGCAATACCTTCTGCCATTAAAGTATTTAACTATTTAACAACCTTGTGGAGAGGATCTATTGTTTTTACTCCTGCAATGTTGTTTGCCATCGCTCTCGTATCAACATTTATAACTGGTGGCGTGACTGGTATTATTTTAGCTGATTCTGCACTAGATATAGCCATACACGACACTTACTTTGTAGTTGCTCACTTCCATATTGTAATGGGTATGTCAGCTGTATTCGGAATGTTTGCTGGCGTTTATCATTGGTTCCCAAAGATGTATGGAAAAATGTTAAACACAAGATTAGGGTATATTCATTTCTGGCTCACTCTAGTTGGTGCATATGGCGTATTCTTTCCCATGCACTTTGTGGGCATTGCAGGAGCTCCTAGAAGATACTACAATTATTCTGTATATGGCGACTTCAATGCCAATCAACTTGAAATAATGATGGATTTAAATGTAATTATTTCTGTTTTTGCAATTTTTGCAGCTATTGCACAAGTTGTATTCTTATTTAATTTTTTCTATAGTATATTCAGGGGTCCTGTAACTCCAAAAAATCCATGGAATTCAACAACACTTGAATGGACAACACCGGTTGAACACGTTCATGGTAATTGGCCTGGAGAGCTACCTGTAGTTCACAGGTGGCCATACGACTATTCTGTTCCAGGATCTGACGTAGATTTCATACCTCAAGATGTTCCACTATCAGAGGCCAAAACAGGAGAAGATCATTAATTAAAAAGCCTCAATGCTGAGGCTTTTTTAATTCTGTATCAATTTGAGTTAAATCCTCATAAAATTCAGTTCCAAAAGCCCTAATCAAAGGCTCCTTCAAAAACTCATAAACTTTAACATTTCTTTTTAAACCACAATCACAAGCTGGTTTACAAATATGCCATTGCTCATAGTTCAAAGCTATTATATCATTAAATTTTTTTACTCGTACAGGGTACAAATGACAAGATAGTGGTTTTATAAAATCTATCTCTTTTGATCTATAAGTAGATTCAATGGAACACTTTGCAGTATTATTAGAATCATAAATAGCAAAAACACACTCCTCTCCATTATTTAAAGAAGCCAAAGGCTCATTATCATTATCACAAATTGTATAATAAAAACCATTTTTATCAATTAAGGAAACCATCTCTGGCCGCATAAAAGGTTTAATTTTATCTAAATAATTATTGATAGTTTCAACCTCTTTCCAAGTTAAAGGAGCTCCTGCATCTCCTTTAACACAACATGCTCCTTTACAAGCAGTCAAATCACAATTAAATTTTTGATCAAAAACTTCTTGTGAAATTAATTTATCATCAACTTCTATTATCATGAATCAATTATATATATTATTAACAATAATTTGGAATTAAATATACATAAGATTACATTTGCATAATAATTATTAACAATTTTAAATTAAAGAGGGGACGCAAGTCCCCTCTTTTTATAAGGATGATTAAAACTAAAGAAATAGAAAAATTAATTCTTGAACGCATACAAGAGATTGATGCTAGTCTTTACATAGTTTCAATTAATATTTCGACAAGTAATCAAATTAATGTTGAAATAGATAAAGAGAATGGGAATGTTTCTATTAGCGAATGCATTTCAATTTCAAGAAATATAGAGCACAATCTTGACAGAGATGTTGTTGACTTTTCTTTAAATGTATCATCCGCTGGACTTGACAAGCCTTTAAGACATATCAATCAGTATAAAAAAAATGAAGGAAAAAAAATAAAAGTTAAAACTACAGATAACAAGGAATATGAAGGAGTTTTAAAAAGTAGTAATGATTCAGAAATCATACTTCAAACAAGCAAAAAAGTTCGTCTAGAGAAAAAGAAGAAAAAAACTCTTATTGTTGAAGACTTAAACTTTCCTTTTGATAAAATAAAAGAAACAAAAATAATAATCTCATTTAATTGACTATTACGCTATGGATAATGTAGAATTAATCGACTCATTTTTAGAGTTTAAAGAATTAAAGAACATCGATAAACAAACGATGCAAAATATTTTAGAAGATGTTTTCAGAACCTTATTTAAGAGGAAATTTAATACTGATGAGCACATAGACATAATTGTAAATATAGATAAAGGCGATGTTCAAATATTTCTAAATAAAGAAATCGTAGATGATGGTGAAGTTGAGGATCCAAACATTGAAATTGCATATTCAGATGCAATTAAAATTGAACCAGATTTTGAAATTGGAGAGGAAGTTACTGAAGAATACAAATTCTCTGATTTTGGAAGAAGAAATGTTTTAGCATTGAGACAAAATTTAATGTCAAGAATTATCGAGCTTGAAAAAGACCACCTGTATCAAATTTACAAAGAAAGAATTGGAGAAATTATTACAGGTGAAGTTTATCAAGTATGGAAAAAAGAAATTTTAATACTTGATGATGAAGGAAATGAATTGATTTTACCAAAATCAGAACAAATTCCCTCGGATTATTTTAAAAAAGGTGAATCTGTAAGAGCTGTGGTATCTAAAGTGGATATGCGAAATAGTACACCAGTAATTATTTTATCTAGAACTGCTCCAGAATTTCTTGAAAGATTGTTTGAACTTGAAGTCCCTGAAGTATTTGATGGTTTAATTACAATTAAAAATATTGTCAGAGAACCAGGTGAAAGAGCTAAAGTCGCTGTTGAATCTTATGATGATCGTATTGATCCAGTAGGGGCATGTGTTGGCATGAAAGGCTCTAGGATTCATGGAATTGTTCGGGAGCTTAGAAACGAAAATATTGATGTTATAAATTTTACAATGAATCCTCAATTGCTAATTCAAAGATCTCTATCTCCTGCTAAAATCACTTCAATTGAAATGAATGAAGCAGAAAAAAGAGCAAAAGTTTATTTAAAACCAGATCAAGTTTCATTGGCAATAGGTCGTGGAGGAAATAACATTAAGTTGGCTGGTCGATTGACAGGTTATGAGCTTGATGTATATCGAGATGGCGAAGTTGACATTGAAGATGTTGATCTTGAGGAATTTGCAGATGAAATTGATAGCTGGATATTAGATGAATTAAAAGCCATTGGTTGTGATACTGCAAAATCTGTACTAGAACTTTCAACTGAAGACCTAGTTCAAAGAACAGATTTAGAGATTGAAACAATTAATGAAATTTTAAAAATATTAAATGCAGAATTTGAGTAATTTTAGCATATAATTATTTTTTTTATAAAAAGATTATATTTGAAGTATGGCAAGACCGGTAAGATTAGGTAAAGCAGCGAGTGAATTAAATGTTGGGGTACAAACCTTAATAGACTTTTTGAAGTCTAAGGAAATTGCTATGGAATTTACACCAAACACAAAGCTTAAGCAAGAACATTTAGATATATTAAGGACTGAATTTGCTGAAGACCATGATATTAAGGAGAAGTCAAAAGCTTCTATTGGGAGAGTTGAAGTAAAAGAGTCCATATCCCTTAAAGACCAACGTAACGAAAGTAAAGTTGAGAAACCCAAAATAAAGGAAGAGGATGTTCAAATTAATGTTGATGAAATCAAACGTAAAGTAATGAATATTGATGAGGGTTTAGTTGAAAAAAAGCCTCAAGAACCTAAGAAAAAAACTTTAAGTGTAATCGGTAAAATTGATTTAGAAAATATTGATTCTAAAAAGAAAAATACAAATACTAAATCTGAAGAAAAACAAAAGGAAACATTAAAAACAGAAGTTGAAGTAAAATCAGAGGATATAATTATAGCAGATGATAAAGACTCCGGCTCAAAAGTAGAGGAAAAAACAGAAGAAGTTAAAGATAAAAATGTTTCAAAAAACGATGAATCAACAGAGGTTCTTCAAAAAACGAAAGAAGAAGCAACTGATGAAGATATAGAAACCGTTAAAATAAATAGAAAAGTTCTTACTGGACCAACTGTACTTGGTAAAATTGAACTTCCTACTGAAACCGATAAAAAAACAAGTAGTCAGAAAGAAAATTCAGACAAAAAAAGAAAGAGAAAAAGAATTAAAAAAATCAATCCCTCTGTTACTTCAAAAAAGAAAACAGAACCAAAATTTGGCGGCAAAAAAGGGAGAGAAGAAAAGAAAGAAATTTCTGAAGAAGACATACAAAAAGAAATTAAAGAGACTTTAGCTAGATTATCAAGTAAGGGTGGTAAATCAAAAGGTGCTAAAAATAGAAGGGCAAAGAGGGAGGTCCTTGCGCAAAAAAGACAAGAAGAAATGGAAATGGCGGAACTTGAGCAAAAAGTTCTAAAGCTAACAGAATTTGTTACTGTTTCTGAACTTGCTACCATGATGAATGTTCAGTCTACTCAAGTTATTTCATCTTGCATGTCATTAGGTATTTTTGCATCTATAAACCAAAGAATTGATGCTGAAACGATTCAAATAATAGCAGAAGAGTTTGGTTTTGAAACTGAATTTGTTAGTGCTGAAGTTCAAGAATCCATTCAAGTATACGAGGATAATGAAGACGATTTAGAAAATAGATCACCAATAATTACAGTAATGGGGCATGTTGACCATGGTAAAACATCATTACTTGACAGAATTCGTGATGCTAAAGTAACTGAAGGCGAAGCTGGTGGTATTACGCAACACATAGGAGCTTATTCCGTTTCACTGAATGAAGACCAAAAATTAACATTTTTAGACACACCAGGTCATGAAGCATTTACAGCAATGAGAGCTCGTGGGGCTCAAGTAACAGATGTTGCAATAATCATTGTTGCTGCAGATGATGATGTAATGCCTCAGACAAAAGAAGCTATTTCTCACGCTCAAGCAGCTGGTGTCCCAATGATATTTGCAATAAATAAAATTGACAAACCTGGAGCAAATCCAGAAAAAATAAAAGAACAACTATCAAACATGAACATTCTTGTTGAAGAATGGGGTGGTAAGTATCAAAGCCAAGAAATATCAGCTAAACAAAATAAAAATATTGACTTATTACTAGAAAAAGTTCTTTTAGAAGCGGAAATGTTAAACCTCAAAGCAAATCCGAACAAAAATGCTGTTGGAACTGTCATTGAATCTTCTCTTGACAAAGGTAAAGGTTATGTTACAAATCTTCTTGTTCAAGCAGGAACAATGAGAATTGGAGATGTTGTATTAGTGGGTAGGTTTTACGGAAAAGTAAGAGCTATGCATGATGAAAAAGGTAACCAGTTAAAAGAAGCTGGACCATCTCAACCCGTAGCTGTTTTAGGAATAAATGGTGCACCAAGTGCTGGTGATAAGTTTAATATTCTTAGTGATGAAAGAGAAGCAAGAACAATTGCAACAAAAAGAGAACAACTTTATAGAGAACAAGGCTTAAGGACTACCAAACATATTACTCTTGATGAAATTGGAAGAAGATTAGCTATTGGTGACTTTAAAGAATTGAATTTAATTGTAAAAGGTGATGTTGATGGTTCAATTGAAGCATTATCTGATGCTATGTTAAAACTTTCAACTGAAGAAATTCAAGTAAATATCATACATAAAGGAGTAGGTGCGATTTCAGAAGCCGATGTTAATTTAGCTTCTGCTTCAGATGCTATTATCATTGGATTCCAAGTTAGACCAACAGGAGGGGCAAGAAAAATTGCTGAAAATGAACAGATTGACATACGCTTATATTCTGTTATTTACAAAGCAATTGAAGAAATAAAATCTGCAATGGAAGGAATGTTATCTCCAGATATTGAAGAAAATATTACTGGATCCGCAGAAATAAGAGAAACTTTTGATATAACTAAAGTAGGTACAGTTGCTGGATGTTTTGTTCTGAATGGAATCATAAAACGAAATTCCAAAATAAGAGTGATAAGGGATGGTATTGTTGTTCATACTGGTACTTTAGGATCATTAAAAAGATTTAAAGATGATGTGAAAGAGGTCAAAAATAATTTTGAATGCGGATTGAATATTGAAAAATACAACGATATCAAACCAAACGACATTATTGAAGCATTTGAAGAAGTTGAGGTTGCAAGAACCTTATAATCAAGCGCCTATTTTATACCATATTGTGTCGCCATCTATAAATTGATTCCAGTCAATATCTTTTTCGTTTAAATCATAAGTTTCTAGCTCATATTGAGTAGTACCATCAGGATAATTTAAAGAGTTAATGTAATCATGTATTATGATCTCTGGATTTGACTTTTGAAGATGATTCAATATTATGTTAAACCAATTTATAGGAAGTTTTATTGTTGTTGAAAAAGACATTAAATTTTTAAAAACACGTCCAATTACAATTATCTCATCTCCCAATGAGTTAAATTCTATTTTATCTATTGTTGTTTTATTTTTCATCATAATTTTAATTTTTATCAAATCTAAATAGGCTAAACGTAAATTATTTACGATCTTATTAAGATATTTCTTTTCTTTACTTTTGTAATATGAAATATTTAATTGTTGGCCTAGGAAATCCTGGTATTGATTACATGGAAACTCGTCATAATATTGGATTTAAAATTGCAGATGAATTGGTGTACTCTCTTAAGGGCAGCTATGAACATAAAAAATTAGCTGATGTGGCTTATGTAAAATATAAATCGAGAAACATTGTAGTAATAAAACCATCTACTTTTATGAATCTATCTGGTAAAGCTGTTAACTATTGGATGGTAAAAGAAAAAATAAACGTTGAAAATGTTTTAATACTTACTGATGACCTTTCATTACCTTTTGGGAAAATAAGACTTAAAGGAAAGGGAAGTGATGGAGGCCACAATGGACTAAAAAGCATTCAAGAAATACTAAATACAGCCAGATATTCTAGACTTCGTTTTGGAATAGGAAATGATTTTATCAAAGGGAAACAGGTTTCTTATGTTTTAGGAAAATGGAATGATGAACAATCTAATAAATTAAATGAACGCATTTTAATTTCATCAGATTGCATTAAAAGTTTTTGTACAATCGGATTGGATAGAAGTATGTCAAACTGGAATAACAAATAAATCTTTAACTATAAACTTAGATAGTGCTTAACTATTTTTTGTGAAGCTCCTGTTAAAGAAAAAACAAATTCTTGTGTTTTGATTTTTAATTCATTGGCATTTTCATCAATAAAATCCACCGTGTTTTCAAAGTCATTGAGATTTTCAACTGTAAATGAAATCTTGTTTTTTAAAAACAAATCAGCCTCCGGAAATCTTTTAATATTTGGACCAAAAAAAGTTGGTAGACCAAAAACAGATGGTTCAAGTATATTATGAAGCTTACCTGAAAATCCTCCTCCGATGAATGCCATAGAGCCATAATGATATGCTGAAGACAAATGTCCAATCGTATCTAACAAAAGACAATTATTTGAATTTGAATACCGTAATTTATTAAAATCAGTGAATTTAATGCAATTCAAAGATGGATTGGAGGTGATTTGATTTATGTGATTATCTGAAACATCATGAGGAGCTAAAATAAACTTTCTTTTAGGATTTCTCTTTATAAATTGTATCGCTATTTCTTCCTCTACCGGCCATGAGCTTCCAATAATAATGGCTTTTTTACCCTCTAAAAAACTAACAAATACCTCATCAATTTCTTTTGTATACTGAAAATTTTTATTTTTCATAGACTGATAATTTTCAAATACCTTATCATAACGGCTGTCCCCCGATACGAAAACATTAGTAAAACCAAATTTATTAAGTAATTCTTTGCTTTCTTTTGTTTGTAGATAGAAAAAGTCAAAAGATTTCAAAATCTTCCTGAAAAAAGAACCATACCACTTAAAATAAATTTGATTTGACCTAAAAACAGCAGAAACCGAAAGTAGTATAACACCTCTTTTTTTTGCTTCAAAAATATAATTTGCCCAAAATTCATATTTCACAAAAAATGCAGCCTTTGGTTGAAAAAACCGCATAAATTCTCTTGCATTCTTTTGGGTATCTAGCTCTAAATAGTATGCCGAATCTACACAATGATCTCGTTTATGAAAATGATTCATTCCAGATGGAGAAAAGAAAGTAACAAGTATATATACATCCTCAACTTTTGATTTCAATTCTTTCATTATTGGCAAACCTTGATCAAATTCACCTAGAGAGGCACAATGAAACCAATACAAGTTTTTGTTTTTTGGTATTGAATTCCAAACATTCCCTTTGCCTCTACCCCTGACCCAATCTTTTGCTTTTGGATCAAATAATGAAAAAACTTCTATTAGCTTTCCATATAAAAAAATACAGAAATTGTAAATCAAGTACATCAATTAAAATAATATAATTTTGGCTGTCTTTTATAAACAGGAATCAGCCAACCAAAACGAAATCCTATTTGAGCATCAAACATAAGTTCTTGTGAAACAGGAATATCAGGTTGATCAAAAAATATTGTTCTTCTGTTTTTAGTAAACCCCTGTTGGAAGTAGGCACCAAAATAAAAATTATAAAATCCTGAGTTAGACATGAAAGAATAACCAAGAAACTGATTGATATTTACTCCACTAGTCAACCTATCATAACCTTTTCTGTAGTCCAATTCAATAGATGGTATTACTTGATCTTGTGATTCAATTTTTAAATGATGTGCAAGATACCCAACTCCAAAATTAAAATACAAACCAGAGTTGTTATTTGGACTGAGTACAGGAATAATTTTACCAAAACAAAGGTTTATATGCATACCTCTAGGATTGGCATATACCATCCCAATATCTCCATTTACATCTGTCATTGTTCCTTGTGAGTCTAATAAATGATCAAAGACTCCTGTTAAATTGACTTGATTACCAAAAATAAACGCAGCATCTGAAGTAAAAACCCAATTAGATTTTAATTTGTATCCTGCTGAAAAGCCTAAATGATTAAGATAACCATATCTATCTGCTAAATCACCATATGTAAACATCCCATTATAATGAATAGAAACCCATGGTGTAGAAATAGAAGAATCTTTGACGTTCCTTTGAGTAAAAGAAATAAAAGAAAAATACAGTGTAAATATGAATAAAATATATTTTTTCACACTCAAAATTAATGCTTTTTATATTCTTGAATCATAAAAATTAAAATGTTATAATAAAATTTCTAAAAATATAAAATGAACTGGTTGAATTATATCTAATATATCCTAGAATTTGACTACTTTTGCGACATAATTTCAATTCATTTTAAATGAAGAAAATACAAATGGTAGATTTAATTTCTCAGTATGAGAAAATTAAACCTTCTGTAGATAAAGCAATTTCAAACGTTATTCATAACGCTACTTTCATTAATGGTCCTGAAGTACATTCATTTAAAGATGACCTTCAAGAATATTTAAATGTTAAGCATGTAATTCCATGTGCAAACGGGACAGACGCACTACAAATCTCTTTAATGTCACTAGGGCTTAAACCTGGAGACGAAGTTATCACACCTTCATTCACATACATTGCTACAACTGAGGTCATTGCACTTCTTAGGTTAAAACCTGTTTTTGTTGATGTTCAAAAAGACACTTTTTGTATTGACCCTAATGAACTTGAAAAAGCAATAACTCCAAATACAAAAGCCATTGTACCTGTTCATTTATATGGACAAGCCGCCAATATGAATGAAATTATGAATATAGCAAACAAACACAATTTGTTTGTTATTGAGGACAATGCTCAAGCAATTGGAAGTGATTTTATAAAATCTGATGGCTCTTTAGTTAAAACAGGGACAATTGGAACAATTGGATGCACATCTTTTTTTCCCTCAAAAAATTTAGGTTGCTATGGTGATGGTGGTGCCATTTTTACAAATAATGATGATTTAGCAAATACAATTAGACAAATTGCTAACCACGGTCAAAGCAAAAAATACTACCATGACGTTGTAGGATGTAACTCTAGATTAGATTCAATTCAGGCAGCCGTTCTTAAAATTAAACTTAAAGAATTAGATAATTACATTGAATCAAGAAGAAATGTTGCTAAATATTACGATGATGCCTTTTCTAACATAAAAGGTGTTACCATTCCTTTTAGATCTGATGATTCAAAACATGTTTTTCACCAATACACACTTATTTTGGAAGGGATAGACAGAAACGAACTAAATAGGCATCTTGCTGAATGTAATGTGCCTTCAATGATTTACTACCCTATTCCTGCCCACAGACAAAAAATGTTTCAAGAATACAACAGTGAAAAACTTGAATTGCCTGTTACTGATTGGCTAACTCAAAGGGTTATATCACTCCCAATTCACACTGAAATGGAAGAGGAACAATTAAAGCATATAAGCACTAGTTTTATTAATTATTTGAATAAAAAATGAAAAAAATAGCAGTTATAGGAACCGGATACGTTGGATTAGTTACAGGAACATGTTTTGCTGAAACCGGAAATCAAGTTTTATGTGTAGATATTGACGTTAATAAGGTTGAAAAAATGAGAAAGGGTGAAGTTCCAATATACGAACCTCATCTTGATGTTGTTTTTGAAAGAAATATAAAGGCAAACAGAATCTCATTTACAACAGAACTTAAAGAAGCTGTTGATTTTGCAGAAATTATATTTTTGGCACTTCCAACTCCTCCTGGAGAAGATGGTTCTGCCGACTTAAAATATGTTCTAGGTGTTGCAAAAGAATTAGGAAGTTTAATGACTGAATACAAAGTTATTGTTGACAAATCAACTGTTCCAGTCGGAACTGCAGAAAAAGTTGAAGCAGCCATCAAAGAAAACTCAAATCATGAATTTGCAGTTGTTTCTAATCCAGAGTTCTTAAGAGAAGGTTTTGCAGTTGATGACTTTTTAAACCCGGACAGAGTTGTTATTGGAACGACTGATGAAAGAGCAGTTAAAATAATGTCTGAACTATACAAACCATTTGTTAGAGATGGCCACCCACTGATAGTTATGGATGAAAAATCAGCTGAACTAACAAAATATGCAGCCAATTCATTTCTTGCAACTAAAATTACTTTCATGAATGAGATTGCAAACTTTTGTGAACTGGTAGGTGCCGATGTAGACATGGTTAGAAAAGGCATTGGATCAGATTCAAGAATTGGACATCGTTTTCTATACCCAGGTATTGGATATGGTGGAAGTTGCTTCCCAAAAGATGTTCAAGCGCTTGCTAAAAGTGGTCAAGATTCAAAATATGATTTTCAGATCATTAACAGTGTAATGGAAGTTAATGAAAATCAAAAAACCATTCTAGTTGATAAAGTAAATGATTATTTCAACAACGATTTAAATGGATTAACTTTTGCTATATGGGGCTTGGCATTTAAACCTGACACTGATGACATTAGAGAAGCACCAGCACTGTATATAATTGACAAACTTCTTGCTCAAGGAGCAAAAATCAAAGTTTATGATCCTGAAGCAATGGATAATGTTAAAGAAATTGTTGGAGATAAAATATCCTATACAGCTAATCCATATGAAACTATTGATGGAGTTGATGCTCTTTTAATTGCGACTGAATGGTCTATATTCAGGCATGCTGATTTTAATAAAATGAAAAAGTTAATGAAAAATCATACTATTTTCGATGGAAGAAATTTATACGATTTAGAAAAAATGGCTGACAGAGGTTTTTATTATACCTCTATTGGAAGAAAAACCGTAGGAATTGCTGTTCAAAATTTATTGAATGAAAACAAATAAACGTATTCTTATTACTGGAGCTGCTGGATTTCTCGGCTCTCATCTTTGTGATCGATTCATCAATGATGGCTTCAAGGTTGTTGGAATGGATAATCTAATTACGGGCAGGTTAAAGAATATTGAACACCTTTTTCACCTTGAGAATTTTGAGTTTTACAACCATGATGTTTCTAAGTTCATACATGTACCAGGAACGATAGATTACATTCTACATTTTGCATCTCCAGCAAGTCCAATTGATTACCTTAAAATCCCTATTCAAACTTTAAAAGTTGGCTCATTGGGTGTGCACAACTGTTTAGGTCTAGCAAAAGCTAAAGGAGCAAGAGTTTTAATCGCATCGACCTCAGAAGTTTATGGAGACCCAACTGTTCACCCTCAAACCGAAAGTTATTGGGGTAATGTAAATCCTGTTGGACCTAGAGGTGTTTATGATGAAGCCAAAAGATTTCAAGAAGCAATAACAATGGCCTACCATAATTTCCATGGGCTTGAAACAAGAATTATTAGAATCTTTAATACATATGGTCCAAGAATGAGATTAAACGATGGCAGGGTTTTACCTGCATTTATTGGCCAAGCATTAAGAGGTGAAGACTTAACAGTTTTTGGAGACGGCTCTCAAACAAGATCATTTTGTTATGTTGATGATTTGATTGAGGGAATTGTTAGGCTTCTAAAAAGCGATTATGCTTATCCTGTTAATATTGGAAACCCCTCAGAAATTTCAATTAAAGATTTTGCAGAAGAAATAATCAAGCTAACAGGAACAGAACAAAAAGTAATATACAAAGATTTACCCGTTGATGACCCAAAACAAAGAAGGCCTGATATCAAAAAAGCTCAAGATTTGTTAGACTGGAACCCAACCGTTGAACGATCAGAAGGCTTGAAAAGAACCTATTCCTATTTCAAAGGTTTATCACGTGAAGAATTGAACGAAACAGAACATTTTAACTTTGACAAATACATTCTAAAATAATGAAGTATTTTGCACATGAAACAGCAGTAATTGATGAAAACTGCATAATTGGAGAAGGAACCAAAATTTGGCATTTCTCGCATGTAATGTCTAATTCTATTTTGGGCAAAAACTGTAATCTTGGACAAAATGTTGTAGTTTCACCTGATGTAATTCTTGGAGAAAATGTGAAAGTTCAAAACAACATTTCTATATATACGGGTGTTATATGTGAGGATGATGTTTTTTTGGGACCTTCAATGGTATTTACAAATGTTATTAACCCAAGAAGTGGGGTTGTAAGAAGAGGTCAATACTCTAAGACAACAGTGAAAAAAGGTGCCAGCATTGGTGCCAATGCAACGATTGTATGTGGTCATGATATAGGTTCATATGCTTTCATTGGTGCAGGATCTGTAGTTACTAAAAACATACCAGATTATGCGTTAGTGGTTGGCAACCCTGCTAGACAAATTGGTTGGATGAGTGAATACGGACATCGACTACAATTTGATGAAGATGGAATAGCCAATTGCCCAGAAAGCAATGAAAAATACGAACTTAAAAATAACCAGGTAATAAAAATAAAATGATAGCAGAAAATAAAAAAGTACGATTTGCTGTTGTAGGCTCTGGTCATATCGGTAAGAGACATGCAGAAATGATTAGTAGAGATAAAGAATCTGAATTAGTTGCTTTAGTTGACATTCGCTCAATGAAGGAATGTGATGCTGAACATTTTAACGTTCCATTCTTTAATTCTATTGAAGATCTTCTTTCTGAAAATTTAGATATTGATGTTATTAATATCTGCACCCCCAATGGTTTGCATGCAGAGCAGTCAATAAAAGCATTAGAAGCAGGAAAGCATGTGGTTTGTGAAAAACCAATGGGTCTTTCCAAAGAAAAATGTGAGCAGGTAATATTTAAAGCATTACAAGTTTCAAAGCAAGTATTTTGTGTCATGCAAAATAGATATTCTCCTCCATCAGAGTGGCTTAAGTCTATTGTAGAAAATGGAACATTAGGCAAAACATTCATGGTCCAATTAAATTGTTACTGGAATCGTGACAATAGATATTACAAAAAAGGAGGTTGGAAAGGCACTCAAGATTTAGATGGCGGAACATTATACACACAATTTTCTCACTTTATTGATATCATGTACTGGTTGTTCGGAGACATTGATAACATTCAAGGTAAATTTGCCGACTTTATACACCAAGAATCAACTGATTTTGAAGATTCTGGATTTATTAGTTTTGATTTTATAAATGGTGGAATGGGTTGTATTAATTATTCTACAGCTGTAGCCAATCAAAATTTAGAAAGTTCTATTACAATTGTTGGAGAAAATGGAAGTGTTAAGGTTGGAGGACAATATATGAATGAAGTTGAGCTTTGTAATATTAAAGACTATGAGATGCCTAAATTAAAAGAATCAAATCCTGCTAATGATTATGGCCCATATAAAGGTTCAGCCGCAAACCATAATTACGTAATCAAAAATGTAATCGATACGTTAAAAGGACGAACGTCCGCTACAACTAATGCCTTAGAGGGCTTAAAGGTTGTTGAAATAATCGAAAGAATATATAAATTAAGAAATAAATAGAAAATATATAATTATGAGTACCTCTATATATCAAAAATTAGTTGACAAAGAAGCAACATTAGCTGTAATTGGCTTGGGATATGTTGGACTTCCAATCGCTCTTGAATTTGCAAGAAAAATAAAAGTTGTTGGATTTGATATCAACGCAGAACGTGTTGACATGATGAAAAACAACATTGACCCAAGCAATGAACTTGAATCATCTGATTTTGAAAATTGCGACATCAAATTTACTCATGAAATAGATGACTTAAAAGATGTTGATTTTTATGTTGTTGCTGTTCCAACTCCTATTGATGAAATTAACATCCCTGATCTAACTCCTTTATTATCGGCTAGTAAAACCGTCGGAAAAGTTCTTTCCAAAGGAAACTATGTTGTTTATGAATCAACTGTTTACCCTGGTTGTACAGAAGAAGATTGCGTACCTGTATTAGAAGAATGTTCAGGATTAAAATTTAGAAAAGACTTTAAAATTGGATATTCTCCAGAAAGAATCAATCCAGGAGATAAAGAACACACACTTCAAAATGTTGTAAAAGTTGTTTCTGGTTGTTGTGATGAAGCTCTTGAAGAAATTGCAAAAACATATGAATTAGTAGTTGGCGCTGGTGTTCACAGAGCAGAATCACTCAAGGTTGCCGAAGCTGCAAAAATCATTGAAAATACACAACGTGATGTAAACATTGCTTTAATAAACGAATTATCAATCATTTTTGATCGTCTTGATATTAATACTTTTGACGTATTACAAGCTGCTGGAACAAAATGGAATTTTCTTAATTTTAGACCAGGTCTTGTTGGTGGTCATTGTATCGGTGTTGACCCATACTATTTGACTCACAAGGCAATGCAAAAAGGGTATCATGCAAAAGTAATTACAAGTGGTAGGGCTGTAAATGACTCTATTGGATTCTATATTGCAAAACAAGCTGTTAAAAAAATCATAGCACAAGGTAAACATTGTAGCGACACTAAAGTTTTAATAATGGGGGCTACTTTTAAAGAAGATGTTAGTGACATTAGAAATTCAAAAGTAATTGACATTGTTAATGAATTTAGATCATTCCAGGTGAGTGTTGATCTAATCGACCCTCATGCATCTTCAGAAGAAATGGAACACGAATATGGTGTTAGCCTAATTTCTTCTGCATCTAATGATTACGACGCTATTATTGTTGCTGTTAATCACAAAGAATACCTAGACTTAAACGAAGACTATTTTAAAAATCTTTTAAAAGACGGAAAAGGTGTTTTTGTTGATGTGAAAGGAATATATAAAAATAAGATTTCAGACCTTGAATACTGGAGTTTATAATCAACAATTAAGGTGTCTTACAAAAAAAGAATAGCGATTACAGGAGGAGCTGGCTTTATTGGTTCTCACATGGTTCGCTTACTTGTAAATAAATACCCGGAATATCTTATTGTCAACTTTGACAAACTAACTTATGCTGGGAATTTAGAAAATCTCTTAGATATTGAAAATAAACCAAATTACATATTTGTAAATGGTGACATTTGTTCAGAAAAAGATATAAACTGCTTATTTGAAACTCATCGTATATCAGATATAATTCATTTAGCTGCTGAATCTCATGTAGATAGGTCTATTCATTCTCCAAACGAATTTGTAAACACAAATGTAATCGGAACAGTCAATTTATTACAGTGTGCAAATAAACATTGGGCCAATAAAAATGAGCATATTTTTTACCACGTATCTACAGATGAAGTTTATGGTTCTCTAGGAGAAACTGGTTTATTTACCGAAAAAACTTCATATGATCCAAGAAGTCCCTACTCTGCGGCTAAGGCAGCATCAGATCATTTTGTAAGGGCTTTTTCTCACACCTATGGTTTGACAATTAAAATATCAAATTGCTCCAATAATTATGGGAGCCATCATTTTCCGGAGAAATTAATCCCATTAATGATTCATAACATTATGAACAATAAAGAACTTCCAGTTTATGGAAAAGGTGACAATATTAGAGATTGGCTTTGGGTTGAAGATCATGTAGCCGCTATTGATTTAATTTTTCATAAAGGAGTTGTTAACGAGACCTACAATATAGGTGGTCTTAACGAATGGACCAATCTCGATTTAGTTAAATATCTCTGTGATAAAATGGATGAGAAGTTGAATCGAAACAAAGGGGAGTCACAAAAACTGATTACGTTTGTAAAAGACAGAGCTGGTCATGACCAACGATATGCAATTGATGCTTCTAAACTTTGTAACGATCTAAATTGGAAGCCAACTGTTAGTTTTGAAGAAGGCCTAGACAAAACCATCAATTGGTATATTGAAAATCAAAAATGGGTTGATCAGGTAACCTCTGGGGCCTACCAAGAATATTACGAAAAAAATTACCTCAATAGATAATGGCAGGTTTATTTAGTTCATTTTTTAAGAAAAAAGAGGAACTACCTCCTTTTCATCTGTCCTCTTTAAAAACTGACATGCACAGTCATTTAATTCCAGGAATTGATGATGGTGCTCAAACAATGGAACAATCTATTGCCATGTTATCTAAATTTGAAAGCTTAGGTTATAAAAAAGTGATAACTACTCCTCACATTATGAGTGATACATTTCCCAATACTAGCCAGATTATCAAAGCTGGATTGGAAAATTTGAGAAAAGAAGTTGAAAAAAGTGACTTGAAAATTGAAGTAGAAGCTGCAGCAGAATATTATTTCGATGAGACGATAATGCCTTTGATCAAAAGAAAAGAATTGCTGTCTTTTGGAAATAACTATGTATTAATAGAATTTGGTTTTCATTCCGAACCACAATTTTTAGATCAATTATTTTTTGAGCTAAAAACAGCTGGTTATAACCCTGTAATTGCTCATTTTGAGAGATATCTGTTTTACTTTGGTAAAATAGATGTGGCCGAAAAATGGCGCCAAAAAGGAATTAATATTCAACTAAACCTTAATTCAGCCATTGGACAATA
>MDTD01171880.1_pt1 | contig 20827 bp, 17 predicted proteins | sample 811221 | NCBI WGS metagenome assembly MDTD01 (sample SAMN05326646, study PRJNA326480) | marine metagenome | isolation source: seawater | place: Pacific Ocean: South West | collected 2011
CCAAGAAGAAGGCACCCCCTCCACCTCCGAAGGGCAAGAAAGCGCCCCCACCACCACCTCCACCCAAGAAGAAGGCACCCCCATCCAAGCCCAGCAAGGCCCCTTCCGAAAAGGACCTCAGGAAACAAATCGATGCCGCCGTCAAGGCAGAAGATTTTGAGTTGGCCGCCAAACTCAAGAAATCACTACCAAGTACCAAGAAAGCACCCTCACCTCCGCCCAAGAAGAAGACACCCCCTCCACCCAGGAAAGCCCCACCCCCCAAGCCAAAGGCACCCCCAGCGAAGAAGAAACGACCCAAAAAGAGCCCAAAGAAACAGGACTCATCCAAGAAAGGAAGGAGAATCAAAATCAAACTCGGACTCAAACAGACACGCCTGCGTGAGGATAACGACACCACAGAACCTGAGGATATAGGCTGGACAATCTCACAAGAGACCCTTGAAGCGTTTGATGAACCCGAGTCCACAGAACCCGAGATAATCTCACATCAGTGCTCGATGTGCGGCTCAGTCATGCAGATCCCAAGCCCCAAGCGCGATCGATACAAGGTGATATGCGCTTACTCCGAGTGCGGCCATGAAGACACCTTTGGAATTTGATTTGACCTAGAAGCCAGTGAGACTCACTACTCGCTTCATGGCGGCTATGAGCAGAACCACCACCAATAATCTCCTGACACCACTCTGGCTGGAAATCTGAGATCCATACTTCGAGCCAACCATTCCTCCTATCAACACCGCTCCAGCGAATGGCAACAACAAATCAAACTCCAAACTGACATCACCCGAGAGAGAAGAGCCGAACAAACCAGAAAGAGAATTCAACCAAATGAACAGGGCAGCTGTTGCAGCCGCCTCCTTAGCGTTGGCCCAACCACTGAGAACCAACAACGGGGAGAGGAAAATCCCACCCCCAATACCAATCATCCCACTAACTAACCCGATGCCACCACCCGATGCGACTGCCACAGCGTCAGTAGGCCTCACTATCTCCTTCTCATCCCCCGTTGACCACAAAAGTCGCCATGCAGCGAATACCAGCACCAGTGCCAAGAGAACATCATACACAGTGCCCTGTAGTTGCACATAACCTCCCAGGGCAGCCATAGGAACGCTACCAATCAAGAAAGGCAGAACCAAACTCCTGTCGTAATGGCCCCTTCCACTATAGTGCCAAAAAGCGATTCCAGCTACAATCAGGTTCAACGACCAAGCATACTGTTTGAGCCAGAGAGGATTGGCCACAGCAATTGTGGTCAGTGAGAGAATGGCTAGGTAACCCGAACCTCCACCATGGCCCACAGAGGAATACAGTGCTGCAATTATTGTGAGAGATAGAAGAACCACTCCCATTTCAGGCCAGAGCACAGGATGCCCACATAGGAAGAACACTTCAACTCAACCGCAATCGAAGGGCCGTGGAGACCAGCGTTAGCCTCGAGAGAGCCTTGGCCTTGGCCAGCAATCTCAATTTCCCTCGCCGCACTGAAACAACACCACTTTCCGAGTTAAATGGGAGAATCCTCGCAACACCCCTCTCTTCCAAAGTGGACGACCCCGCCTTCGATAACTCAGCGATGGATGGTTGGGCGGTACGCACCGAGGACTGCGACGAGGACACAATCCTCCAGATAGTCGGAACCAGCCGCGCTGGTGGCGAAGAACTACCACACGTCTCTACCGGTCAAGCCTGCAGAATCATGACGGGCGCCCCAATGCCCCCCGGTGCTGACGCGATAGTAATGGTAGAAGACTCAGTAGACGAAGGCAGACAAGTCAGAATCCTCGGCCCAGCGAGACCCGGATACATCCGTAAACAAGGAGAGAATCTGCAGAAAGGACAGGAAACCCTTCCTGCAGGCACTCTAATCGGGCCAGCAGAGATCTCTCTCATTGCGACCATGGGTCACCACGAGGTCGAGACCGTCTGCAAGCCGACAATTGCTGTGGTTAGCACGGGGGACGAATTAGTCCAACCAGGCATTGAACTATCGCCCGGCCAGATATACGAGTCAAACTCCTACGGCATAGCTTCACTAGTCGAGAAGATGGGTGCGTCAGCGAAGAGGTTCGATGTGGTCCACGACAATATCGAGGGACTGAGGTTAACACTCGAAGAGGCCGCTGACTCTTGCGACGTAATTCTAACGAGTGGAGGAGTCAGTATGGGGAAATGGGATCTTGTCCGCCGCCTGATGGAAGAGGAAGGAGAACCCCTATTCTGGAAAGTTTTGATTCGCCCCGGTGGCCCACCACTTTGCGGTTCTTGGAAAGACACGCCATTATTCGGCCTACCAGGCAACCCTGTCAGCAGCCATGTGGTATTCATCTCGCTCGTCGCCCCATGGCTTGCTGGGTGTATGGGTGCAGACCATGAGTTGGGGCCCCGACTGGCAGACAGAGTCAGAGTAAGGCTGTCTGAAGACATCAAAGGAGCCCCGAAAAAACTCTGCATGAGGAGAATCAGAATAGAGGCCGGTGAGGATGGTTTGGTTGCTACTACGCACACCCACCAAGGCAGTGGAAACATCCACAGTATGGTTGCGCATAACGGCCTCACGCTACTTCCACCAGATACTAGTGGAAAGGAAGGAGAAACAATTGACGCCCTGTGGCTAAGGTGAACACCCACATTATCGAGTACATGTATTCAAAGACAATCTCGCGCACGCATACCCACACGCACGGTGAATTGACATGGCCAGAGGCTCAAAGAACGGCGCCGTCAGAGACGGCTGGATAGAGGTCAAGGGCGCGCGCACCCACAACCTCCAGAACATCGATGTCAAGATTCCTCGTGGTAAATTCGTCGTTCTCTCAGGCGTGTCCGGTTCCGGTAAGTCGAGCCTAGCATTCGACACATTGTATGCAGAAGGACAACGCCGTTACATCGAGAGTCTGAGCTCGTACGCAAGACAGTTTCTCGGTCAGATGAAGAAGCCGGACTGCGACAGCATAGAAGGCCTGTCTCCTGCCATCAGTATCGACCAAAAGCAAGGCAGTCACAATCCAAGATCAACGGTAGCAACGGTCACCGAAATCATGGATTATCTAAGGCTCCTCTGGGCTAGAGTTGGCCTACCACATTGCCCTGATTGTGGTAAGGAAGTGGCCCGCCGAACCGTGCAGGAGATAGTCGACGATGTGTTATGGAGATTCGAGGGCCATGGCATTGCAATCTGGAGTCCCGCGGTCAGAAACCGAAAGGGCACCCACGCAGACCTGTTCAGAGCACTCGTGGAGCAAGGATATCTTCAGGGCAAAGTCAATGGCAGGGAGGAGGATTTCGAAAATCCCCCTGAACTCGAAAAGAACCTCCGACACGATATCGATGTCAGAGTCGACCGAATGCGCCTAGACAGGGCCAACAGACAGCGTCTGACTGAAGCGGTAGAAGCAGGACTTCGTCTAGGTGCAGGTGCTGTGGCTATTGAGAGCCTTAAGGCTCCCAAAACAAAGAAATCAGACAATTTGGAAGAAATGAGATTCCAGACCAAGGAAGGCGACACCATAGCCTACTCCGAGGAGTTCGCATGTCCTGAGCACGGTGCATTCCTACCTGAGATGAGTCCCCGAGTTTTCTCATTCAACAATCCTCTCGGCGCCTGCCCTTCCTGCCAAGGACTCGGCGTTCAACGAAACTTCTCCCCAGATCTTGTGATTGACAGACTAGCCACAGTAGAGGAAGGGTGTATCCGGCCTTTCCGCCGTTCGATGATGTCAGGCTGGTACCGCAGCCAGATGACTCAGACATGTGAGCACTACGGAATCACAGTTGACGTTCCGTTTGGAGAGCTTGACGAGGATGCCCAGGATATCCTCCTGCATGGTTCCGGTAGTACTGAAATCAACTTCAATTTCGTATCACAGAAAGGCTCCTCTTACAGGATGGTCAGGCCATGGGAAGGCGTATTCGCCCGCCTGAGGAGGACATATACCGATACTAGTTCCAATCGCACTAGGTCACGCCTAACTTCCTACATGACCGATGAGCCATGTACTGATTGTGGTGGAAGGAAACTTAACCGGGCGGTGAGTATGGTTACCGTAGGTGGCATTTCTCTTCCTGAACTCTCATTCTGCAGTGTTTTGGAAGCCCTCGCGGCGGTCCAACACTGGCGCTTGGGTGCTTTGGATGACACTTGGGACAGGATAGACAGGGAAGAGCCTGAAAGCGACACCGTCGCGAAGGCGCACGAGTTGGACGAAAGATCCCTCTACATCGCTCGAGAGATAATCAAGGAAATAGAATCTAGACTCCGCTTCCTAGCCTTGGTCGGTCTCGACTACCTCACATTGGACCGCAGAGCCAACACACTTTCGGGCGGCGAATCCCAGAGGATTCGCCTCGCTACCCAGATTGGCACCCGTCTGACAGGTGTGATGTATGTGTTGGACGAGCCCAGCATTGGACTACATCCCAGAGACAACGGCAGGTTGCTCGAGACCCTAAGGGAGCTAACTTCTCTTGGCAACACACTTCTCGTGGTCGAGCATGACGAGGCAACTCTTCGACAAGCCGATTGGTTGGTAGATCTCGGTCCGGGTGCTGGGAAAGAAGGAGGTAGAATAGTCGTCAACGGCGGCTTGGATAAGTTGTTGGCCAGCAAGAGCAGCGTCACGGGCGCCTATCTCTCAGGCAGAGAGGAAATATCCCTTCCAGAGGACCGCGCAGAGCCCGACCCCGAGCGCTGGCTAACCATCACCGGGGCCCGGCAGAACAACCTGCAAGATATCGACGTCCGCATCCCATTGGGTTGTATGGTCGCAGTAACGGGGGTATCCGGCTCGGGCAAGTCATCCCTCGTCACCTCCACGATAGCACCATCTCTTCTCAGGGAGCTCCACGGCGCCGACACCACACCCGGATCACACGACAGAATTGACGGCTTCGAACACATCCACAAGACCATCGTCATCGACCAGTCACCAATCGGGAGAACACCCCGCTCCAACCCAGCGACATACACCGGAGCCTTCACTCCAATCAGGGAACTATTCGCAAGCACCTCTCTTTCTAAGGAGAGAGGATACGAGCCTGGCCAATTCTCATTCAATGTCAGGGGAGGCCGATGTGAGGCCTGCAAGGGGGCCGGCTCTACAAAATTGGAGATGAACTTCCTACCTGATGTCTGGGTGGTCTGTGATATCTGCAAGGGCAAGCGCTACACCCGCGAGACACTCGAGGTCGAGTGGCGAGGCAAGACCATCCACGACGTCCTAGAGATGAATATCGACGAGGCGTGCGAGTTTTTCGCCAACCAACGCACAATCCACCGCATACTTTCCACCATCCAAGATGTCGGTCTGGGCTACATCCGCCTCGGCCAACCCGCCACCACTCTTTCCGGCGGCGAGGCTCAGAGAGTCAAACTCGCGACCGAGCTACACAAACCAGCGAGAAGGCACACCGTGTACATCCTAGACGAGCCAACCACAGGACTCTCTCTGGCGGATGTCGACCAACTCATCGAGGTATTACTGAGGCTGCGCAGGAACGGCCACACCGTGGTAGTCATAGAGCACCACCTAGACGTGATTAAGTGCGCCGATTGGGTTCTCGATCTTGGCCCGGAGGGTGGAGAGAGAGGAGGACTGGTCGTCGCAGAAGGCCCCCCTTCTCTGGTCGCAGATAACCCCTTGAGTTACACGGGACAACATCTCAAGAGCCTCGTGTGAGTCATTTCCGGGCTAAGCCTTGAGAAGGACCACCTCGTCAGTGGTGCAGATGTACCGTTCAGGAAACCCAGCACTCTCAGACTCGACTTTCGATAAAAGCAACTATTCGGATGCGAATTGGTGGGAAGGTGAAGAGACCAATCTAATGAGCATAGAAGGAGTCGCGGAGAAGACCGGTCTTCTTCTTCTGATTACCGCCACAACCGCGGTATTGACGGCTTTCTCTATGCCGAACTCTACTCCGTTGATTTTCCTTGGTGCCATAGGTGGATTCGTCATCGCTTTGGTGATTATATTCTCAGGATCGATGAATCCCTTCCTAATTGGTACATATGCCGCCCTCGAGGGTTTGGTTTTGGGAGGCATCACATGGCTATTCGAAGTCGGTCTAGAACTGCCAGGAATCGGCATTCTAGCCGCTCTTCTCACATTCCTAATTCTTGGGGCGATGGTAATGATATACAGAGCAGGATTGATTGCTTGGGATGAGAATACAAGAATTGCAGTAACTTCGGCCTTAGTTGCCATCGTCCTCATTTACGTCGTTTCAATCATTGGATCACTTTCTGGTTGGTACGCAGTTCCTTATATTCATGGTTCAGGCCCAATCGGAATCGCATTCTCATTATTCGTGGTAGGAATAGGGGCACTGTGTCTCGTGGCGGACTTTGATTTCATCGAGAGAGGAGTGCAGAGAGGAGCTCCAAAACAACTTGAGTGGAGGGCCGCATTCGGCCTGATGGTCACTCTCATCTGGCTTTACTTGGAGATACTCAAACTTCTAGCCAAACTTGCCGCGAGGCGCTGAGTGATGGATACCGAACTTATTGCCCAACTAGCCGGTGCCGGGGTAGCCTTGGGCATCATCGAGGGAATCAAGCCCGGACCACTTCTGACAATGGTAATCAGAGAATCTCTTTCCAAGGGCCTTAGGTCGGGGATGTGGACGGCAGCCGCCCCGATTTTTACCGACGGCCCACTAATCATCGTCAGCCTATTTTTTGCAGGTTGGATGGCTACCGAACCAAGTGTTCTGCTACTGATATCCGCACTGGGAGCCCTGTTCCTCACCAAAATGGGTCTTGAGTGCTTCACTCTGGAACTACCTGACCCAGATATGGAAGGCGACGCAACGGGCTCCTTCAAACGTGGCGTTCTGACGAATTTACTCAATCCCAATGTGTACGTCTTCTGGTTCCTCATCGGCGGTCCTCTGATGGCCACCGCAGCAGAGCAGGAACCGATAGCACCAGTAATCTATGCAATCGCCTTCCTTCTCTCAATCATTCTAGTCAAGGCAGCAATTGCTTGGATTTTCGTAGGCGGCGGAACTTGGCTGTCCCCACGCAAATATCGAATCGCTATGGTAGTGTGCGGCTTGGCAATGCTCGCCTTCGCAATCAGCTTCGCTTACCAGGCCTACGACCTGTACCCCGAGGCATTCTAGAGAGTACTAGGTCCACCCAGAGGCATCTCTGTAATCGTCCCATTACCACGTAGAGAGGGGCCGACCGTCATGGTCCCGAAGATACCTATCTCACCACCCACATTGTGAGCCAGTCCGAACCAAGCACGCCCATGTTGGTCGATGATGATGTCATTGAAGTCCCCAAAACCACCACATCTGTTGTAACCACAGTCTGCAGAGACATCGAGTGGATCCCCCCATGCATTGACCTGCACGGTAGTCATCAACGGCATTGTGCCGAAAGCATCGGAAATCACAGTGAGATACCCGTTCCACGTATCTCCTCCCGAGTCACCGAGGTAGCCCAGCGCTACTTGACCCGGCCCGCCTGCAGCAATCACCGGGAAGCCAGTGCCGTTGAGCCCAATTGGTGGAGCCACCATCAATGGCTCACTCCACGTATCACCCTCATCTCTTGAGTACGAGTAGTAGGGCATGTTATCCGAACCCATCCACATCGCGTGGACATTATCCTCAGAGTCAGGATATACCTGTGCCTCCTCAAAATTCCAGGTCTCCGCAGTTCCAGTAGTTTCAGTCGGCAGCGGGTGCTCTGTCCAAGTCAGCCCACCGTTCGTGCTGCGGTAAATCGAGTATCCCTCGCCACCGTCACAGCCCCTGTTGCCGCGGTAGAAGTTGCCGTTTTCAGAACCCATGATGTGCCCCGTGAGCCCACCACTGTTGCAACTTGTCGGAGCACCAGGGACTTCCGGCCCCCACGTCAGCCCACCGTCATTGCTGGAAGAGCAGACTGGGTACGGGTAGTTTCCGTTGACGCAGAACACCCATGTTGTTGGGTGCAGGAGTGCGGGGTATGGGGCGGAGGCGATGGTCTGATGGTCTTGTACAGACCAACCCGTAGCCACCGAGGGCCCAGTCCAACTCCCACCTTCGTTGTCCGACCACTCAACAGTCATACCGAGGAGCGCGTGCATATCGAATTTCATTATCCGGTCCGTCCAAGGATCGACGTAGACATACGGGTCATTGCTGTTGGCCACAGGAGCGAACACACTGTAAACATCCTCACAGACATAATCACTAACGTTCGTCATCCCAATCAACCCCGAACATCGTACAATCGCAGTCGAGCCAGCATCCCCATTCCCCCAACTAGTCATGTACAGGTTGTCTGCCGAGGTCACCCCGATTGTGGGTTCGAATGTAGTCAATCCAATTCCGTAGTATGTGCCAATTGCACAGAAAGGAGCATTGTTCCCGACTAGAACGGAAGTGCCATTGAACACGTCTGAGACCTTGGTGGCGTCTGTCGCATTGGAGTAGTGATACCAAGTGTTATTCGCAATTCCCTCAGGGCAGAGTTCATCGAAGATATTCTTCTCTTCGATTACCACCTCTTCCTCTCCGAAGCAACCCCCTAATGGTGCCGTAACGACCACCATAACCAACATCATGGCCGCTGCGCGCACGAAGTTCGGTCAGGACCCGCCTACATCAGATGAACGGTGACATCACCCCATCTTGAGCGTCGAGTTTCCACCCGGTGGAAGTGCTGGCAGGTAGGCCAGATCTCCATACAAAGAAGGCCCTTCGGTCAACGTCCCGATGACTGCCTCCTCGAATCCAGCTGCATTGTGAGCGAGGGCTATCCAAGGCCTACCCTCGTCATCGATCTCTACATCGATGAAGTCGCCGAACCCACCACAGCGCACATTGCCACAGTCCGAGGTAATGTCCAATGGGTCTTCAGGGTGGTTGACTGCCACACTGGTAATCAGGGGATTTTCCGCGAAGGCATTGGTCATTATCGCCATGTAGCCGCCCCAACCTACACCTCCAACAGTAGAATTGTTCGATGAGACATCGTTCACCTCTCCTATGTAGCCGACCACTACCCTGCCCTCAGCACCTGCGAATATCGTAGGGAAACCAGTCTCTGTCACACCAGGTGCGGCCACCATCATCGGCTCACTCCAAGTATCTCCTCTATCTCTGGAGTATGCGTACCAAGGCATCTGGTCTTGACTAATCCAGGTTGCATGGAGATTCCCTTCGTCATCGACCGCGGTAGCGACTTCATGCGAGTGCCAGCCCTGCTGCATTCCGACTTCGGTGGTGATAGTGTGCTCAGTCCAAGTGTAACCGCCGTCAATAGAGCGGTACACGGCCGGCCCCTCACATGAGGGATTGCCACGATAAACAGCACCATCTATGCCACCAGCGACGTGGCCGTGCAGACCCGAACACTGCGGGAAGCTATTGCTCGGGAATCCGATTCTCTGGGCATCCCACGACAACCCTCCGTTGAGTGAGCGAGAGCACTGGGCGCCAGCTGCGGGCGAACCTGTGTTGATGCAGTAGACATAGATGACCTCATGGAAGGCGGCTACTCCAGAGGGCACCGGCATCGATCCTATGCTCTGGTGGTCCTGTGGTAGGTAGTATCCCTCTACTGGGTATGGCACACTCCAAGTATCACCATCATCGTCCGAGTACTCGACAAACATCGCTGCTAGAGCGTGCATGTCGAACTTGACCAGACGATCCGTGAATTTATCGACATAGATGTAAGGGTCATTCGAGTTAGGAGTCTGTCCGGAGTCATCATCAACTCTTCCAAACGGCCCGACATCCTCCCAGGTCTGTCCTTGGTCTCGTGACCTGATTATGTGGGTTCCATCACCGAGTCCATTCCAACTGGTGAAGAAAATGGCACCCGATCCAGTGATTCCGATGGTCGGCTCAAAGGTGTCGAAGCCGGTGCCGTAGTATGTGGCGTTCGCGAAGTACGGTGTGTTGTTCCCACTCAAGTTGGCCGTGATGTTAGCCGCTGCTACCGCCACAGGGTCTGTTGCATCCACAGCCCACGGCGCTGATACCGAGCCAGGATAGTGGTACCAAGTCGTGATTGGAATCTCCTGTTCAAAGACGAAAGGACCGACTTCTTCGACCACTTCTTTCTCTTCCTCCCACCATAAACAACCTCCAATGGTAGAACTCAACATCAGCAGGACGAGAAGATGAGCCACTCTGGCCACAAGCCGCGGTTGGCTGCTCCGTTGAAAACTAATCCTGTTTGGAATTCAGTTGCCGGCCTTCTCAAGCAGACCAGGCACCGACTCGAGCACAGATTCTCTGGCCGGCTTCCAAGACATGCCCAACTCCTGCTCGGCGGGCGTTGCATCCCAGTAGAGCTTCCTCCTCAGATGTTGTCTTGCCCAAGACAACGTAATCCTCCTGTCGAAGAGAGGGCCGAAAATCAGCGCAATAAGATAGGGAACGGTGAATCTAGGGGTTTTGAGTTCGGGGTACTCATCTCTCAACGTCCTTGAGATCTCAGAGAACTGCATATCCCCACTCACCGTCAGGTATCTCCCGGCGTTCTGACCCTCTGTCAGCGCCCTTACATGCGCCTCAGCCACATCTCTCACATCGACGATATTGATCTGGATAGGGATTAGGACGGGAACCTTCCTCTGGACCAAGGCGTTCAGGAAAGAAAGCGAACCTCGCAGGTGTATCTTGCTCATCGGTGGCCCGAAGACCACACTCGGATGAATTGTGACCATCCTTGGTTTTCCCCCACCGCCATCGGAGTGCCAGTCACGAACAATCCTCTCTGCTAACACCTTGGCCAATCCGTACGGGTTGCCCTCAAGAGTTGCATCATCCGCCCATGTCTTTGTGGTCAATGTCTCCCCATCCTTCCATGTCATGGGTCTTATCGCCGCAGTCGAGGATGTGTGCACGAACCGCTCTACAGTTCCGGCCGCATCAATCGCTGCAACCACGTTGCTTGTGCCAATCACACTGGGGTCAACAATCTGCTTTTGAGGGTCCTTAGCGCTGATTCTCACCGCGGCTGCGGTGTGTATCAAATCGGTACAGCCAGCGATAGCAGCGTGCACTGAAGCCTCATCGAATAGATCCATCTCGACTATCTCAAGACTTCCTCCTTCGGCTATCTCGAGTTGTTTCAGGTGATCCACCCTGATTGGGTCCTCAGTATCCCTTACTGTGGCCCTGACATTCCTGCCTCTTGCCAGCAGATTGGCAACCACATGACTTCCGATGTACCCACTCGCTCCTGTAACCGTCACCAGCCCCTCGGTCATAGCTTGGCGTGGGGCTATGCAGATTGAGGCTTTCCACCCTATCTGGCCAACTCATCAACCGAGCCCACCACAATAGAAGGCCTCTGTGGCGCTTTCTCAAGATCCTCAATCGTAGCCTCTCCACTTAGTACGAGGACTCCATGAACGCCCGCCCTCTCAGCCATTTCCATGTCTGTGTAAAGCCTATCTCCAATCATTGCACATTGGTCCGGGCGGAGCCCCAACTCCTGCACCTTGTGCAGAATCATACCGGCATTCGGCTTGCCACATACGTGCTCTGGCCGAACTCCTGTCGTAGCCTCAAAGAGGTCCATGTACGCCCCTGTGTCAGGCAAACCCCCGTCAGGTGAAGGGCAAACGATGTCTGGGTGGCTCGCTACCATTGGAACTCCCTTGTGCAAATGGATGGAAGCGGTACTGAGTTTCTCATAGGTTATCTCAGTATCATAACCCAAAACGACGTATTGGGGGTTCTCCGAGGCGGTGGCAACGCCAACAGACTCCAACATCTCCCTCATCCCCTCGGTCCCTACTAAGTAGGTCTGGTCGATTCCATTCTCACTCAACCAGGAGATTAAGTCGTGAGTGGATAGTAGAATCTCGTCCTCAGAAGCAGGTATTCCCAAACCCCGCAACTTCTCTAGATACTGCCCCACAGACTTACTGGAGTTGTTGGATAGGAAGAACCTCCTGATTCCCCTCTCTTCTAAACGCTCAAGGAACGACAACGCACCCTCAATCAGATTTGAGCCTAGGTAAATCGTCCCGTCGAGATCGAGGAATACAACTTCCATATCATCGAGAGATGCAGATTTCGCAGCCATCACAACACCTACGGCAACACTAGGGTCTTGAAAAGGAACCACTTGCTGAAGAGATTTTCCTGCGCATCCTTGCTTGCAATCATCTCCGACATCATCTTACCAATCTCCTCCTTCTTCGAGGCCTTCTTGATGAAGAAGTTAGAGAGGAACTTCAACTTCATCATCCTCTGCAGCCTCGTCGAGTTGGTCAACTCCTTGCCCAGCTCACCCCACATCTCCTCCATGTAGGCCACTGCGGCTTCCTCGGGGAATCCTTCGGAGTGCTTCTCCCTGTCGAAGTGCCTGGTGGTCATTTTGGCCGTCAGAAGGGCGTTTCCTATACCCTCCCCGCTGAAAGGATCGACAAGGCTGGCTGCATCCCCAACGGCCATGGCCCCAGCCATCGCCGCTCTTCTGGGCTGGTACGAAGGCGCATCCTTCCTCGGAGAGCCGAATGGCAACTGCCACCCTTTTTCTGAGCCCGGTACCAACTTGGAGCCGCTAAATCTCTCCTTGAATCTTGGATGCTCCTCGATTACCCACTTCTGTATCTGCTTCAGTGACTTCTTCTTCCCCTTCTGCTTTCTCTGCTCTGAGATTAGCATCCCTATCCCGACGTTCACGACACCTTCGCTGACTGGGAACAGCCAGAAGTAGCCAGGAAGAACCTCCTCGATGAAGTGAATCTCGATTGGCCCCTCTTGGCCCTCTAGACCTTCCACATTTTCCCAATATTCTCTATATCCTCCGCAGAAATGCTCGTTGTCCTTATGCGGCTCGTCGTGCAATTCAACGATCTTCCTAGAGACCGGGCAATTGTAGCCACCGGCACCTATGGTGACCGATGCGGTGAAAGTCAACTCAGGAGTATCCGAACGCTTGCCTCCGGACTTGCATGAGACACCAACGATTCTCTGCGCCCCACCATCTACTTCGGACATGACTTCGCGAACAGAAAATCCCTGAATCACCGAGCCACCGTTCTCTCTGAGTAATTCGGTTGCACGCTTGAACAGCATGTAGTCGAACTGCACTCTGGGCAAGGCGTAGCCGGACATCAGACCCTTCGCCTCGTAGGACTCCTTGGGCAGCATCACCCTGACCTCAGAACCATTCGAACTACCGAAGATAATCGAGTCGACTTGGTAGTATGGTGTGGCTTGAATCATCGGCAGTACGCCAAGCTCCTCGACATGGGAAAGTGACTTTCCTCCAACAGCATCGCCGCACGGCTTGTCTCTCGGCCACACATCCTTCTCGATGAGAAGCACCTTGCTTCCGTTCAGAGCGTTGTATGCCGCAGCAGCAGAGCCTCCTGGGCCACCTCCGACTACTATGACATCGAAATGAGAACCATCCTCAGGCACCTCGCCTGTATCTATCGGTTGCTCCCAAGCCTCCACAGCCTCACCTTAGTGAGGCTAAAGGTCTCCTGCCATTCAAACTATGCATCGGTTTGATTGGCTTCCAGTTGTTCGCGCGGCCATGGGTCTGATGGAAGTGCTGCGCCCCGCCAAGGAGGTACCCACCACCCGGTGGAGCGCAGACGACCCGATGACACTCAAACCACGACTCAAGACACTCATCGTCCTCATCATCGGTCTGTGGGTGTTCGGAACCGGCGACGCCATCCTAATTGCGGCCGGTATCGGCAACACTCCATGGACGGTCCTAGCCGAAGGCATAGCCATCAACATCGACTGGACAGTCGGACAAGCGACATTCCTCGTCAGTTTCCTCGTGCTATTGTTGTGGATTCCTCTCAAAGAGAAGCCCGGGATTGGTACTATCCTCAACGCCATAATCATCGCCGCAGCGATCGAGGTAATGGTCCCGCGTTTACCAACTCCTGAGGCCCAATGGATGGCGATAGCTCAGGTTCTGCTTGGTGTACTCCTCATCGGCATAGGCAGCGGCATCTACCTCACCGCCAATCTCGGCCCCGGCCCCAGAGACGGTTGGATGACGGGTTTGCAGAGGGTTTCAGGCATCCCGATTGCGAAAGTTCGTGGGGCTATTGAAATCACTGTACTCGCCATAGGTTGGCTGGTTTTAGGGGGGACTTTCGGAATCGGAACGATAGTGTTCGCTGTTCTAATCGGGCCTGTCGTAGCGGTCTGCCTCAATCTGGCAGGACGCTTCGGGAGCCCGGGTGAGGTTCATGGCTGAGGCCCATCAGGGCGATTCATGACAGGTCACGGCGTCATCAGAAGGTATCGCGACTTCCTCCCTGTGTCGGATGACTCCAGTATCATCTCCCTCAACGAGGGAGGCACACCGTTAATCGATGCGAGCCAGATAGTACAGCAAATAGGTGCTGATTTTCAACTCCTGATTAAACACGAGGGACTCAACCCCACTGCGTCCTTCAAAGATCGAGGGATGACTCTCGCGGTCACCAAAGCAGTGGAGCGAGGCGCTAAGTTCCTCGTTTGCGCCAGCACCGGGAACACCAGCGCTTCGGCAGCAGCCTATGCAGCCGCGGCAGGCCTGACCTGCCTCGTACTTCTCCCAGAGGGCAAGATTGCATCGGGGAAGATGGCCCAGGCACTCATTCATGGCGCTCAGACCATCGAAGTCAGAGGAAACTTCGATGACGCACTGGAGATAGTCAGAGAACTCGGGCAAAGAGATGACTTCGAAGTGGTCAACAGCATCAATCCGTTCCGAATTGAAGGACAGAAGACCGCAGCCTTCGAGGTCTGCGACGAACTTGGAAAAGCTCCAGACATGCACTTCCTCCCCGTCGGCAATGCAGGCAACATCACAGCATATTGGAGGGGCTACAAGGAGTATCACAGTTCGGGTATCATTCCTGAACTACCCAAGATGATGGGCTGGCAGGCGGAGGGGGCAGCCCCGATTGTCCGGGGGGCAGTTGTGGAATCCCCAGAGACCATCGCAACAGCGATTCGAATCGGCAACCCTGCCAGCTGGGTCAAGGCGAGCGAGGCAGCCGAGCAATCGGATGGCGCAATAGGCATGGTCAGCGACGAGGAAATCCTCGATGCGCACAGACTACTCGCCAGAACTGTCGGAATCTTCGTTGAACCGGCATCGGCAGCTGGAATAGCGGGCCTTCTCAAACATCACGAGTCAACAGGTATTCCCACAGGCAACACAGTGGTAGTGACCGTTACTGGACATGGCCTGAAAGACCCAGATCTGGCAGTAGAGAACTCTCTCGCCGAGTCCACCATTGTGAATCCCGATTTGAATTCCGTGCTGGCTGCTATCGGTCTCGATTAACTGAGTTCCTTCGCCGCTCCGTCATAGTTGTAGAATGACACCAACGTCTGCGTGTGCCCAACGCCTTGGACAGCAGAGAGACCGTCGAGTATGGAGTCTCCAAGGTCCTCCATGTTTCTCGCAACTACCTCGACGATGAAGTCCCACTGGCCGGTGACTATGTGGCATCCTACAACGAATGGCATACTGCAGATTTCTCTAGCAACCTCACGCCTGTCTGTCTGCCCCCTTTCGCCGGCCCAGTTAGCCAGGATGAACGCGTGCAGACTCCACCCCAACTCCTCCTTTCCGAGCTCGACTGTGAAACGGCGAACCACACCTCTCTCTTGCAGCCTCCTTATCCTGTCATGGACGGTTACTCTCGGCATCCCCAGAGCATCGGCAATGGCTTGGGTACTGGCTCGTGAATCATCTTTCAACATCGCCACGATCTTGGCGTCCTTGGCGTCCAATTGGGATGTGGGCACGAATTCTGTAATGACGGATGAAAATTAAATATTCCGTCAATTAGTCGATATTATGTCAATTTATAGTGAATAATTCGACTTTTTTTCACTATTACCGGCGTATAGTTGATGACACCACCACCACTCGGAGTGTCATGAACGAGAAACACTCCGACAAAGAGTTCGCTACTCGAGCAGTATGGTCCGGCACACAGAACATCGAAGGAGCAGCGGTAACTCCGATATTCAACACCGCTACCTATCAACTGACAGACGAGCGCTACGCAGGCTGGGCCGATGGGGCTCAGCATACCATGCTTTACTCGCGCCTCTCGAGCGTCAACTCGGAGGGCGTGGCGAGGAAGCTGGCCCGCCTTGAGGGTGCAGAGGACGGCGAGACCTTCGCCAGCGGGATGGCAGCCATCTCGACGACCCTGATGTCCCTGCTTTCGAAGGGCGACCACATGGTCGCCAGCGCCGATTGCTACGGTGGGGCCTACGGTCTGATGGTTGAGGACCTCCCACGCTTCGGAATCGAGGTGACGATGGCGGACATGCGTGACCCCGGATCATACGAGGCAGCGATTCAGGAGAACACCAAAATCCTCTACGTCGAGACGATTACCAACCCCGTCATCAAGGTCTGCGATCTTGAGGCCATGGCGGCGTTGGCGAAGAAGAATGGGTTAATCTCCATCGTCGACAACACGTTCGCGACGCCTTGGGCGTGCAACCCCATCGACTTCGGATTCGATCTGGTTATCCACTCGGGCACCAAATACCTCGGCGGCCACTCTGACCTGATTGCTGGTCTGGTAGTCGGTCGCGAGGACCTAGTCGCCGAGATATTCCCGAAGAAGGTCCACTTCGGCGGGGCGGCAGACCCGCACATGTGCTACATGCTCGAGAGGGGGATGCGCACGCTACACGCTAGGATGCCGATTCACACCTCGAACGCGGCGGATATCGCAACCCGCTTGGAGGCGCACGATATGATCGAGCATGTCAACCACCCGAGCCTGCCTTCGAGCCCAGACTACGAGGTGGCTCAGAGAATAGCCCCCCGTGGTACTGGGATGCTATCCTTCGTAGTGAAGGGCGGGGACGAGGCCGCGCTCCAATTCATGCGCAACCTCGACATCATCTTCGAGGCCACCAGCCTCGGAGGCGTAGAGAGCCTAGTCGAATGCCCGTTCAACTCCAGCCACATGTTTGTGCCTGAGGACGTCAGAAACGAGGCCGGGATTATACCCGGCTTCGTCAGGATGAGCATCGGGATCGAAAGCGTCGAGGATCTGTGGGCCGACATAGACCAGGCACTGGTCGCCGCTAGGACCCTTCTGGAAACCCGGGCCTGATTGCATGCAGACGGATTTGCTGTTGGCCGTTTTGGCCTTCCAAATCGCGATGTGTTTCTCCCCCGGCCCTAACAATGTGTTGTGCGCTGCGCATGGCTCCCAACACGGCCTGAAGGGAACAATGCCTCTGATTATGGGAATGGCAGTTGGCTGGTCTGCTCTAGGACTATTTGTTGGGACCGCCAGCGTTTTCATCGAAGATAATCAGAACCTTTTCCAACTCCTTACTTACATTGGTGCTGCATACATCGCCTATCTGTCATACAAGGTTGCCACATCTTCCCCCATCGATAGCAATCATGAGCAAGCAGACCGATTGGGTTTCAAAACCGGAATGGCTCTTCAAATTGTCAACGGAAAGGCATGGATTCACTTTCTTGTTCTCTTCACAGCATTCGGTGGGCTGTTCGGTACAGGCTTCGTCTCCAAGGCGCTATTGGTGCTTCTAAACCTGACATTCGGTCTGCCTGCAGTTATCACTTGGGCAGCCTTTGGAACCTTGCTGAGAAGAGTATTCAGTACCGAGCGTTCAGCAAAGAACCTCAACATGACAATGGGTGCAGCGCTATTCGCTGTCGCAGTCTGGATAGCACTGCCTCATTAGCTGCTATACGGCAAAATGAAAACCCGGAAATTACGAATTTATTGGCCCCGATCCAGAAACTTCAGCCAACCAATTCATCGCAGATTCGTAGTCTTGGACCGCATCGAGGTTGTCATTGATTAGAAGTTCAGAGGCAGCATCCCACAAGGCCTGCAGAGCAGGAACCCAGTCCCCACCCTTGTCTCGACTGTCCTCATCGAATCTCCAAGCATCCGACTCAGTCCTGTCGTGGACAGTCAGCCAAGCCCAACCCATGGCCATGTCCAATCCTCTGCCCTTGCGGGCCTTGGAAACCGTTGACGCGATACCACGATCCACCGCCTGCCTGACCAACTCGTCAGCGAATGAGAGGGGCGTGGGCAACGCTTCACTCTGCCACGGCAACCTCTCGAGTTTCATCGCGACACTCCGACTCTCCCCTAACTCTCGAAGGAACGCGCCGAAGCCTTGCTTTCGCTTGGCCTGCTTCTCAAGAATTGCATCAGCATCCTCGCCTTCGATGCCGTAAATCTCCTCAAGTATAGTATGGCCGTGTTCGGGCCATAGTGCCACTAGATTGGGGTGGCACGAACTCTCCTCGAATCGAATTACATCCTCCTCGAGCTCCAACACCTCACCATCGGTTCTGACATGGATACCATAGTCTAGCGAATCGAGGACGCAGGCAACAGCAGCCCTCTCCTCCTCGGTGCCATTTAGGTGCTCAAGGAAATCGGAGCGCGAATCTTCGCGGAACCAATGAGTCCCCACTACGAAACCATCCTCAATCGAATTGAGGATGCTGTTCCTGCAGGCCCTAGCCAAAGAGGAATCATCGAGAGAGAATCTCATCCAAGTGCTGAGAACCTCTTCCAGTCTCTCGATTCCAGCGGCTGGTAACTCACGGTCTTCTGGCCAGCCTACCGGTCTCCATACCCACTCGGCTTGGGCAATATCGCTCAGTCTGGGTGGAAGCATGCCCATCGCCACACTCTGACCGAACTGCTCCTCGGAATTCGCCAGCGCGGATCTGGACAACCCAACCAGAGTACCGTCGGTGAACTCAAGCCTCAACCATCCGGTTTCGGTGAGTTCCCCATTCTCGACGGTATCGGACTCTAGGCCAGGGCTCCATCGCAAATCCCCCTCCCCGGAGAGATCTATCGAGGCATTGTCGAGACTCCAGTCAATCCATTCCGAGGGAGGATTCGGAGTAGTGCCAGTGAATACGAAACCGTCGTCCCAAGAGAAGAACCACTGCCCGGACTTGGCGTGCTCATCCCAGACCAAGAGCCTGAGTTTGGGGTGATTGTGATTCTGAATTCCTGCTAGATGGCTCTGCTTTCCATTTCCTCTGCGGATATAGCTGGCGACCCCGAATAGTGGATTCTTGAACACAGCGACCGTGGACCTGTCTTCCTCTGAGGCTGCAAGCAGGCTTCCAGCCAGAGCCCTACAAACCAAATCTCCTCCTTTCTTGGTCATTCGCTTGCGAAGCCATCTGGTGTCGTACCGCTTGATGGATACCGATGAAACCTCCTTCAGAGTCCTCGCCATCAGGTCCTTGGAGAAGAACGACCGGTCAACCTCTCCTTTGATATCTGGTAGGAAGACCTCAGGGTCATCGACCAATTCCTCAAGATTCCTGTCGAGACGGTCTTGTATCTCCTTTGAGGCCTGCTTGATTCCCCTCATACGGATTTTCTTGCGACGGTTCCTGTCGCCGGGAAATCGTACTTCTGCTGGAGGCTTCGCCATGATTCTCGTCCCCGCGACTAGCAACTTATCTTTCATCCCGTCGTATCTTCGGTCAGTCTGCGGCGCTCGAAAGCCTCCTCTTCCATACCACTGAACTCCGCTGCTACGATTAGAGCATGTATGTGACCGCCTTCAACTTCGGATAGACTCCTCATACTGCCCGAGACCACCCGCTCCTCTTCGGTCCCGAGGTCGCTGAGAAGCAGACCGTCCCAGTCTTCCACCGCCGCTTCGAATGCCCCGCTCCGCTCATTCATGCGGACTAGGTGATCCACAGCCTCTCGCGGGGTCATCGGACGAGGCTGCTCAATTCCCATTCCGGTAGGGTCGAGATCCAATAGTGCGAGCGTATGCATCCCCGATTCCTTGTTTCTGCAAATCATCTCGAATGGCGAGGTCGGCAGATAATCTCCATCTGCGAACGGGATAGTGACCTGCCGCCCAAATCTGTAGGACTGCAGCCCTGACAGTGAAACCGCGAGAGCAGTCGCGGTAAGACCGGGAATAACATGGAACCCAATTCCCTCACTAGCGCAGCGCTCCTCGAGATCGATGTGTGTGGTGGCTTGCATAGGGTCGCCGACTACCAATAACGCGACAGGACTACCCCGAGCCTCTTTGAGCATGCTCTCTGGAGCCTCGACTCGGTCGCGCATCAACCGCTCCCATGGACCAACTACTGATTCAAGACGCTCCTCCTCACCCGGCGGAAGTATAGCGGTGTAACCCTCCAAGTAGCGCTTTGAGCACCCTCTAGCTACTCGTCTTGCTCTCTCTGTGATGTGGTCAAGGTCGCCCGGGCCGATACCAATCAGCCACAGCCCGGGGGCTACTCCGTCTTCCGTCATCGTGAAGCGGGCTGCCCCGCTGCACATCATGAACGTGATGCGCCACCTCTCAGTACCCAATCGGCAGGTCGAGCTTGTAATCGACCTGATGCGCGAGCTCAACCTACTTGCTCCAGGCATGCGAGTATTCTCTTCAGAGGACGGCGAATCTAGACTGATTCCGATAGACCCAGGCGCTGCGCTGGAACTTCCACCAGCTCTCGCCGAACACTCTCTCGTAGAACATGAGGGCCACCCAGACGAGAGGATAGACAGTGACTGGTGGTCCCATCTAAGGGAACTCCTCGGTGACGAAACCGTCGATGACGCCGGAGAAGCTTGGCCATCCTCGCACGAGTTCTTCGCCGACATGATGATTGTGAGGATAGATGAGGAAGTATCCAACTACTCACGGGAAATCGCCACCGCCAAACTCCTCTCGCACCCCCACATCAGACTGGTGCTATCGGATGGAGGAGTATTGGGTGAACTCAGGATTCGCAATCTCAAACCAATAGGTGCACGCTTAGATGGCGAAATCATCCTAGACAACATTCCCGAAGATGTGGCCAGCACCA
>MDTD01168457.1_pt1 | contig 20822 bp, 20 predicted proteins | sample 811221 | NCBI WGS metagenome assembly MDTD01 (sample SAMN05326646, study PRJNA326480) | marine metagenome | isolation source: seawater | place: Pacific Ocean: South West | collected 2011
AAAAGCAGAAAAAATTTATCAAGAATTAAAAAAACAAAATATTGACGTATTGTTGGATGATGTTGATGAGAATATGTCTAATAAATTTAAAAAGCATGACTTAATTGGAATTCCTTATCAAATTATCATTGGCTCAAAGTCTAAAGGAAATAATTTAGAATTTAAGGAATTAAACGCTAAAAATGAATTGTTGAGTCTTGATAAAATTAAATCAAAATTAAAAGTAAAATAAATTGTTTACAAAAGCTGAAAGACTTATTTCATTAAGAAACTTGAGACCTAAAAAAAAAGAAGGTTTTTTAAAAATTATTTCAATTTTCTCATTTCTCGGAATAATGTTAGGGGTAGCTATTTTAATCATTGTTATGTCAGTAATGAATGGTTTTAAAACAGATTTAACAAATAAAATTTTAGGACTAAATCCACATGTAGTAATTCAACCTAATAGTTACGAAATAGATGATAATTTCATTCAAAAATTAAAAAAAAATTTTCAAGAAATTGATCTAAGTAAATCATATGCAGGCGAAGGGATTATTATAGGCAATGACAACGCAAAAGGAGTTATCTTAAAAGGCGTGAATGTAAATGAAAAAAAAACAAAGGAATTTTTTACAAATTTTATTTCTCAAGGCTTCATTCAAAATTTTAAATCAAATAATGTTTTTATCGGTTCTGAGCTTGCATTTAATTTAAATTTAAAAGTTGGAGATACGATAAATTTAATGTCATCTGCTTTTGTTGCAACCCCATTAGGTAGTTTACCAAAACAGGAAAGCTTTAAAGTAGCAGGAGTTTTTACAACTAATTTTTTAGAATTTGATCAAAACATAGTTTTTTTAAATATTGATGACGCTTTATCAATTTTCGATAAAGAAAACAAAGATCAGAATATCGAGATTTATTTGGATAACCCTTTAGAAGCAAATTCTTATAAAGAAAAAATTCAAAAGATTAATAAAAATTATTTTATATATACATGGTCAGATTTAAATAAGTCACTTTTCAGTGCTTTGAAGGTTGAGAGAAATGTAATGTTTATAATACTCTCATTAATAGTAGTTGTTGCAGCCTTTAATATAATATCTGGATTAACAATATTAATTAAAAATAAGACAAAAGAGATTGCGATTTTAAAAACTTTAGGTTTAAGCAACAAATCAATTAAGAAATCATTTTTTTTAACTGGTTTAACAATTGGTTTTTTTGCAACTATAAGCGGAGTATTTTTAGGTATTATATTTTCAATAAACATTGAAAAGTTAAGGATATTTTTATCAACTGTATTTAATTTAGAAATTTTTCCAGCAGATATATATTTTTTAGATAAATTACCAAGTGAAATTAACTTAAACTCAATTTTAATTATTACAATCATCTCACTATTAATTTCAGCCGCTGCATCGTATTTGCCGGCAATGCGAATTTCTAAAATGAGTACATTTAGGGCACTAAGGTATGAGTAAAATTTTATTAGAGACAACAAACTTAAAAAAAAGTTATGCGCATACAAATGGCTATATTACTTTATTTCAAAATTTGAATTTAAAAATCAAAGAGGGAGAGCTAGTTGCTCTTGTTGGTCCGTCAGGTTCGGGAAAATCATCGTTGCTACATCTATTAGCTTTGCTTGATGATCCAACACAAGGTAAAATAATAATTGATAAGCAAGAAACTAAAAGTTTATCTTCAGATCAAAAAGATAATTTAAGAAGAAGAAGTATCTCAATAATTTTTCAAGATAATAATTTATTAACAGATTTTACTGCTATTGAGAATATAATGATGCCATTAATAATTAAAAAAGAAAATGAAAAAGAAATACTTAAAAAAGCGGAAAAAATTCTAAGGGAAGTAAAAATTATTAATAGAGCCAATCATTTTCCTAACGAGCTATCGGGAGGAGAACAACAAAGAGTAGCAATTGCTAGGGCATTAATAGCTGAAACAAAATTAATTTTAGCCGATGAGCCTACTGGTAATTTAGATTATAAAACATCCAAAGAAATATTTTCACTTTTTTTAAAATTAAAAAAACTTAAAAAAACAATTATCTTTGCAACTCATAATAGAGAACTTGCTAACAGGGCCGATTACAAGTTGTTTATTTCTGATGGTAATATAAAACGTGTTAATGCGAGCAAATGAGAGAAATTTCAACAACATAAAAATCCATACTCAATATTCCATCTGTGAAGGTGCAATAAAAATTGATGACCTTGCGGAATATTGTAAAACCAATAAAATAAAATCCTTAGGTCTGACAGATAATTACAATTTGTGTGGAGCACTAGAATTTTCAGAAAAATTGTCTAAAGTTGGAACACAGCCAATTATTGGTACACAAATAAATCTTCTAGCAAATAATACTATTGGTAAAATCACTTTATATGCTCAAAGTGAGACTGGATATAAAAACCTCACAAAATTATCATCTTTGAGTTATCTAAATAGCGATCAAACAAAAGACCCATCGTGTGAAATTCAAGATTTAATAGATAATAATACTGATTTAATTCTTCTTACTGGAAATTATAGAGATTTTTTTGGAAAACTTTATTTCTCAAATAAAATCAAAAATTTTAACGAAACAATAGTATTATTAAAAAAATATTTTAAAGACAGGTTTTACTTTGAAATCCAAAGACATGGAGAAAATGAAGAAAAAAATTTTGAGAATTTTCTTCTTGAAAAGTCTAAAATTTTAGAAATCCCCTTAATAGCTAGCCAAGAAGTTTTTTACCTTAATTCTGAAATGTATGAGGCACACGATACATTAGTATGCATTGGGACAAAAAACTTTGTTGATGATAAAAATAGATTGAAATTAAGTGATCAGCACTATCTTAAAAAAAATGAAGAATTAGTCAAGTTATACTCTGATATCCCTGAGGCATTAGAAAATAATTTTAATTTTCATTTACGTTTCAATTTTAAACCTAAAAAATCTAAACCTATTTTGCCATCAATAGCCAACGATCAAAATACTTCTCCAGAAAATGAGCTAATAAAAGAAGCCAAAAAAGGTTTGGAATATAGATTAATGAATAATATTTTAAAAAAAAATCCTCCTAATAATGAGGAAAAAATGAGAAAGATTTATCAAGAAAGATTAAAACACGAAATCAATATTATCAATTCCATGAATTACGCAAGTTATTTTTTGATTGTTTCAGATTATATTAAGTGGGCTAAAAATAACTCAATACCAGTAGGTCCCGGAAGAGGTTCCGGAGCTGGATCTTTAGTTGCATACAGTTTGGATATTACAGATCTTGATCCTATAGAGTATGACTTAATTTTTGAAAGGTTTTTAAATCCTGACAGAATTTCTATGCCAGATTTCGATATTGATTTTTGTGAAGAAAAAAGAGATCGAGTTTTTGAATATTTAAAAGATAAATACAAAGACGGGGTAGCCCACATAATAACTTTTGGAAAACTCAAAGCACGAATGGCTTTAAGAGACGTCGGAAGAGTCCTCGGTTTACCTTACGGTCATGTTGATAGAATTTGTAAGATGGTGCCATTTGATCCGTCTAGACCGCTAACTCTGCAGGAATCGATTGATAGGGAGCCAAGATTTAAACAGGAGGTAAACAATAATCCAAAAGTTAAAAAGTTACTTGAATTATCCTTAAAACTAGAGGGGCTGAATAGAAATATGGCAACTCATGCTGCTGGAGTCGTAATTGCTGGTGAAAAATTAGCCGAACAATTTCCACTTTATGTTGACCACGGTTCGAATTTGATTTTGCCGTCTACACAATATGATATGTATTCGTCTGAGAATGCAGGTTTAGTGAAATTTGATTTACTAGGTCTTAAAACTTTAACAGTTATTGACAAAACATTAAAAAGATTAAAAGCAAAAAAAATAATTCTTAATATTAATAAAATAAGTCAAAATGACGAAAAAGTTTTCTCCCTTTTATCAACAGGTGAAACCACTGGTTTATTTCAGTTAGAAAGCGCTGGGATGAGAGAGGCCATTAAACAAATGAAACCAAATAAATTTGATGACATAATAGCATTAGTTGCTCTTTATCGGCCAGGTCCAATGAGCAATATACCCATTTATAATGATTGTAAAAATAATAAAAAAGAACCTGATTATATTCATCCAACTTTGAAAGAAATTTTAAAATCTACTTACGGCATTATTATTTATCAAGAACAAGTAATGCAAATTGCACAGACTTTAGCTGGTTTTACTGCTGGTGAGGCAGATATTTTAAGAAGAGCTATGGGGAAAAAAAAGAAGGCAGAACTAGATAAACAAAAAGAAAGATTTATTAATGGTGCTATTAAAAATGGGATTGCTAAAGATGTCGCAAATTTTGTTTTTACAAAAATAGAGCCATTCGCCCAGTACGGTTTTAATAAAAGTCACGCGGCAGCTTACGCTTTAATAGCTTATCAAACTGCATATCTTAAAACATATTATAAAGAAGATTTTATTGCGGCTACAATGTCCACCGAATTAACAAATACTTCGAAACTTAGAGAGTTTGTAGAAGAGCTGAAGAGATTAAAAGTAGATATTATAAGACCTTCTATCAACAGATGCTTTGCAGAGTTCAAAGCTATTGATGGAAAAATTTTTTATGGTTTAGGCGCAATAAAAAATGTTGGGTTTGAAGCTATATCCAATATCGTAAAAGATAGAGAAAAGAATGGAAAATTTGTGTCGTTTTCAGATTTTATTTCAAGAGTAGACTCAAAAGATGTAAACAAATTACAATTAGAAGGGCTTACTAAGGCAGGAGTTTTTGATGAGTTTGAAAAAGATAGAAGTAAAATTTTTAGTTCAATACCAAAAATAATTCAACAAATTAAAAATAAAAATGAGGAAAAAAATAATAATCAAACTAGTCTCTTTAGTAATAGCGAAAACTCCAATGATGATTTTCAATTTTTAAAATCCACTCCTTGGAAACAGAAAGAACTTTTAGCAGAGGAATTTAATTCATTAGGATTTTATATTTCAGATCACCCTTTAAATGAGTATGAGGATATTTTTAATCACCTTGAAATTAATTCATACCAAAAATTTTATGAAAACAATTTAAATGAAGGTTTAGTAGCTGGAACAATAATGTCAATTCAAGAAAAAAAGAGCGCAAAAGGAATACCTTATGCTATAGTTAAGTTTAGTGATAGAATATGTGAATTTGAATTATTTTTATTTTCAGAAATATTAATTAATAATAGAGAAAAATTAAAAGAGTCTGAGTCTTTTGTTTTAACATTACAAAAAGATAAGTTTACAAATGATGGAACTAAAAAGAGAATTAATGTAAGAAAAGTTCTAAGTTTAGATGAAGTAATTAACAAACCTTATTCGAGAGTTACTATTGAACTTAAAGAAAATTTTAAAATTGAAGAAATAAAAGATATTTTATCCTCACAAGGAGAAACAGAAATTAATTTAATTATCAATAACCAGAATAAAAAGGCAAATTATGCTCTTAAAAATAATAGAAAATTTGATTTAAAGCACCTAAAAGCCCTAAAATCAAAGAATTACGTGGCAAAAATTATTGTTTAGAGAGTTGATTTTTTAAACTAGTTGTATATATCAATTATTAATTTCGCACACAGTTAAAAGGGCATGGCCCTCCCGGTCCACAAATGTGGAGTTACTGTGGTGGATTAACCGGAAAATATGAACGTACCAAAAGTAGACATAAAACAATTATTAGAAGCCGGAGTGCATCTGGGTCATAAAACACTTAGATGGAACCCAAAAATGAAAAAATATATTTTTGGTGAAAAAAACTCCATACATATTATTGATTTGACTCAAACAGTTGAATTTTTAAGAAACGCTTTATCACAGGTTCATAAAGTAATTTCAGCAGGCGGTAAGTTATTAATCGTTTCAACAAAAAAGCAAGCTTCAGAACAAGTTAGTGATCTAGCGAAAGAAACGGGCCAGTACTTTGTAAATTTTAGATGGTTAGGTGGAATGTTAACCAACTGGAATACTATTCAAAATTCAATTAAAAGATTAAAAAAGTTAGATGACCAACTTTCAAAAGAAAATGTTGGTTTTACAAAAAAAGAAATTTTAAAATTTGGTAAAGAAAGAGAAAAGTTACAACGATCACTAGGTGGAATTTCTGATATGAAAAAAACACCTGATCTCATATTTATCATTGATACTAACATCGAGTCATTGGCAGTCGCAGAGGCTAAAAAATTAGGCATACCTATTATTGCAGTTTTAGATACAAATTCAGATCCTACAGGAATTGATTTTCCAATTCCAGGAAACGATGATGCAAGAAGATCTATAAATCTTTATTGTGAATTATTGAAATCAACGATCAAAGATGCGGAAAAGTTTATTAAGGATGCTGCTAATAAAGAAGAAAATATATCAAAGTCTAAAGAAAAAAAAAATTAATTCTTAATTAATATTTAATGTCAAAAAAAGATTTACTAGATAGTATAAAAAAGCTTAGAGAGCTAACTGGTGTTGGTTTTAAAGACTGTAAAATTGCTTTAGAAGAAACTGGTGGTGATTTAGAGAAATCAATTGAGTTTCTAAGGAAAAAAGGAATAGCTAAAGCGTCAAAAAAAATGAGCAGAACAGCATCAGAAGGTTTGGTTTTAGTTAAAGAAGAAAGCGGGAAAATTTCAATTATTGAAATCAACAGCGAAACAGATTTTGTAGCAAAAAATGAAGATTTTATAAATTTTTGTAAAGAACTTTCTGAATTAAATTTTATTTCAAAAGGCAATTTAGAAAATTTAACTAACTCAAAAATGAATAATGGTTCATCTGTGAAAGATAACTTAGTTAATCTAATAGCTAAAATTGGAGAAAAGATAACAATAAGAAGAACAAATTTTTTCGATAATACTAAAGGAAAAAATTTTTTTTATGTGCATTCAGCAATTGAAAAAAATATTGGTAAAATAATTTCAATAGTCAAAATAGATGGAATAATTAAAGGAAAAAACGATGATTTTGGAACAAAATTGGCAATGCATATTGCTGCGTCCAACCCTCTTTCTATAGACAAGGATGGTATAGATAAAAAAATAGTTGATAAAGAGCTAGAAATAATTAAAGCAGAAATAATTAATTCAGGTAAGCCGCAAGAAATGGTAGATAAAATTTCAAAAGGAAAAATATCAAAATTTTTAAATGACAACTCTTTGTTAAATCAAATCTGGATAATGGATCCTAAAAAAAAGGTTTCAGATGTTATGAAAGAAAACTCCAAAGAAAATCAAATAAATATTCTAGATTTTGTAAAATATAAAGTTGGAGAAGGAATTTAAATGAGTAGTGAATTCAGCGAAAAAAGTTTTTCAACTAAAATGGATAAAAGCATTCAATCCTTCAAAAAAGATATTTCAACTTTAAGAACTGGAAGAGCAAATACAAGTATGCTTGACACTATTAAGGTCGATGTTTACGGCCAATTAATGCCTATAGAGCAGTTAGCCACAATAAGTGTTCCAGAAGCCCGGTTAATATCGATACAAGTTTGGGATAAGGCTAATACTACATTGATAGACTCAGCAATTCAAAAATCAGAGCTAGGTATTAACCCTCAGATCGATGGACAAATAATTAGATTAAGAATTCCTGACCTTACCGAAGAAAGACGTAAAGACTTAATTAAAATTTTAAAAAATATGGGAGAGAAAGCTAAAATCTCTATTCGAAATATTAGAAGAGAGGCAAATGAAGAATTAAAAAAAAAATTAAAAGATAAAGCTATCTCAGAAGACAACAACAAAAACTATGAAAAAATTATTCAAAAATTAACTGACTTAAATATCGACAATATTGAAAAAATTTTAACAGAGAAAGAGAAAGAGATTAGTCAAATATGAACATACTCAACCATATTGCCTTTATTATGGATGGCAATGGAAGGTGGGGGGTCAAGAAGCATAAAGGGAGAAATTTTGGACATTTAAAAGGAGTTGAAACTGTAAAGAAAATTGTTACTAGTTCGATTAAGTTTAAAATACCAATGGTAACTTTTTATGTATTTTCATCTGAGAACTGGAAAAGACCTAATAGTGAAATAAATTTTTTATTTAAACTCATTAAAAATTATTTCTCAAAAGAAATCAAAAGTGTTATTTCACAGGGTATTAGAATTAATATAATTGGAGATATAAACAAATTATCACCTAATTTAAAAAATACACTTTCACAATCTATATCTTTAACTAAAAAAAACAAAAGAATCACTGTTAACCTCGCAATTAATTATGGCTCAAAAAATGAAATTTTGAGAGCAATTAAAAAAATTAAAAAAAAAATTAATATTAGAAATTTAGAGAAAAACTTATATACCAAAAGCATGCCAAACCCTGACATACTTATAAGAACTGGAGGTTATCAAAGATTGAGTAATTTTATGTTATGGCAATTAGCTTACACGGAATTATTTTTTTTAAAAAAATTATGGCCAGATTTTAATCATAATGATCTTAAAAAAATAATAATTAAATACAAAAAAAGTAAAAGAAATTATGGTGCTATTTAATGAAAAAAAACTTACATAATAGAATAACAACTTCTATAATTTTGATAGCATTTCTTATAATAACTTTCTTTTCAAAAATATTCTTAGTATCTACACTTTTGATTTTTAGTATTTTATCAATAATAGAATTTTTTAATATTTCAAAGAAAATTTTTAAAGAGAACCATATTGGAATTATAATTAACGTATTATTCATTTTTTACGTTTTTACATTTAGTATATTTTTTTTCACTCTTTCTAATTTTGATTATTTAAAAATTGTTTTATTTTCACTTTTAGTGTGTTGTATAGGTTCAGATTTAGGAGGTTATATTTTTGGAAAAATATTTAAAGGACCTAAACTAACGAAAATAAGCCCAAATAAAACAATTTCAGGTTCTTTAGGTTCACTAATTTTTGCCTGTGTTTTTTTTGCATTAATGTTCTTTGTATTTACTTTTGATTTTAGTTACCAAATATTACTTATCGGAATAATTACTTCAATAGCATGTCAATTAGGTGACTTACTTTTTTCTTATCTCAAGAGGAAAGCAGTCTTAAAAGATACTGGAAATTTTTTACCAGGGCACGGTGGTGTTCTTGACAGATTGGACGGCGTATATTTAGGTGTCCCAATTGGATTTATAACGATTCTTATTTTAAACTAATGGCTAAATTATTTTCTATTTTGGGATCAACAGGTTCTATTGGCATAACTACTTTAAACATTTTAAAGAGAAAAAAAATATTCAAAATTAATCTTTTATCAGCTGATAAAAATTTGAATTTAATATGTAATCAAATCAAAGAATTTAAACCACAAATTTTTATTATAAACAATTTAAATGTTTTTCATAAAGTTAAAAAAAAAATGAATAGAAGCAAGACAAAAGTCATTTATTCAAAAAATTTTTCTTATAAGTATTTAAGATATTCAGATGTAACTTTATCAGCTATACCAGGTATTGAAGGTTTAGAACCAACTATTCAAATGATTAAAAAGAGTAGAAAACTTTTAATTGCTAATAAGGAATCTGTTATTTGTGGTTGGGATTTAATAAAGAATTTGTCAAAAAAATATAAAACTATGATTGTTCCAATAGACTCAGAGCACTTTTCAATTATGCAATTATTAAAAAATTATAAATTGAAGGATATAAATAGAATATATCTTACAGCATCAGGGGGTCCCTTTTTAAATAAAAGATATTCGGAATTACAAAAAATTAAACCTAAGCAGGCATTAAAGCATCCTAAGTGGAAAATGGGGAAAAAAATTACAATTAATTCATCTACATTGATGAATAAGATTTTAGAATTAGTTGAGGCCCAAAAAATTTTTAATATTCCAAACAAAAAACTAAATATAATTATTCATCCAGAATCTTTGGTGCATGCAATAATTGAACTAAATAATGGTCTATCAAAATTTTTATACCATGAAACCTCTATGACTATTCCAATTGCGAATGCTATTTTTGATAATCAAATTAATATAAAAGATTTCTACACAATCAAAACAAAAAATAATTTAAAAAATCTTTCATTTAGAAAAGTTGATAGTAGAAATTTTCCAATGATAAAATTAAAAAACAAAATATTTCAATATTATTCATCGCCGATCATTATTAATGCTGCAAATGAGGTTTTAGTTGATCAATTTTTGAGAAAAAAGATACCATTTTTGAGTATGTACAAAATGGTTTTAATTGTTCTTAGGGATAGAAATTATAAAAAATATGCTATAAAAAAGCCTAAAACAATTAGTCAGATTATTGAAATCAGCGAATGGGTAAAAAAGACTATATTTAACAAATTAAGAAAAAATGTTTAAAAAAATATTATATATCACAATCGTACTTCTTAACTTTTCTACAATGAAAGCAGAAATAGTTAAGAGCATTCAAATTTCAGGAAATCAAAGAGTGAGTGAGGAAACTATAAAAGTGTACGGTGAAATTGAAATAAACAAAAATTATGAAGAGTCAGATCTTAATAATATATTACAAAATTTAAACGCAACTAATTTTTTTGAAGACATTCAAATTAGAATTAATAAAAATGTTTTATTAATAAATTTAAAAGAGTATCCAGTAGTATCGCAACTTTTATTAATAGGCGAACCAAGTAAAAAATATAAAGAGCAAATTAAGAAACTAATGTCATCAAAGGAAAAACAATCTTTTATTAAATCTAACTTATCTAAAGATATTGATTTAATTAAAAATCTTTATAGCACAATTGGATACGGTTCTAGCAAAATAGATGCAAAAATAAAAAAAATTGACGAAAGATCGGTAGAATTAATTATAGAAATAGATAGAGGAAATAAAACTAAAATTTCATCTATAAAATTTATTGGAGATAAAAAAGTGAGAGATAGACGGTTGAGAGATATAATAGTGAGTGAAGAACATAAATTTTATAAAGTAATATCAAATAATTCAAATTTTAGTAAAACTCAAATACAATTAGACTTAAGATTATTGACCAATTATTATAAATCTGTTGGTTATTATGATGTAAAAATAAATTCAAACTCAGCAGAATTTAATCAAGAGGGAAACGTTGATTTGATTTATTCAATTGATGCTGGTCCAAGATATACAATCAACAAGATCTCAACTAATGCAGATCCAGTTTTTGATAAAGATATATTTAATCCTCTTAAAGATTCGTATAAGAAATATATTGGGAAATATTATTCCCCTTTTTCAGTAAAAGATTTGCTCGACGATATTGATCTTTTAATTGAAAGAAATAATCTCCAATTTGTAGAACATAATGTAGAAGAGATTAAAAATGGAAACTTTATCGAAATAAAATTTAACATCTTTGAGTCAGAAAAATTATTAGTAGAAAGAATAAATGTATTGGGTAATAATGTTACTAATGAAGATGTGATTAGAGGTGAATTATTAATTGATGAGGGTGATCCTTTTACAAAATTGAGTTTGGATAAATCTATTTCAAAAATTAAATCAAGAGGTATATTTAAAAAAGTTGTTTCCGAGACGTTAGACGGCACAGAGAATAATTTAAAAATCATAAATATTAATGTTGAGGAAAAACCTACCGGAGAAATTGCTGCTGGTGCTGGAATAGGAACAAATGGTGGAAGTTTTGGTTTTAGCATAACTGAAAATAATTGGCTCGGAAAAGGAACAAAATTAAATTTTGAATTAGATGTAGACGAAGAGTCATTAGGAGGTACATTAAATTACACACAACCAAACTATAATTTTTTAGGAAATTCGTTAAATTATTTTGTGTCAAGTCAAAGTAACGATAAACCAGATCAAGGTTACGAAAATGCAATTTATTCAGCAGGTATTCAAACCGGTTTTGAACAATACAAAGATGTTTTTGTTAATCTTGGTTTATCAACTTCTTTTGACGATTTACGAACTCAAGATTCAGCATCTGAGTCTTTAAAGAAACAAAGCGGAGAATTCCTTGAGCTTGCAGGAAATTATGGTTTTAAATATGATACGAGGAATAGAGCTTTTATGCCAACAAGCGGTGCTATTTCTTCTTTTAACCAAGTTATACCAATATATGCAGATAAAAGTTTTATTGACAACTCCATTTCCATCAGTAATTACAAATCTTTCTCTGAAGAAAGTATAGTCGGTTCTTCAAAAATATTTATTTCCGCTATTAATGGGTTAAACGATGATAATGTAAGGCTTAGTAAAAGAAAAAAACTTTCCTCAAGAAGATTAAGAGGATTTGAGAGGGGAAAAGTGGGTCCATTAGATGGTACCGATCACATTGGAGGAAATTATGCAGCTTCTTTGAATTTAGATGCAAATTTACCTAAGCTTTTACCCGAGTCATCTGGAGCAGACATTGCTTTATTTTTGGACGTTGCTAATGTTTGGGGTGTCGATTATGACAGTACGATTGATGAAAGTAATGAAATAAGATCATCAACTGGTTTAGCCTTAAATTGGATGTCACCACTAGGCCCTATGTCATTTGTTTTAGCTAATGACTTGAGTAAAGCAGATACAGACCAAACCGAAAGCTTTAACTTCAATTTAGGAACAACATTTTAATGAAAATTTTTATAAAAATTGCTTTAACTTTTTTTTTGTTTTCTTCTATATGTTTTAAAGTTTTAGCAGATGTTCCTTATTATATAGATTTTAAATATATCCTAAATTCAAGTGTAGCTGGAAAAAAAGCACAAGACGAGCTAAAAAAAAGACTTGAACAAGGCGTTGCTTCATTAGAAAAAAAAGAAAAAATGATACAAGATGAGGAAAAAAAACTAATACAACAAAAAAAAGTAGTATCAGCAGAAGAGTATAAAAAAAAGATAACAGAACTTAGAAAAAAAGTTTCAAATTTACAAAAAGAAAGAAATAAAATATTAAGCAATGTATCTAAACAAAGAGCCAAAGCTAAAACTGAATTATTAAAAAATTTAAATCCAATAATCCATGATTATATGAAAGAAAAAAAGATCCGAATGGTAATTAATAAAAAAGATTTAATCTCAGCTGATGAAAACTTAGATATTACTAAGGATATAATGGAAATTTTAAATAAAAAACTTAAATCAATTAAATTAAACTAAAAGTTTAATGATTTCGAAAATATTTTTTAAAAAAAGAATTTTTAAACTTAAAGAACTTTTTCCTAAAATAAAATTTAAAATAGATAAATCTTTCGAAGAAATTAAACCGCTTCAAAAAGCAAGTCATAAGGACTTGACTTTTTTTGACTCATTAAAATATAAAGATGAAGCAAATAAAACCAAGGCTTTGTATTGTATAACTACTCAAGCACTTGAAAAGTTTTTACCCGAAAAAACTGAAAAAATAATAGTAAAAAACGTCCTTTTTGAATTAGCAAAATTACTAAAAAAAATTTACCCTGATGCAGACATTGATTATCCCGACCTAACTGTGCGTCCTCCTAATAAAAAAAAATACAAATTCGTAAAATTTGGTAACAATGTTTTAATTGGTAAAAATGTGAAAATTGGTAAAAACACGTCAATTGGTTCAAATTCAATTATTGAGCATGATGTGGTTATTGGTAAAGAATGTACAATTGGTTCAGGAGTTATTGTAAAAAACTCTTTGATAGGAGATAGGGTAGTGTTACAAGATAATTGCAGTGTTGGCCAAAAAGGATTCGGTTTTATTCCATTAAATAAAAAAAATATTAAATTTCCACATATAGGTAGAGTTATTATAGAAGATGACGTAGAAATTGCATCAAACTGCTCAATAGACCGTGGCTCTGTTGATGATACTTGTATTGGAAGTAATACTTATTTAGATAATCAAGTACATGTTGCTCATAATGTAAAAATTGGATCAAATTGTATGATTGCAGGACAAGTTGGATTTGCGGGTAGCTCTCAAATAGGAAATAATGTTTCAATAGGTGGGCAAGCAGGTGTGTCAGGACATTTAAAAATTGGCAACAATGTTAAAATTGGAGGTGGTAGTGGGGTTGTAAAAAATATAGAAGATAATCAGATAGTTATGGGATATCCTGCGTTGCCGCTAAGAGAATTTTTAAAAAACCAAAAAAAAAAATGAGCGAAATAGAAATAGATAAAAAAAAAATTGAGAGTTTACTACCGCACAGGGAACCTATGCTACTCATCGACAAACTTACCAAAATTGTTCATTTAAAATCAGCGACAGCAATAATGTACGTTAAAAAAAATGGTTTTTATGTTCAAGGTCATTTTCCTAATCAACCTGTAATGCCTGGCGTTTTAATAGTTGAAGCTTTTGGACAGGCCGCTGCCGCTTTGACTGCTTTTGGAATAGACCCAAAAGAATATGAAAATAAATTGGTTTACTTAATGAGTGTTGATAAAGCGAGGTTTAGAAACCCTGTAATACCTGAGTGCGAATTACATTTGGAGATCGAGGCTGTTAGATCTCACGGAAGAGTTTGGAAGTATAAAGGTACCGCAAAAGTAGATGGAAAAAGAATGGCCGATGCAGAGTGGTCAGCAACAATTGTAGATAGAAAACAATGATACACAAATCGAGTGTTATAGATAAGCAAGCAAAGATTTCAAGCAAAGTAAAAATCGGCCCTTTTTGTTTTATAGGTCCAGATGTAGAGTTAGCAGATAATGTTGAATTAATTTCTAATGTTCATATTGAAGGTCATACCTTTATAGGTGAAGGAACTAAAATATTCCCTTTTGCAAGTATTGGTACTCAGCCTCAAGATTTAAAATTTAAAGGAGAAAAAAATAGTTTAGTTATTGGAAAAAATAATTTGATTAGAGAATATGTTACGATTAATCCTGGTACCGAAGGTGGAGGCTCTAAAACAATTATTGGAAATAATTGTTTATTTATGATTTCTTCCCACATTGCTCATGATTGTAATATCGGAAATAATGTCATAATTGCGAATAATGTTCCTTTAGGTGGACATGTCACTATTGAAGACTCGGTAGTAATTGGGGGTAATTCAGCAGTACAACAATTCACAAGAATAGGAAGATTAGCGATGATAGGCGGTATGACTGGAGTTTTAAAAGACATTATTCCTTTCGGATTATCAATTGGAAATAGGAGCACCCTAAAAGGATTAAATTTGATTGGTTTAAGAAGACATAAATACGAAAATCAAAAAATTATAGGATTAGACAAGGCATATAAAGTAATATTTTCATCGAAAAACTTACATGAAAACTTAAACAAAATTAATGGTGAATATAAAGACAACGAGCTTGTTGGTGAAGTGATAAAATTTTTAGAAAAAGATAAAAAAAGACCAATTTGCTCACCGGAAAATTAAGAATTTATGATCGGATTAATTTTTGGGGAAACAGATTTTCCAAAATATATTTTAAAAAGAATTAAAAAAAAATATAAATACGTAATAATAGACTTAACCAAAAAAAAAAATTTCAAAAAAGATAAAAATTCGTATTCAGTTTCTATCGGCCAGTTTGGAAAGATTATATCAATTTTAAAAAAAACAAATTGTAAAAAAGTTTTATTTGCTGGAAAAGTAGAAAAGCCGAATTTAAAATCAATAAGACTAGATATTAAAGGAATTTATTATATGCCTAAAATAATAAAAAGCTCTAAATTAGGAGACGTAGCAATATTAAAACAGGTTATTAAAATTTTAAGAAATGAAAAAATTCAAACCATAAGTTCAAATAAATTTACTCCTGAAATAAGTTTGTCTAAAGGGAATTATACAGTAATCAAACCAAACTTCTTTGACAAAAAAGATATAAATTGCGGAGAAAAAGCTTTGAAAAAATCCGGAAGTTATTCATTTATACAAGGCGCAATTTGTAGAAATAACAAAGTGATTGCTTTAGAAGGCAGTGGTGGAACCCAAAAAATGATTAGTAAAGTAAAAAAAATTAATAAGTCTCCGTATGGTATATTAATAAAGTATCCAAAAAAGAAACAAGATAAAAGAATTGATCTGCCAACTGTAGGATTAAAAACACTAAAACAATGTAAGGCAGCTGGACTTAAAGGAATAGTTTTGAAACATAAATTGAATGTTTTTTTAGAAAAAAAGCAAAGTATTCAATTCGCAAATAAAAATAAAATGTTTATTCAAGTAAGATGAAAAAAATAATAATATTTTTCCTATTTATTTTTACAAACCTTAATGCCGAAAGTTTTAAATTAGAGAAAATTATTGAGAACCTTGAAAAGCCTTGGAGCCTGTCATTTATAAATAATCAAAATCTATTAATTACTGAAAAGTCTGGAAATATTAAATTTATAAATTTAGAGGAGAAAAAAATAAAAGAAATTAGTCACAATCTTCAAGTTTTAGAAGATGGCCAAGGAGGATTGCTTGATATTCTTTATAAAGATAATATTATTTTTATTTCGTACTCAGAAAATAGATTAAACGGAATGTCTAGCACTTCTATCGCTAGAGCGAATTTTAATGATAAAAAACTCAAATTTAATAATATTTTTCGTGCTGAACCACCAATCAATTCTGGATATCATTTTGGTTCCAGATTAGTAATAAAGAATAAAAATTTATACGCTACTGTTGGAGAGAGAGGGCAAGGAATGATTGCTCAAGACCCCTCTAAACATCCTGGAAGCATAATTAGAATAAAATTAGATGGATCAATTCCAAAAGATAACCCAAAGTTTGTTAGTAAAAATAAATGGCTTCCAGAAATATACCAAATCGGTTTAAGAAATCCTCAGGGAATGTCCTTATCTCCTTATGATAACAAGATTTATTTAACAAATCATGGAGCTAGAGGCGGAGATTGGTTCGGAACAGTTAATTTTGGAGAAAATTATGGTTGGAAAATTTTAGGTTGGGGAGGCACAAATTATTCAGGTACAAAAATAGGCCCCAAGTGGAAACCTGGATATACTAAAGCGATTAAATATTGGGTTCCCTCCATAGCTGTTAGCGCTATGGTAATTTATAAAGGTGATACTTTTAATGAATGGAATGGAGATGCTTTAATAACATCATTAAAAGACCAATCTCTTAGAAAATTAAAGTTTGATAAAAATAAACTCATCAGTGAAAAAATTATATTTAAAGGGAATATTGGAAGAATAAGAGATATCAAAATACACAAAAATGGAGATTTATATTTATTATCTGATAGAGGCGAACTTTGGAGAATGTATAAATGAAAAAAATATTTATACTCACAGGTGAACCTTCGGGCGATAAGTTGGCATCAAAAGTTATTCGAGAGCTTAATAAGATTAATTCAGAAATTGAATATTTAAGCGTTGGGGGTGAAAATTTAAAAGCTTTAGATATTAAATCAATTTATGATTTAAAAGAGATTACATTTATAGGTTTTACAAATGTAATCTTGAATATATTTAAGATAAATAAAAAGATTAATGAAACGGTAAAAGCTATAATAGATTTTAATCCAGATATTTTATTCACGGTTGATAGCCCAGATTTTACTTTAAGAGTTGCTGAACGAGTTAAAAAACAAAACTTAAAAATAAAGACCATTCATTACGTTGCTCCACAGGTTTGGGTTTGGAGAGAAGGCAGAGTTAAAAAAATTAAAAAATTTATTGACCATATCTTGTTGCTATTTAGTTTTGAAAAGCCATACTTTGATAGAGAAAATATGAGTAATGAGTTTGTTGGACATCCTTTGTTAGATGAATCGTCAGAGGGTAAAATTGATATAAATCAAATTTTTGAAAAAAATAAAGCGTTAATATCAGTTTTTCCTGGTAGTAGAAGTTCTGAGATAGAAGTCTTAATGCCAATACTTTTAGATTTTATAAATTTAATGAACAACAATTATCAAGACTTTATTTATATATTTCATTCTACTAAACAATATTCTGATCTAATTCAAAAACATGTAAAATTAAAAAATGTAAAAAATTGTGAAATTATTAGTGATGACAGAATAAAAACACATACTTTGAAAAAGTCTATTTTTGCAATAGCAAAATCAGGAACTGTATCCTTAGAAATTTGTAAATCTAAAATACCCTCAATTATCTTATACAAGATGAATTTGATAAACTATTTTATTGTAAAGATGTTAGTAAAAGTGAAATTTGCTAATATTATTAATATTGCTGCGAAAGAAGAAGTAATTCCAGAATTACTTCAATCAAAATGTAATGCAAAAAATATTTATAAAAATGTAAGTTATCTTATTAATAATCCAAACAAGATGAAAGAACAAATAAATAAAACTCAATTAATTTTAGATAAACTTAAAAGCTCAACACCTTCGGCAGAAAATGCAAGTAAGATTTTAATTAAATATTTATCAATTTAAAATTTTTTTAAGCCAAAAGTATTTTCTAATTGATTGTAATTAATGATATAATACAAAAATGATTGTTTATACACACAATGACTGTTTCTTAAAATTCAATGGACAAAATCATCCCGAAAGAAAAGAAAGACTAGATAGTATTATTGACTCAATAAGATCATCAGACCTTAGTGTAGAATTTAAGGATGCTCCGTTAGCAGATTTAGATACTGTCTCTTTAGTGCATCCGGTGAAATATATTAATAAAATTTTTAAGAATATACCAAGTAGAGGAATTGTTGGAGTAGAGAAGGAACCTTATGCTGACACCATGTTATGCTCTAATAGTAAAAATGCAATTTTAAGGGCTTGTGGATCAGGTATAGCCGCTTGTGATGATCTAATAAAAAAAAATGAAAGAGTTTTTTGTGCAGTGCGACCCCCAGGGCATCATGCTGAAACAGTTAGAGCTAATGGTTTTTGTTTTATTAATAATATTGCTGTAGCTGCTAGATATTTACAAAAAAATTACGCAATTCATAAAGTAGCAATTATTGATTTTGATGTTCATCATGGCAATGGAACACAAGAGATTTTTTTTAAAGATAATTCAGTTTTTTATGGTTCTTCTCATGAATTTCCTCTTTTTCCAGGCACTGGATCAGAAAATGAAACAGGTGTAGGAAATATTTTCAATGCAACCTTAAAAGCAGGAACAGAAAGTAAAGAGTTTTTTAAAATATTTGAAAAAAAAATTCTCAAACCTTTGGATAAATTTAAACCAGAGGTGATATTAATATCTGCTGGTTTTGATGCTCACACCCGGGACCCTCTAGCTAATATCAATTTAAATTCAGAGGATTTTTTTTATATTACTAACAAAATTATTGAAATAGCGAATATTCATTCCAAAGGAAGGGCAATTTCTTTTCTTGAAGGTGGCTATGATCTTGTTGCGTTATCAGAGAGTATCATAGAACATTTAAAAGGTTTAGAAACCCATATTTGACCAATTGTTAGGATCTTGAAATTTATCTATTTCTTTCTTCGAAATTGGTCTAAATAAATAATATCCAATATAAATCATTAAAAAAAATAAAAAAATTGTATTCATTTTCACATTATAATAAATTATTTCTATGAAAATGTTAAAAAGAAAATTCATTAAATTTTTTGGACTTTCAGCATTATTTTCATTTCTTTATCCATTCAATTTTTTAGTAGCTTCAGCTAAAAAACTTTTAAATCCTAATCTATCAAAACAACAACAGGATATAATGTTTAAAGAGGCTACTGAAAGACCTTACTCTAGTCAATTATTGAATGAAAAAAGAAAAGGGTTTTATCATTGTGCTAATTGCGGAGCTAAACTTTTTGCATCAACAGCTAAGTTTGACAGCGGAACTGGATGGCCTTCTTTTTCGGAATCATTACCAGGAGCTTTTAAAACAAAAGTAGATTATTCTTTTGGCATTAAAAGAATCGAGTATCATTGCGCTAAATGTGGGGCTCATCATGGGCATGTTTTCGACGATGGTCCTACAGAATCACGTAAAAGATTTTGTAACAATGGGTTATGTTTAATTTTTAAACCAGAATAATCATGAACCAGTATATTTTAATGCTTTAAATGCTCACTTTTTTGTTCACATGCAACCCATATTGTTCACAATCTATAATGATAAAATTAGCTATTAGTTTAGATTCAAAATATGGATCTAATAACTGTAATTGTAATTGGGGTTATAGTTGCTGCTACAGGTGTATTGAATCCAGAAAAAACTGAGGAAGTTGTACAAGCTCCTAAACCTCAAGTAACAACTTCGGTGCCAGAGCCGGCGAAAGAACCTGAACCAGAGCCTGAACCAGAGCCTGAACCAGAGCCGGAACCAGAGCCTGAACCAGAGCCTGAACCAGAGCCGGAACCAGAGCCCGAGACAGCTCCTCAAACTGAAGAACCCAAAGAGCAAGTTAATGCTCAAACTAATCAAGAACAAGATGCTAAGCCTGAAGAGGAGGAAGTAAAACCGGTAACTGAGGAAACTCCAATAGATGAAGAGAAAGAAGGACTTAGTATTGTAAATATAATGTTGTACATTCTTGGAGCTATTGCAGTAATTGCCGCTGGAATATATTTCTTTATGAGAAGAGAACCTCAACCGCAAACAGCAGCGGATTTAGCTAGAGCGCAATCGCAAGATCCTACTCCTGAGACTCAAGAGGAGCCACAAGCCCAAGAAGAAAATCCTTCTGAGACAGAACAAACTACGCAAGAGGAAACTCAGACGGAAACAACTCAGGAAGAGTCCCAACCAGAAGAGAATGATCAGTCATCTAACAACGATGATGAAAATAATAAAAGTTAATTGATTTAAAATTTTTTTGCACCTTCTAAGTAAGCACACTTCTCACATTTTTTTTCAATTTCAGGCGGTTCATCAAGATTTAAAACATTTTTCATTTCAGCTAATTTTTCTTCAATCCAAGATGTGTCTACGCGATAGGGTATTAGTGTAGTTTTGAAGTCTATTTTATTATCAAATTTATCATTTGTTTTTTCTCCGTTACAA
>MDTD01055329.1_pt1 | contig 20819 bp, 16 predicted proteins | sample 811221 | NCBI WGS metagenome assembly MDTD01 (sample SAMN05326646, study PRJNA326480) | marine metagenome | isolation source: seawater | place: Pacific Ocean: South West | collected 2011
ATTTATTTAGAAAATTTTCATAACGAAAATGATATTGCTGTGTTAGCTCTTTCCATTTCGTTATTTAATGCTATAAAGCCAATTTTGAATGGAATTTTAAACATTATTAACCCTGCAATACAGCAATTAAATAATCCTGAAGGAAAAATTAAGTTAAATAAAATAGTATCGCTTACCTTTGAGCTACTAAACAAAATTACAATTTTCATAATTGCTTTTGTATTTTTATGTCTCAATTTTCTTCCATTTACACAAAAAGTATTAAGTAGGTTTAGCTATAATTTATTTATAGATTTAGCTCTCACTGCTTTAATATTGTCACTCTTTTATATTTTAAATTTAATTTTTCATTCATATGCACTTTCTGTCAACAATGAAAATTATATAATGTACTCTTCGCTGCTTTCTTTTTTGGTTAGTTTAGGTTTGTGGCTTTCATATGATCTATTAGGTAAGAGAATTAACTTAGTTTTAATAATCATTTTGTCTTTTTATCTTATAAATTTTTTAATTTTATCTTTCTTAAGGAGTGAACTTTTTAAAGAAAAACGAATTTTATTTTTATTTACCCTACCGCTTTATATTGGATCTTTGAAAACAGCCTATTACGACAATATATTTTTATTTATTTTTGGATTAATTAGCATTAGCATTTTTTTCTTAATACAACTTAATAAGGTACTTAAAAAGCATAATGTATCAAGTAATTTTCAATTATTTAAAAACTAGATATTTGCTGTAAAAACATTTAAATTTAAAAAATAAATTATAAAGCAGGAAGCAACTATCAAATTACTTAATAAACTATTTTTTTTATCTAAATTTATTACAAGCAAACTTCCAAATAAAGAAAGTAAATTTATAACTGGTGCAATATATACAGATTTGATTGTGTCAGCATTATAGTTATAACTCCCATCAGTAAAGTAAGGATATACAGTAATGAAATAAACAAAACTTAAAAATGTGAATATTGCAACAAGCACACAAAGCATCATCAATATATCTTTTTTTTCATTAAAAAGACTAAGTAAAGTTTTACCAAAAAAGTAAATAAATCCTGTAATAAATATCAATGATGGAATCAGAGAGAACATCATAGTATTACTTAATACTTTGATAGTATTGTCCATGTATTGAAGATTATCTGTATTTGATCTATCAAAAGAAAAATATCCCCAGTAATCACCCCATGTATCAGTATATAAAATTTGTAAAAGACGAGGTTCATCATGATATTTCACAGGATTATTCAAGACCTCTTGAAAGTCAAAACTTGTATAATAACCATTTCCATGATTCGAAAATTTAAATTCCGCACTTTCCCTTGGAAAAGAAACTACTGATCCATAATTATTATATTGATTTAAATAAAACCACCCACCAACTAAAAAAGATATTATTACCGAATAAGAAGTCAATAATATAAATTTCTTTAAGTTAATACTATTTTTTTTATAGATGTAAAAAATGGAAGGTAGCAGCCCAACTATAATTGCAATAGAACTTTGTTTTGTTAACAACATCAACCCAACAACAATTCCAACCTTTGTAAAGAATTTTATGTTATTATTTCCAATTACTATTGATTTAAAAATAGTAAGAATTAAATATCCTGTTAGAAAAACCAAATAAGGCTCAGCTCTAATCATTACAAAAGTTTTATAGTTAAGTGTTGGCAAAAGAAAAAACAAAACAAAAATAAAATTATATTTATAGTTTTGTAGATTTTTCGGTAGAAAAAATTTATAAATTTTATAATAAAAAAATAATGAACCAAGAAATAATAAACCTTGAAAACTCATACTAATTTTATGCCATAAAAAATCACATATCTGTTCATCATCATTTTCAAAGTAGCTATCACAAATAGAGTCAACAATTGAAGGAAGCAAGTAAGGCAAAGGAGGATGATAGTATGCAGGGTTCTGTTCAGGTGTTGGTATTTGATATGGCATTCCCTGTATGTACCAGTATATTAAGTCATAATCATAAGCTTTTTTTTGGTCATAACTGACAATATTAAAAATTAAAACAAAAATAGTTAAAAATATTAATAAATATATAAGAAGCTTGAAAATTGGATTCCCAGAGTTATAGGTTTTTTTATATGCAGAAATTTTAGAAAAATTCATAAATTTAATTTTAATGATATTCTTTCTAAAATTTTCTTGATAATCTTTAAAAAGTAAAAAAATTAATAGATTGTCCATTTGATAAGTAAGATTAAAATGTGATGTTCTCTTGTAAAAATATTAAATTATGAAAAAACTGTACAAAGCTTTTCAATTATTTAACGAAACATCAAAACTGATGAAATTTAAAAAAAAGAAAAGAAGAATTGCTTTTTCTATAGTCTTATCAAATTTGATAGTTGGTTTAGATATCTTAATAATACTTTTTTTTACATCATTTTTAACTGATACAGAAATTCCTTATATAGAAACAATTCTAAGCTATACATTTTTACTTCCCTTTTTAATTTTGGTACGTTTTTTTGCCGTTTATTTAGACACCATGAATATTCAAATTCTACGACTAGGAATTGAGGAACAGCTTAAAAAAGACCTAGTAAAAAAAATTTTTTCTTCTGGAAATTTATCATCATCAGATTCCTATTTTTACATAAATGTTTTATGTCCAAATGTCGCATCTTTTTATCAATATTTCACAACACTAATTGGATCTTCAATACAACTTTTACTATTTACAACATATATTTTTATATCAAATCAAAGTGAGGTAATTTATATAATTGCTGGCGGTGTTTTGCTATACCCATTTATTAGACAACTAATAAAACTTGGAAGACAAAGTTCTCATGTAGCTTTTATTGAAAACCAAGAAGTAAGTGACGAAGTTGAAAAAATAATTGAAAATTTATTTTTGATTAAAATTTTAAAAAAAGTTGATAAAGAAATTGGAAGATACGGTTCTTATTTAAGAAATTATTACACGGCACAAGTAGCAAATCAGAAATATGGTACTTTGAACTCATTATTACCAGTTTCTATAAGCACTTTTGTACTTGCAGTTTCCTTACTTTTTCTAAGTCTCTCATTTATTACTTTAGATTTCATTGGTGTCATAATTAGACTCTTTCAGTCCTTAGGAGTTTTTAATAAAAATTTGAGTTGGGCTGCAACACAGTTTGTGTTTCTAGAAAATTTAAAACTAACTGTTGAAGACCAGGAAAAAAACAACAATATTGTTATGGGGGACTTTGATAGCAAAACTTTAATAAAATTTAATGATGTCTCTTTTAAATATTTATCTTCTGATAATTATATTTTTGAAAAAATAAATTTAGAAATATTTAATAATAAAAAGTATTTAATTATTGGTCCAAATGGCTCAGGTAAAAGTACACTCTTAGGTTTGATGGCAGGGGTATATTATCCTTCAAAAGGCAAAATAAATATTCACAGTAATGAAACAGCATATGTAAGTGCTTATCCAATGATTATTAAAGATTCATTGAGAAATAATCTTTTATATGGCAATGAGACATTGCAGATATCAGAAGAAAAATTAATTGACTATATACATAATTTTGAATTGTATAAAGATTTTGAGGCTAAAGATTTGAATAAAAATGTAAGTAATAAAACATTATCATCAGGACAAATGCAAAAGATAGCATTTATAAGAGCTTTTATTTCCAATCCAAGAATCCTGTTTCTTGATGAGTCTACAGCAAATTTAGATACACGTTCAAAAGAAATTGTAAAGAATCTATTATCCAAAAAAGATTTTACAATTATTAACTCAACTCATAATTTGGAAGATTTTCAAAATTATGATTATTCGATTGAACTTTCTGTCACAGAAGAGGGTTTAACTAAATTATTATTTCAAGATCTAAACTCTATAGACTAAATACTATTAATTATGAAAAAAATACTTGTAGTACATAACAAATACAGGGAAAGGGGTGGCGAAGATATTGCTGTTGATAATGAGATAAACATTTTAAAAAAAAGATATGAAGTAGAAGTTCTATTTTTTGAAAACTATATTAAAAACTATTTTATTCAAATCATATATTTTATTTTGAACAAAAACTTTAAAAATATGAGATTACTAAATAAGAAAATTCAAGAATTTAAGCCTGATCTAGTTTATGTTCATAATACTTGGTTTAATGGTTCGGTTGGTTTATTGAGAATATTAGAAAAATATAACATTAAAACACTTATTAAGCTTCATAATTTTAGGTATCACTGCACAAGGTATTTCTTAGCTAAAAATCATGTAAATAATTTAAATGTATGTGGAGCATGTTCATTTGAATATAAACCTTATAGGATATTTAATAAATATTATGAAAACTCATATTCAAGATCCTTATTAGTTCATAGGCATGGAAAAGCGTTATTTAAATTTTTATGTAAAAGCCATTTCAAAATATCTGTACTCACAAATCACCATAAAGATTTTTTATTGGATCTAGGTGTCAAAAATGAAAATATAATTATCTCACCAAACTATTTTGAAATAGAAAATAATTTAAGCGATATAGATGATGAAGATTATATTGTGTATGCAGGCAGGATCTCAAAAGAAAAAGGAGTTGAAGAGCTTATAAATTCTTTTTTAGATTGTGAATTTAAAGAAACAAAATTAAAAATATTAGGAGATGGACCAGATCTTAAAAAGTTAAAAGCTTCTTATGAGTCAGAATATATAAAATTTTTAGGCTTCCAGACCAACTCAGCAACAATTGATATAATTGCAAAGGCGAAATGTGTTGTAACCGCAACGAAACTTTATGAAGGGCAACCAACTCTACTGTGTGAGGCTTCGCTAATGAAAAAACCATCTATTTTTCCTTCCTATGGAGGAATGGTAGAATTTTTTCCAAATGACTATGAATTAAAATTCAATCAAGGAGACTACAAAGACTTGACTAATAAATTGCTATTAACTAAAAATAGTGATTTATTGAACAAAGTTGGAATGGAAAACCATATATTTATTAGAAAAAAAATAAATCAAAGTGAATATTTTTCTAACTTAGAGCAACTTATAAATAATTTAAAAGATGAAAATTAGTATAGGCTCACCAATATTTACTGGGCCTTATGGTGGTGGTAATTTATTTGTCAAAAATTTTACCAAATTTTTAAAAGAAAAAGGCCATAAAGTAGTTTTTAACTTAAAAGACTCTGATATAGATTTAATTCTTATTACCAATCCATTAAAGTATTCTGAAGCCTCCTCCTTTAATCATCATGACATAAATTACTATTTAAAATTTAAAAACAAAAATGCTTTAGTTGTTCACAGAATAAATGAGTGTGACGAAAGGAAAGGTACTGATAATGTAAATTTCCAAATAATTGAGGCTAATAGAGTGTCTGATTATTCAATTTTTGTGAGTACATGGTTACGAAGTTTGTACAACAAAAAAGGATTAAATATATCAAAATCAAAAGTAATTCTAAGTGGGTCCGATGAAAATATATTTTTTCCTGAAGTAATAAAAAGCCCTTTAGATAATCGAAAATTTAAATTAGTAACTCATCACTGGAGTGGAAACTGGAAAAAAGGCTTTGATGTCTATCAGATAATCGATGATTTATTGGAATCTAGCAAATGGAATTCAATTTTAGACTTTACATACATAGGGAACACCCCAAAAGATTTTGTGTTTAGAAATTCAAACTTAATAGCACCAAAAAATGATATACAATTGGGGAAACTTTTGAGAACTTTTGATGGCTATATCACAGCTTCAAAAAATGAGCCATCTGGAAATCACCATATAGAAGCAGCTCAATCAGGATTGCCTATTTTATATTTAAATAGTGGAGGAACTCCTGAATATTGTGATGGATTTGGAGTAGAGTTTGAAAAAAATAATTTTGAATCCAAACTTTCAGAATTTATGAATGAACATAATAAATTACTTCAAAATATGAATAAATATCCTAGAAATGCTAGCTTATCAAACAAAGAGTATCTAGATTTATTTGAATATCTATATGCAGATAGAAATGAGATTATATCTTTAAGAAAAAAATTAAGCTCAGTTTCTATAATTTATTTTTACCTTATAAATAAAATTAACAATTTTATATTTAAAATATACATTGATACAATTAAAAATTTTAAAAAATATGCAAAACAGTTTTCAAAAAACGACTAAATTATTTTTATACATCTACTTTTTATTACTATATTTAGTATTTATTTTTTCTAGATCTTTTATAGGAGTTTATATATTTGGTTATCGTATTGGAGAATACTTAGTAGCCTTTTCATTACTCTGTGCTTTATTATCTTTAATTTTCTATAAATATTTTTCAAAATTTATTGATATGAAAGTAATAATTGTTTTATTTGTAATGATCTTTTTTTTCGTAGCTTCTGTAATTTTTAGAGGTGAATCATTTTTCCAAACACAGATTTATAGAAATAGCTCTTTCTTGTGGAGTATTTCATATATATTTGTAGGAATCTATATTTCAAACTATTTCAAAATTAGCAAAAAATTTTCAAATTTTTTAAACATCAATCTTCTAATTGCTTTCTATTTACAGTTAGTATATTTTTACCGATTAACGTTAGAATATGGAGCACTTGGAAGTGATTCGACTACTTACGAAGTAAGACTGGCAAACACAATTGGAGAACCAGTACTTGATTTTTTTATATTGTATTCTGATAAATTTGAAACCTATAAAGGAACAAGTTTTTTATTATTTTTCATACTGATAACGTTTATAAGTAATAACTTAAATTCTCGATCAAAAATTGGTTTGGGATTTTTTTACTTATTGTCAGGTTTATATATCCCAGTTTTTTTAATAAGAAGTAGGACCGCAGCATTTGTAGCAATAATTTATGTATTATTTCAAATATTTAAATTTAATAATTATTTTGAAGCAAGTGTGTCAAAAAATTTGATTCTATTGGCAATTTTTGGATTAAGTTTTTTCTTTTCAACGTCACTACTTTATGAAGAAAAAATTAACATTCAAAACTCTGGCGAGGTTTTGGAGTATCTTACATTAGAAAGAAATGCACCTCAAGGTACGAGAAACTTTTTGGAATTAGAAAACGGGAGGCTTTATTCCGGAGATGGTAATTTAAATTGGAGATTACAGATTTGGCAAGATGTTTTTTCTGATCTCTACACCTCAGGACAGCTTTTATTTGGATATGGATTTAACGATAATATTCCCGCGATGGAAAATACTTTGCCTGGATACTATGGAAGGACCGGATTAGATGGTAAAAATAAAAATGTCCATAATTTTGTAGTAAATATGTTTGCTAGAGGTGGATTGACAATAGTTGTTTTATATTGTTTTCTTATTTTTTATTTACTAAAAAGTGATAGAGCTAACAATAATGATTTAAAGTTACATTACTTTCTTTTTCCACTCCTATTTGCATCACTTTTTGACGCTTCTATGGAAAATGTACATTTTCCCATGTTTTTATATATTTTTGTTGGCCTTCATCTATCTGAAAATATTGGTTATCATAAACTCAAATGAAAGCTTTTATAACAGGAATAACCGGTCAAGACGGTTACTACTTAAGTAAATTTTTACTAGAAAAAGATTATGAAGTTCATGGAGTTATAAGAAGAACATCAAACTTTAATACAGACAGGATAGATCCTTTAATTTCCAAATATAAAGACAATAACAAACTCAAACTTTATTATTCAGACTTATTAGACCCATCATCGATAACTAGTCTCATTTCGGGCATTGAGCCCAATGAAGTTTATAATTTAGCAGCTCAATCACATGTTGCAGTATCCTTCAAAAATCCTAATTATTCAATTAGCACCTCAACAACAGGTACGACAACTCTATTAGAGGCTGTAAAAAATGCAAAAAATGAAATAAAGTTTTATCAAGCTTCTTCATCCGAAATGTTTGGCGGAGCTAGTTCCGATCCGCTTAATGAAAATAGTTTACTAGATCCAAAGAGCCCTTATGCTGCTGGAAAAGTCTTTTCTCATAATATGACAAAAATATATAGAGAATCTTATGGATTATTTTGTGCAAATGGCATATTGTTTAATCATGAATCTCCTTATAGAGGGGAAACATTTGTTACAAGAAAAATTACTAGAGCAATCGGAAGGATCGCTAATAATCTACAGACTAAATTAACTTTAGGAAACTTGGAAGCTAAACGAGATTGGGGCTTTGCTGGTGATTATGTTGAAGCTATGTGGTTAATATTACAAAATAAACTACCTGATGATTTCGTAATAGCAACAGGAAAATCTTATTCCGTTAAAGAGTTTGTTGAAAAGGCCTTTACATACGCTGGTTTAAATTGGAATGACTATGTTGTTACAAGTGAAGACTATTTTAGACCTAATGAAGTTAACTATTTATTAGGTGATTATTCAAAAGCGAAAAAAATTCTTGGTTGGGAACCCAAAGTAGATATAGATGAATTAGTTAAGATTATGGTAGATTCAGACATGGAACTTGCTAAACAAGAAAAAGTTTTGTTTGAAAACAGATTATTATTACCTACTTGGGAGCATGCTGTTAAGACTTAGAGTTTTCTAAATACCACTTATAAGTATTTTGGAGACCATCTTCTAAACTTATTTTAGGTTCCCATCCTAATTTAAATAGTTTTGTTGAGTCTAGAAGTTTTCTTGGGTTCCCATCAGGATAGGAATTATCAAAAACAATTTCTCCATCAAAACCGATAATTTTTTGAATTATTAAAACTAAATTTTTTATTGATATTTCCTTATTACTTCCAACATTAATTAACTCATTTTCAATATTATTTTCTAAAACAAACATTATTGCTTTAGCTAAATCATCTACATGAAGGAATTCTCTTAATGGTTCTCCAGTACCCCAGACTGTGAATGTTTTTTCATTATTATTTTTTGCATTTGTCATTCTTGAAATCAAACCTGGTATTACGTGACTTTCATTTTTCGAGAAATTATCATTGGGTCCATACAGGTTTGTAGGCATTAGATTTACAACAGTGTTATCAAAATTTTTTTTAAATGCACTTCCCAATTCTATTGCAGAGAGCTTTGCCATGGCATATGGTGAATTTGTAGGCTCTAATTTTCCTGACATGATATATTCTTCTTTAATCGGATTATCAGCATTAAGTGGATAAATACAACTACTACCAAGATTAATTATTTTTAAATTATTCATTCCAACACACGAATCAAAAATATTAAGATTAATTTTTAGATTTTTAGAAATAAATTCATATCGCTCAGTATTATTAGCTAAAATTCCACCAACTTTTGCTGCAGCATTTATCAACACATCTGGTTCAAAATTCTTAATAGTTTCAGACGTATTCTCTTTTGACAGTAAATCAGTATCATTTCTTGTAGAAAAGTTTGTATTATATTTTTCTTGATAATCACTGTTACTGAGAAGTCTTTTTATAGCACTTCCAACCAATCCATTACTGCCAAAGACTAATATTTTCATAGTAACTACAAATATACCTCTAGATTTTATTTATTTTTGAGTTTTCTACTGACATAAATATACCCATTGTGTAAACCAAGAATGATGAAGAGTAAAGAATTGAATCACTTTTTACAAGATTTAAAAAAATTATTAACAACAAATATCCCCACAAATTCATTCTCTTAAATTGAAAATTTCTTTTAATAAAAATAATTAAAATTAGTAATATTATTGATGTATTGATTACACCAAAAAAAACAAGCATATCTATATAAGAAGAATGTGGTAATAAAAAACTTTGAGTTTCTTTTATTGGTATTTCAGAATATAAATTTGCAAAATTAAAAGGCCCTGAACCAAAATATAGTTCTGTTGTGCTTGGGCTATATTTTGCCACAAAGATTCCCCATAATTCTGATCTATTTATATAAAAAGAAATCGTACTTATTATCGCAAATATAAAACTTATGAAAAAGTTTTCATTATTAGAAAGATAGTTCAAACTACTCGACACATAGCCATCAAGAGTATAATCAGAAGCTGTTTGAATTATTCTAGATTTTGTAAAATTGACAGATTCGAATAGATCAAAACCTCCTAAAAGTGAAATAAATAGGAATAACAAACCAAATAATGAGACAAAAATATATATTTTAAAATTTTTAATAAAAGAAAAATCACTTAAATATATAAAAATTATTATTGATAGGAATAAGGTAAATATCGCACTTCTGTTATTAGACGCCAACAGACCGAATAAACTTGCTAAAAGTCCTAAAGACTGTAACAAGGTAATTTTCTTATTTCCCTCTTTAAATATATAAAAAATTAGTACAAAAATAGTAATAGAAAAAAACTCTCCTATAGACTCAGCACTGGGATAGAATCCTCTCCATGGAATTACTACTCCCAATTCATCTAAACTAAAAACAGATCTATTGTCTGTACTATATTTTTGTTGTCCAAAATATAAAAAACTATAAAATCTTGCTATTGGAAAGTTGGCTGAAAGTAAACCTGCTGTCACGATGAATATTGAAGTGAGGAGAAAATTATTAGTAATCAATTTAAGATCGAAGTACTTGAATGTTCTTTTGCATAATGAATATAATCCAGCAAATACTAAAAATGTTAAAAGAGACCAATACAAAACACTCATGCTGTTATTAGATGTATTTATTAAACCTAAAATTTTATCAGGCTTGAAAGTGTACTGGTTTAAATCTGAATATGCAGAATAAAACCATAAAAAACTTAACAAAATGTAGTAAGTAGTAAAAAGCTTAAATTTTTTGATAAAGGAAATAAAATTATAAACACCAACGTTTGAAATTAACATTATAAAAAAATTTAAATTAAAACCCTGTATCACCCCAATAAATAAAAATACATAAGGTGAGAAGTTAATTATTTTTTCTTTTCTAGTTTCAAATAAATAAAGAGACCAAATGTTTATAACCAAAATAATTAAAAATAAATAGACAAAATGCTTAAACGAATCAAAATCTACTAGATATAAAGTTTTCTGATAATATTTTGGTTGAAAATAAATACCAAATGTATAAATCAGGCTTCCCGCCAATGCGGAGATTAAATATTTTTTAATATCATGCTCAATTGATTTTGTTTTTCTGAGAAATGATAAGATCAATAGAAACCATGAAGAAATTAAAATCAAATTTATTAATGAATTTGCACCAATAGAAATGTAAAAAACATCATTTATTTGATCTATACCGGTAATTTTTCCGTAACATTTAATTGACGAATAGACATTTATATTTATTTTGTAATGGTCCTGGTATAAAACATTTATGTTGTTGAGTAAGAAATGACCGAGTGAAATATCACATGTGTTTATCTCATAAAATCTTAAGTCCGAAGTTATTTTTTCTATTTGTCCTTCATATTCTGGAATTCCGTAAGACCAAGGCAATACAGTAATAATCAATAAAACCAATATAGAATAAGCTAATTTATTTTTAACCACATTATTCTTTCAAGATTGTTTGATCTTATTTATGAGAATTAAAAAAGATGAGAGTCCTAAAAAAATATATGAATTAAAAAGAACATTTTGAAGAAAATATTCTTCTTGCAATAAAGGAAAATAATCCCAACCATTTGATACATAATGGTTACACTCAACAAATGAATTTACTATTACAGAATTTCCTTCATGGTCAAAAACTGTTTTTGGAATAAAATTTGAATCTGGTAGAAAAACAAAATTTGGATCATTTTCAATTTTTGGCTCTTCAAAATTTTTTGGAAAATTTCCGCATATTTGCTCTATGATTTCCTTCATTGTACTTATTTTATATCATTTTGGCTCTAGTTAGTTATACTCAATAAATAAAAATGATAAATTTTGTTTACTGTTTTGATTCCAATTATGACAAGCAAGCATTTACATCTATATCATCACTTCTTGACAACGTAGATGAAAAAATAAATATTGTCATAATACATGAGAGTCAAACCGACATAAACTTTGTACCAAAATTTATAATAGATCATAATAATTTAGGTTCTATAAAAATAAATGTATTTATTGATAAGAATTACAGCTTTCCAAACGTTTTAGATACTCATGTATCTGAAGCAACATATTATAGATTATTTATTGATGAATTATTAGACAGCACAATCGAAGAAGTTGTATATTTAGATTCTGATATTATCTGTAACAATAACCCAATACCAATCATAAAAGAAAACTTTAAAGCACTAAGTAACACAAATTTTGTTTTGGGAGCATGCACAGAGGAAGGAGTACCTGATTCAAAACTGCAAAGTTTAGGTATGAATACAAAAAAATACTTTAACGCAGGGTTTCTTATAATTAATCTTACAAAATGGAAAAAACAAAAAATTAAGCAAAATTTGTTAACTCATCTTAAAAATCCAAATATTAATTTTGAATTTTGGGATCAAGACCTTTTTAATTTTTATTTTGATGGTCAGTATTTGGAACTAGATAGAGTTTTAAATTGGAATATTAGATTAGAAGAAAACTTTTCAAAAAATGAAGAATTAAAATTGTTAAAAAAAATAAAGTTTTTTCATTTTGCGGGTGATAAAAAACCATGGAAAGGACAGGGATTGTTTACAAAAAATGCTGAAATATATCACAAAAATTATAGAAAAATATATAAAGAAAATTATCATATCGAGCACAAATGGAAACCAAGCTCAATAGTGTTTTTGATTAAAGCTTTTTTTAACTTTAATTTTTTTAAAATAAAATTTAAATTGAGTTTTTTAAGATTATTTTTAAAATCACTTTTTAAAATGCATTAGATTAAACATTTCATTAAATTTCTCAAATCCTTGTGGAATTCTTAGTGGAGATGAATTCTTAAATGCTGTCTCGATATCTGGTATAGCTTTTTCAAAATTATTCATGTTAAATATTGAATTTTCTGATAAGATTTCGCTTGCAATTCCTACATCTGTTGAAATTATCGGAGTTTTATTTGTTGCGCATTCAACAATTGACTGTGGCCCACCTTCGACTCTAGATGTTACAATGTATAAATCTAGACAGTTATAAAGCTCATTTAGAACTTTAACATCAACCATTTCAAAATATTTGTATCTTACTTCAAGTTTTTCTAGTCCATTGATTATGTATTGCCTTCTTTTTCCTGAGAGCAAAACTAATGGATTTTTATATTTTAATTTTTCAATTATTTCAATAAACCTATCTGGACCTTTTATTAACTTAGGAGATACTAAATCAAAACCTTCTGTATCTCTCTGAAATGATCCAATTACAAAATCTTGAGTATCAATGTTGTAATTTTCTCTAAGTATTTTTGTATCACTGATATCAAACCATATATTTTGATTTACCCAGAAAGGTATTTTTGTAACATTTTTTAGTGTTAAAGATTTTAATTGGTTAAGTGACAGTTCTGATATGACGTGATATTGATCTACATACTTATCTAATTTATTAAAATTTTTTAAGCCTTCTTTTTCAAAATCTTTTTCTTCAAAATGGTGAATTGTGCATAAAACTTTTTTATTTTTTAAATTTTTTCTTTTTATCTTCTTCCATATCCATGGAGCAATTATCCAAATAATATCTGCTGTTTTAATATCGTTTGTTGTTATTTTTGAATTGTAATTGTAAAATTCTTCTCTAAATCTATCAACAACCCATGATTCATTAACATCAGGAATATAAATTTTCATACTGTATTAAATCAGTTTATATCATACATTTAAATAAATTTAGTAAACATTTTTATTACCCTATTAAATTTCAAAATTAAGACACTAAAATTTTTGATATGAAAAAAAAAAGAAATGTATTCTTATATATATTTCTATTATCTATTCTCTTTAAACCCCTTTGGCTATTTGAAATAAACAACATTAGTCCAAGTGACGATCTTTCTTATTGGCTTCACAGTAGTACCATTGCTCTTGATTTTGATGTGAACTACATAGATGATCATAATCTTAGTCATTATACAATTCATCCAGAAACAAATGCTCCTTTTCATCCACCTGGATCAGGTTATGCAAATGCTCCATTTGTATATATTTTTAATCAATTTGATAAATTAACGAATACTCAATTTGACAGACTAAACCCTACAGGAAGCTTCGCATTTATAGGGTATTTTATGGGTACACTATTTTACTGTTTAGTAGCTTTTTATTTATTGAAAAAAATAATCATCCATAATAAATATAAAAATTATGAAATTTTATACCTCATTATTTTTTTATCAACATTAGTGCATTTCATTAGTGGAAGATTTTTAATGGCTCATTCTTTTGAATTTTTTTTGTGCTCGTTTTTAATTTATATATACGAAACCAGAAGAGAACTAAGTGACCCAAAGAATTTTTTATTACTTGTTTTAATTTACTTTTTACTTTCAATCACCAGACCATCAACATTCATTTACTCTCTTTGTTTAGTTGGTATTTATTACGACTCTTTTAAACCTTTGAAAATCAATAAACAAAACTTTTTAAACTTAAATTTATTTATCTTATTTATTGTTTTCTATGTTTATTTAGCTAATCAGTTGTATCAACAAAATACTATATTTATAAATGTTTCAAACAGCTTATTTTTAAATGAGTATGCCGACTTAATCAACTTTACAAACCTTATTGATGGTTTTAAAAAATTCCCAAATTTTATATTTTCTACATCTATGGGAATTATTTGGATAATGCCAACCGTTGTTTTTCTGTTATATGTCACTATCAATCCGAAAGTATATTTTAGAAATTTAAATAAAATCAAATATATTTCGTTTTTACTTTATATTTTTGGATGTTTTATTGTTCTGTTTATTTGGCAAGGTAAAGATGTATCATATGGTCAAAGATTACTAATAGGTCTTTTACCATTTAGTTTTGTAGTAATTTCAAGTGTAAAAATTAAATATCAAAAGATATTTGGTGGCTACTTTATTTTATTATATACTTCATACTTATATTTTTACTCACCAAATTTAACTTTAGAAAAAGGAACTACACTTTGGGGGACAGTTGTTGATTTTGCACCAACAAATTATTTTTCAAATTTATTTGCTTATTTTTATCAATTAGAAAATATTTTATATATTTTGTTAAAAAATATTTATGCGATCAATTTTATCAAATTCACTGGTTTTCAAAATAGTAATTTTGCTAAAAATATTTTTACAACTTTACCAGAAGACAGTTACACAAAATTAATAGAACTAATAAACATTTACAGCAATGTAGAGACAATCTATTTAATATCAGTGAATTTAGTTATTTTTATTTTCTTGTATCTTTTAGTAGAGAAAATTATTTTTAAAAAAGAAACTATAATCAACTAGTTAATATGAAAAATGAAACTAATGATAAAGACATAGTTGCATTAGAAATTATGTCGGAAGCGGAGAACTACACCTCCTACATATATTCTCTTCTATTAAAAAACATTTATAAAAAAAATGTATTGGATTTTGGTTCCGGTTATGGTGATTTTTGTAATTTCTTAAATGATAAAAATTTTAATGTAAGTGGTTTTGAACCAAACGAATTAGCATTTAAAAAATCTCTTAACTATGGTTTTGAAGTTTTTAACAACTATGAAAAAATAATTAAAAAGTACAATACGATAACATCAATAAATGTCTTAGAGCATATTGAAGATGACAATGCGGCTTTACAGCAGATAAAGTCACTTATGAACAATGATTCAAGACTAATTTTATACCTTCCAGCCTCTATGAAAATATGGTCACAAATGGATGTAGACGCAAATCATTTCAGACGTTATACAAAAAAAGATATAAGTGAAAAATTAGTTAATTCAGGATTCATTGTCGAGTCAATAGAGTTTGTTGATTTCGTGGGTTGGCTTGTTTTGATTATATTTAAATTTTTCAAAATAAAGCCACAATTTAACAAAAAATTAATTATTTTTTATGATAAATATATTTTTAGATATCTAAAAATATTAGATTATTTCTTTAAAAAATTACTAGGAAAAAATATTTTAATAGTAGCTAGTCTTAGAAGTCCTTAAGAAATATAATTAAGTGCAAATCAAAAAATTTAATCTTTAGTATGAAAAAAATTGTAGTTACAGGTGGTCTTGGATACATAGGAATGGAAATATCCAAACTTTACTCAGGTACTTCAAGAATAAATTCAGTAACAGTTATAGATAATAAATTTTATTCGGAGAGAGTAAGTCAATTAAGGAGATGGGGAATAAACTATCAACAGATTGATGTATTAGATGTTGAAAATTTAAAAAAAATTTTGAAAGATGCCGATATAATTTACCATCTTGCAGGGATAACAAATGTTCCAACAACAATATATGATAAGTCTAAAAAAAATAGTAATGAAATAAGACAAGTAGGAATTACGGGAACTAGAAATATCATAAAATATTCACCTGAATTTTCAAAAATAATTTTTCCATCAACACACGTGATATATGAAGGAATTAAAAATATTAAAAAAGGCATAAAGGAAAGTGATGAACCTAAACCAGTACTTGAGTATTCTACCGGTAAATATATATCAGAAAACGATTTAATTGAATCAAATAAAAATTTTGTAATTCTTAGGCTTGGCTCAGTTTATGGCATGTCGTATGACTCTATACGATTAAACATTATGCCAAATCTATTTTCAAAAACAACCTCTCTTGATGGAAAAATAAAATTACACAATGGGGGTAAACAATTAAAAAGTTTGGTAAATGTTATTGATGTTGCAAGATGCATGAGATTTGTCGGTGAAGATAAAAAGATTAATAAAGAAATTTTTAATTGTACCAACGAAGAACTTACTGTTAAACAAGTGGCTGAAATTTGTAAGAAGTTTAACGATAAATTAGAAATTATTTCTACAGAAGATGAAACACCTAACAATGGCTATACCCTGTCAAATAAAAAAATTATAAATGAAGGATTTAATTTTTTATATAATATTGAAGATTCCATTGAAGAAATGATAAATTCTTGGAAAGAAACCCAATTAGATAATTTAAATGAAATAATTGAAATAGGGCAAGATGAGTTCATAGATAAACGTGGAATCATTTCAAATTATTATATAGATGATTCTATTAATATGATCGGCTACGTAGAGTCTAAGAAAGGTTCAATTAGAGGTAACCATTATCACCCTGTACAAACACAGAAATGCTTATTAATTAAAGGAAAATATATAAGTGTTACAAAAGATCTTCTAAACCCGAATTCTGTTGTTGAAACTAGATTAATTCAGGAAGGAGATCTTTCAACAATACCTCCAAATGTTGCTCATACTATGGTTTTTCTGGAAGATTCAGTTTTTCTAAATTTAGTTAATGGTGGTAGAGAACATGAAAATTATGGCATGACCCATACTTTAAAATTTGAATTAGTAGACAGACAATTAGGAGATCTCCTAATCAAAAGCTATAAAACTGATTGCAGAGTATGTGGAGGTGGTTTAAACCACTTCTTATCATTAGGTCTTTCACCATTAGCAAATAATTTAAATAATCAAAAAAAATCTAATAACGAAATGTATCCATTAGATCTAAATTTTTGTAAACAATGTTCTAATTCTCAGTTAAGTGTTGTTGTTCCACCAAAAAAAATGTTTGATACTTACCTTTATTTATCATCTACTTCCAAAATATTTAGAAGTCATTTCGTAAATTTTGCGCATAAGTTAAAGACTGATTTAAATCTAAATCGAGATTCAATACTTGTAGATATAGGAAGTAACGATGGGATATTCATAAAACCAATCCAAGAACTTGGTATCACATCTATTGGAGTAGAGCCAGCAAAAAATGTTGCTAAAATAGCAAATTCAAATGGCCTTAAGACATTTACAGAATATTTCACTAATAAAACAGTAAATAAGATAACAAAACAATACGGCAAAGTCGATGTTGTAACCGCCTTTAACGTTTTTGCACATAGTGATGGATTACGAGATATTTTAGAGAATGTAAAAAAACTTTTAAAGGAAGATGGAGAATTTATTTTTGAAATACAGTATTTTCTCAGAACAATTAAAGACTTAACCTTTGATAACATTTATCACGAGCATGTTAACTATTGGTGTTTATTATCAATACTTAATTTTTTCAAAGATTCTGATATGAAGGTATATAAAGTTGAAGAAGTTAATACTCACGGCGGTTCGTTAAGGGTTTATGCAACAATGAATAAAAATAAAAGAGCTCATAAGAGTATGAAAGAGTATATTGAAATTGAAAAGAAAAATAAATTAGACAAGATTGAAACTTATTATAAATTTGCTAGTGATGTGGAAAAAATAAAATTGAGCTCTTTAAAAAAAATTGAAGGGATTATCTCAAATAATGAAAAAATTATTGGATATGGAGCTCCAGCCAAGGCTACAACGGTTTTAAACTATTTTGGGATTAACAACTTACACTTTGAATATACAATTGATGACAATCATTTAAAACAAAATAAGTTTATACCTGGAACAAATATTCAGATCAAAAGTATAGATGATATAGAACCTGATATATATGATAATGTTGTAGTTTTGGCTTGGAATTTTTTTAACGAAATAAAAAGGAAAAATTCGAAAATTTTTAAAAATGCAAAATTTTTAAAATTAAAATAAACTCTTCTTTATTATCATCAAAATAACTTTCACTACATGTCTACCCTTAATTTTTTTACCTTCTTCATATGATCTTCCAGAGTAAGAAATCGGTACCTCATAATAAATATTCGATTTTTTTACAACATTGCAAAGTATTTCTGCATGTTGCTCCCAACCTTTAGATTTTAGTTTGTTGATATCAAGAGCAGATTTTTTAAAACAAAGATAGCAGGAATAAATATCAGTAAAAGTTGTATTATTTAATATGTTAAAAAGTGTAGTTATAAACTTGTTTCCTATTTTATGAGTAAAATTGTGAACTCGAGTATATTCTGGTGAGAGAAATCTACTACCAATAACAACTTCAGCACCATATTTTTCAATTACTGAGATTATTTTGAAATAATCACGAGGATTATATTCTAAATCAGCATCTTGAAATATTACATAATCTCCGGTTGCTTCTTCTAAACCTTTAATTACAGCTGCGCCTTTTCCTGAATTTACCTCCAAAGAAACAAGATTATTATATAAATCTGGATTCTTTTTAAGTAGATCATATGTATTGTCAGTAGACCCATCGTTAATAACGATAATTTCATATTCAAAAGTATCAAAATTTTGAGCTTTTATTTCTTCTAAGATATTTAAAATTGTATTTTCTTCGTTAAAAACTGGAACGAGTATTGAGAGCCTCATATTTTATTTACTTTAGTTGTTCCAAAAAAAAAATTTATAAAATAAAAAAAATTCTTTTTAAAACAGATCTAATTCTTAGAATATCCTCTTAATACAAAACGTCTTAACACGTAAAGATTAAAATTTATAATAAAACCAATATTAAACATAAATTTTTGTATCAAATAATGTTCATGTAAATATAGCTATGCAAACATTTCTTGAATAATATAAATATGTATAAATTAAGGAAGATAGTTGTTGAATAATTTAAGAAAAAGAATAAATTTAATTTTGACCGATGGGGTTGGAACGAGAAATTCTGATTTTAGAGAAGAATGGTTAAAAAATGCTTTAAGCGAAATACCAGATGGATTGAAAATATTAGATGCAGGTGCAGGTGAAAGTCAATATAAGAAATTTTGTGATCACTTAGAATATATTTCGCAAGATTTTGCTGAATATGATGGAGTTGGTGACTCAAAAGGGATACAAAAAGAAAATCGAGATTATTCTTCTCTAAATATTATTTCTGATATTACATCTATTCCAGTTTCTGACAATACTTTTGATGTTGTTATGTGTATCGAGGTACTTGAACATGTACCAAATCCAGTAGATGCATTAATTGAGCTAAATAGGGTGTTAAAACCAGGTGGAAAATTAATCCTTACAGCTCCATTTGCAAGCCTAACTCATTACTCTCCTTACCACTATGCAACCGGATTCAACAGGTATTTTTACGAACACCATTTGAAAGAATTAAAGCACAAGTCAGTTGAAATTACTGCCAACGGAAATTATTTTGAATTTTTAGCACAAGAAGTGCGAAGAATTGGAACTATTTCCTCTTCATTTTCAAATAAGAAGCCAAATCTAATTATTAAAATTTCAATGAACGTTGTCTTGTATTATTTAAATAAGTCCTCTAAGAGAGATGATGGAAGTAAAGAAATTTTGAATTTTGGATATAATGTTATCTCAATTAAAACCTAAATTAAGATATGTTTTTCGAATGTGTGTAACGAGAGTTATTTACCTTAAAACCATTAATTTTTAATTATTTCGGAATTTCCACCCATTCCAAAGTGGTTTGTACAAATCAGATAAAGTTTATTTGGAGTATCTGATGTTATTTCAATTTCAACATACGAACCATTGTTTCCAGGTATCCCACTTGCTGTTACATTCGACGAATATTGACTTCCTTCTTGTGATGTCGAAAATCTTAAAGGATGGTTAGAGTTACTATTATCGCTTTGATCAAAACGGTACTTGTTTCCAGACACAACATTTAAGATCAAATTCTGGGAACCATTTAAGAAATACACATTTTGACCGGATCCACCGATTCCTACAGTTACAACTACATCAATTGTCGTTTGTGGAACTGTAGTCGTAGTAGTAGTCGTTTGTGGAACTGTGGTTGTAGTAGTGGTAGTAGTCGTTTGTGGAACTGTAGTAGAAGTCGTTTGTGGAACTGTAGTCGTAGTCGTAATCGTAGTTGTAGTTTGTGGAACTGTAGTAGTAGTCGTTTGTGGAACTGTAGTAGTAGTCGTTTGTGGAACTGTAGTAGTAGTCGTTTGTGGAACTGTAGTC
>MDTD01093116.1_pt1 | contig 20818 bp, 24 predicted proteins | sample 811221 | NCBI WGS metagenome assembly MDTD01 (sample SAMN05326646, study PRJNA326480) | marine metagenome | isolation source: seawater | place: Pacific Ocean: South West | collected 2011
AAATTTAGTCCAATGGATAGATCTCTAAGAAGAGAATTAAAGTCAACTTATGGTAATAACAATTATTGGTTTAACACTGTAAATTACCTTGACATAGTTGAAATAAAAATTCGATGGGATAAAAAAGTTCTACAATTTTTTTTTCCAAAAGAAAAATTAACAACTTCATCTGTTAGATTATTTATTTTGTGGATCACATTACCATCAATTTTTTTAATCTTTATAGCAATCATATTCTTAAAAAATCAAACTCGACCTATTGTCAACCTTGCCAGAGCGGCTGAGAAATTTGGTAAAGGAGATTATGTTAATGAATTTCGTCCATCTGGTGCATCAGAAATTAGAAAAGCCTCATACGAATTTGATAGAATGGCTAAAAGAATTAATAGGCATTTGAACCAGAGGTCAGAAATGTTATCTGGAATAAGTCATGACTTAAGAACACCTCTTACAAGATTAAAACTACAATTGGCTTTAATCAGTCAAAAGGAATTATCTAATAAAATGAGTAAAGACATAGATGAAATGGAAAAGATGTTAAATGATTATTTACAATATGCAAAAACACAGTCGCAAGAGAGTACAAAAAAAATTGAAGTTAACGATTTATTAAACGAGATAAAAAATGAAATAAATAATCAAAACTTCAATTTACAACTTAATGAAAATGTTGTTATTTTTGGAAGAAGACAAGCTTTAAAAAGATGCCTAGAAAATATAATTAACAACGGTTTAATTTATGGTAACAAAGTAAATCTTGTAGTAAATAACTTGCCAAACAGAATAGTAATTTTAGTTGATGATGATGGACCGGGTATTCCTCAAGACCAGTATAAGAATGTTTTCAAACCATTTTTTAGATTAGATAAGAGTAGGAGTTTAAATCAATCTGGAATAGGTCTTGGATTAGCAATAGTTGAGGATATTGTAAATTCACATGGTGGATTAGTTCAACTGTCAAAAAGTAAGCTAGGTGGCTTACAAGTTAAGATCTCTTTGCCCTCTTAGTTTTTTTTTGTAAAGACTTTATTATTTTATCTTGTTTTTGTACTAGTTGTTTGAGAATATCAAATTCCTCTCTACTCACAAGTTGCAACTTATCAATAATTTTATCTTTATTAAACTTTATCCTATTATCTAACTCTTTTTTTATATCCTGGGAGGATAGTAGACCGTTTTCAACAAATCTTGATAGTAATTTGATAAATTTTTCTGAGTTTTTCATAGATATATTTTAAGGAAATAGATATCAATTATGTTATAAAATTTCAAATGTATATCCATAATTTGCAACCTGAATTGTTTACTTTAGGATTTTTTAGTTTAAGGTGGTACTCACTTGCCTATATATTCGGGATATTAGTTGGATGGTGGCTAAGTTTAAAAATAATTGATCATCATTCAAAAATTAAAACATTCTCAATTAATAAAGAGGATTTTTCTAATTACATTACATATATAATTATATCTATAGTTATTGGTGGAAGACTTGGATATGTGCTCTTTTACAATATTAATTATTATATCTCTAATCCAATTGAAATTTTTAAAATATGGAATGGAGGAATGGCTTTTCACGGAGCGTTATTAGGAATCGTCATAGGAACTCTAATCTTTTGTAATAAAAGAGATATTAAGCCTTTTTTGTTTTTAGATATTATAGCCTGTGTATCACCTATCGGTATTTTTTTTGGTAGGATTGCTAATTTTATCAATGGTGAATTATACGGAAAAATTACTGATCAATCTTGGGGTGTGATTTTTCCCTCAATAGATAAATTATTAAGACATCCATCACAGATTTACGAGGCATTGCTTGAGGGTTTAGTTTTATTTTTAATATTAATATTTGTCATTTTTAGAAAAGACTACGTTCAAAGTCGTTGCTCTTATTTATTTCTAATTTTATATTCAATTTTTAGAATAATAAGTGAACAATTTAGGGAACCGGATTTACAGCTTGGTTATCTATTTTTTAGTATAAGCATGGGTACAATTTTAAGCGTAATAATGTTTATCTTTGGTATAGTAATATTTTTTAAATCAAAGCAAAATGCAAATAAATAAAAAAATTTTTAAAAATAAAAATGCAATAGCTGTAGACGATTATTTTCAACGTGTAATGTATGACGATAGGTTTGGTTATTACTTTAGAAAAAATCCTTTAGGCAGCAGAGGTGATTTTATTACCTCGCCCTTAATTTCAATTTTATTTTGTGAAATGATAGCTGTTTGGTTAATAAACACTTGGGAAAATATCGGTAAACCGAAAGTATTTAATATTGTAGAACTTGGTCCAGGAGATGGAACATTAGCATCATCAATATTAAAAACTTTTAAAAATTTTCCAGAATTTAATAAATCAATAAATTTTTTTCTTTATGAAAAAAGTCCTTACCTTAAAAATTTACAGAGGAAGTACATTAATTATAAAAACGTTTATTGGCTTAATAACTTTTCTAAGATTAGAAATGGACCAGTATTTTTTTTAGGTAATGAGTTTTTTGACGCATTTCCTGTAAAACAATTTATAAAAGAGAAAAAGATTTTATTAGAGAAACATTACCAATTTGTAAATAACAAGATAATAGAAACGAATAAATCTGTAAAAGAAAAAGACAAAGCAAAAATAAGAGGGTTCAAATGTTTAAAAAAAAATAAATTTTTTGAGTATCCAAAACTAGGTTTGAAAGAATTAGAAAGAATATGCAAAAAAATTCAAATTAATAGAGGAGGAATATTATTAATCGATTATGGTTACACTAGACCAATTAAAAGAAGTACAATTCAATCTGTTAAATCACACCGTTTAAACAATATTTTCGAAAATATTGGTAACGCAGATATTACTGCTCATGTAAATTTTTCTTTGTTGAGGGAGTTTTTTTCTAAAAAAAAATTTAAGGTGAAAAATCTAGTAAGTCAGAGTTTTTTTTTAAAAAAACTTGGTATATTTGAAAGAGCTAATCATTTGGGTGATACTATGAATTTTAAAGAAAAGTCAGATCTTTATTATAGAGTAAAGAGATTAACAGACAAAAACCAAATGGGTAATCTATTTAAAGTTTTTTTTGCTCACAACATGCCCAGTAATAAATTTATAGGTTTTAATTAATGTTTTATTCTCCTCGATTAAAAAAAATAAAAAATGTTAAGCACTGTTTTTTTTCGAGAAACTCTGGATTTTCTAAAGGGATATATAATAGTTTAAATTGTGGATTTGGATCCAAAGATAATAAAAGTAATATTAAAAAGAATTTATTAAAAGTATCAAAATTTTTAAATATTAAACAAAATAACCTAAAGTTAATGCACCAAACACATAGTGCTAAAGTCATATTTATTAATAAGAAAAACCTTAAAAAAAATAATTTTAGATCCGACGCTCTATTAACTGATCAATCAGCAGTTGGCTTAGCCGTGCTAACTGCAGACTGTGTTCCAATAATAATTATTGATAAAAAAAATAAAATAATTGGATGTATTCATGCTGGATGGAAAGGTGCCTTGAAAGGAGTTGTGGAGAATACTATTAAAATTTTAAATAAAAAAAACAAACACACTAATATCATTGCTGGTGTCGGACCGTGTATTGGAAGAAATAGTTACGAGGTTAGCAAATATTTTAAAAAAAAATTTGATAAGATTAAAAATTATCGTCAATTTTTTAAAAGTAAAAATAACAAAAAGGATTTATTTAACTTAAGAAAGTTCGTAAATTACAAATTAAAGATCTCTGGAGTAAAAAAGATTGATAATATTAATCTTGATACGTTCAAAAATACAAATCTATTCTTTAGTTATAGGAAATCAGTTTTAAACAAAGAAAATGATTATGGAAGGTGCATATCTACGATTGTTTTAGAAAATAAATTAATTTGATAATAGGCTAAAATGGTTGTATAAAATAGAACTCCATGAAAATTCTTTCTGGCACTAGCAACCTTAAATTAAGTAAGGATATATCAAAAATTTTAAAACTTAAACTCGTGAACACGAATATAAAAAGGTTTTCTGACGGAGAAATTTATATTGAGATAAATGAAAATATAAGAGGTAACAGTGTGTTTGTTATACAATCTACCTCTAACCCTGCTAACGATAACTTGATGGAATTATTATTTATTATCGACGCACTAAAAAGATCTTCAGCAAAAAATATTACTGCGGTAATACCTTATTTTGGATATGCGCGACAAGATCGGAAAGTGGTTCCTAGAACTTCAATCTCTGCAAAAGTTGCTGCTAACCTTATTACACATGCCGGTGCTAGTAGAGTTGTTACAGTTGATTTGCATGCAGGACAAATACAAGGTTTTTTTGATATGCCTGTAGATAATTTATTTACCACCCCACTCTTTGCAAGATATATTAAAAAGAAATTTAAAAATAAAAATTTAATATGCGTTTCACCAGATGTTGGTGGTGTGCAAAGAACTCGGGGTTTGGCAACAAAGTTAGAAGCTGACTTAGCAATTATTGATAAACGAAGACCTGTGCCAGGTAAATCCCAGGTAATGAATATAATAGGCTCTGTTAAAAATAAAAACTGTATAATTGTTGATGACATTATTGATAGTGGCGGAACAATTGTTAATGCCGCTGACGCTCTTTTAAAAGCAGGCGCTCTCGAAGTAAACATTTTTGTTACTCATGGAGTGCTAAGTGGAGAAGCGGTAAAAAAAATACAAAAATCTAAAATAAAAAAACTGATAATTACAGATACTATTGATAATAATAAAAAAATTAAAAATACTAATAAAATTGAGGTATTATCGATATCCTCTCTGATGGCAGAAGCAATAAAAAGAATATCTAATTCTACGTCAGTGTCTGATTTGTTTAATTAATACTTGTTTTATTACAAAAGTGTGTTAAATAGCTTCTTCAAAATATTTTATAATGAATAACTTAAAAGCAACAAAAAGAGATAATACAAAAACTAGTTATACAAATAAATTACGTGCAACTGGGTATATACCAGCTATTTTATATGGCGGCCAAAATCCAAATATGAATATAGCTGTTGAAAAAAAATCTATTCAAAACTTAATTAGCTCAGAATCTTTTTTATCTCAGGTAATAGAAATTGAATTAGATGGAAAAAAAGAGAAAGTTTTACCTAGAGATATTTCTTATCACGTATTGTCTGATGAACCAGTGCATATTGATTTTATGAGAGTGGTTGCTGGAAAAAAAATAGTTATAGAAGTTCCGGTAAAATTTATAAATCAATCCGAGTCTCCCGGATTAAAAAGAGGTGGCGTATTAAATATTGTGAGAAGAAAAATTGAAATGAAATGTCCTGCAGAAAATATTCCGGAGGAAATTGTGATAGATCTAACTGGGACAGATATTGGTACTAGTTTAAAAATTTCATCAGTTAAATTGCCAGCTGAAGTAAATCCGACGATAACAGACAGAGATTTTGTGATTGCTACTGTAGCGGCACCAACAATTATTAAAGAGCCAGAAAAACCTGCAGAAACAGAGACGGCCGAAGGAGCAGAAGGTGAAACGCCAAAAGAAGGTGTAGCCGCTGATGCTGCCAGCGCTAAAGAAGGGGAAGTTAAAAAAGATGATAAAGCTGACAAGTCAAAAGAGGCCTCTGGAGATAAAAAACCTGCTACTGAAAAAAAATCAACAGAGAAAAAATAATTTATGCTTTTATTAGTTGGGTTAGGAAATCCAGGTCCAGATAGTTCAAACAATAGACACAATATTGGTTTTAAAATAATCGATGCTATAAATAATCACTTTAAATTATCAAAACAAAAACCTAAGTTTAAAGGATTGTTGACTACTGGTAATATTGACTCTGAAAAGGTATATGCAATAAAACCGCTCACTTTCATGAACAATTCAGGCACAGCTGTTAAAGAGCTAATTGATTATTTTAAGATTGAATCAAAAAATGTAATAGTTTTCCACGACGATATGGATATAGATTTTGGTAAGGTAAAAGCAAAATTTGGTGGTAGTAGCGCAGGACACAATGGTATTGAGTCAATTGATAAATTTATTGGAAAAGATTATTCAAGAGTGAGAATTGGAATAGGACATCCAAAAGAAAAGAGAAAAGTGAATAATCATGTTCTAGAGGATTTTAAAGATGATGAGGAAGACAGAATAAAAGAAATAACAGAAAATATAGTTAAACAGATACCAACGTTATTAAAAAAAGATATTGATCTTTTCTCAAGTAAAGTAAATCAAAACCTTAATGGGATTTAAATGTGGAATAGTTGGTCTTCCTAATGTGGGAAAATCCACTTTATTTAATGCTTTAACGGCCTCAAAAAATGCAGAAGCAGCAAATTTTCCTTTTTGTACAATTGATCCGAACATTGGTGTAGTAGATGTAATTGATGAAAGATTAGATAAATTATCAGAATTATCTAAATCAAAAAAAAAGATTTATACAAACATAACATTTGTCGATATAGCTGGCTTGGTAAAGGGCGCTTCTAAAGGTGAAGGTCTTGGTAATAAATTTCTTTCACATATTAGAGAAGTTGATGCAGTTGTACATCTTTTAAGATGCTTCAAGTCTGAAAAAATCACCCATGTTAATTCAAAAATAAATCCGATCGACGACTTAGAAATAATTAAGACTGAAATACAACTTGCAGATATAGAGGTTGTTCAAAAAAAATTAGATAAAAAAAAAATTAAACTATTAAAAGAAGACCAAATTAATTTACTTAAAATCACATTAGATAAATTAAATAACGATGAAAAATTACAAGATTTAAGTGAGAAAGATAGGTTGTTTTTAAACTCTATAGGATTACTAAGTATAAAACCTAAAATAATTGTTTGTAATATAGATGAAAAAAGTTTGTCAAAGGGGAACGAATTAACGCAATTAGTTAAAGACGGTTTACCTAACGAAAAAGTTTTAATTATTTGTGCTGATATCGAAGATCAAATCATGGGTTTAAGTCCTGAAGAAAGAGAAACATTTATGAAAGAAATTGGATTAAATAAAACAGGCCTTAGCAAATTAATAAAAGAGGGATATGATTTATTAAACTTAGACACTTTTTTTACTTCGGGTCCAGAGGAAAGTAGGGCTTGGACAGTGAAAAAAAATACTTTAGCACCAAAAGCAGCATCTGTAATTCATACCGATTTTGAGAAAAAATTTATTAGAGCTGAAGCTGTTTCTTGTGAAGATTTTTTTAAATACGGTAGCTCAGAAAAATGTAAAGAAAACGGTAAATTAAGAATAGAAGGAAAAGACTATATTGTAAAAGACGGTGATGTACTATTCTTTCGTGTCAATTCTTGACCATATTTTCTTCATACTTAAATAAACTAATATTGACAAAATTATCAAGTAAATTAAAACTTTAACTCCTGTTCGATGTCTAGTTTCAAGCTCTGGTTCAGCAGCCCAGGATAAGAATGTTGTTACATCCATTGCCATTTGACTCTCTGTTGCGTTGGTACCATCAGCATACTCTACTAACCCATCAGACAAAACCTTTGGCATTTTAATTTTATTTCCAATCATATATTTATTGTAATAAACTCCTTCGTCTAATTCATAACCTGCAGGTTTTTCCTCATATCCCATTAAGACCGAATAAATATAATTAGCTCCACCTTTTCTAGCTTTAACCAAAACTGACATATCAGGAGGGTAAGCACCTCCATTTGCTGCCATAGCAGCTTTGTTATTTGGATAAGGTTTTATAAATTTATCTGAAGGTCTACCTGGTCTAGTGAACATTTCACCATCACTATTAGGCCCGTCAGTCACCTCGTAACTTGCTGCAATTGCTTTAATTTCTGCCTCTGAAAACTCTGGACCGCCTGGCTCACCAAGATTTCTGTAGGATAGATATTCCATAGAATGACAAGAGGAGCAAACCTCCTTATAAACTTGAAAGCCTCTTTGAAGAGACGCTCTATCAAACTTTCCTGTCAATCCTTTGAAGCTCCAATCAACTTTAATTGGTTTAATTTGCTCTGCTGAAATTGCTAAACTTGAATAAAATAGAAGATGTAAAATAGTTAATAAAAAACTAAATTTTTTCATTATCTTTACGCGCCATGGAATAATTAGCTGATCCCGTTAAAACTGGCTCGGAAATACTTAGGGGAACTGGATCTGTTTTTTCAAAGTAACCTAAAACAGGTAAAATTACTAAGAAATGTAAAAAATAGTAAATTGTTCCAACTCTGGCTAAAACCAAATATAATCCTTCAGCTGGCATAGCACCAACATATCCAAGCATTAGTACATTAATAACAAATATCCAAAAAAATTGCCTATAAATAGGTCTAAAAACTGTTGATCTAACTTTTGAGGTATCTAACCAAGGAAGAATAAATAAAACTAATATTGCTGAAAACATTAATATTACTCCACCTAATTTATCAGGAACAGATCTTAAAATCGCATAAAATGGTAAAAGATACCACTCTGGAACAATGTGAGCTGGTGTTACCATTGGATTAGCAGGTATATAATTATCTGCGTGGCCCAGCACATTGGGTGCAAAAAAAACAAAGCCTGCGAAAACAATCATAAACATTAACAAAGCAAAAATATCTTTTATAGTTATGTAAGGATGGAATGGAACCGTGTCTTTTGATGGTTTTTGGATGTCAATTCCTACAGGATTGTTATTTCCAGGAACATGTAATGCCCAAATATGTAAAATTACTAATCCTAAAATTAGAAAAGGTATTAAATAATGAAGACTAAAAAATCTTGTAAGTGTTGGGTTATCTACCGAGTAAGCTCCCCAAAGCCAAGTTGTAATGCTTTCTCCAACAAGAGGAATAGCACTAAATAAATTTGTTATTACTGTTGCGCCCCAAAAGCTCATCTGCCCCCACGGAAGAACGTAGCCAAGAAATGCGGCGGCTATCATTAAAAAATAAATAAGTAAACCAATAATCCAAATTACCTCTCTTGGTGACTTGTAAGAACCATAAAATAAAGATCTAAAAATATGAATATAAACAGCTAAGAAAAACATTGATGCTCCATTACTATGGATATATCTAATAAGCCATCCATAATTTACATCCCTCATTATGTGTTCAACGCTTCCGAAAGCAAGGTCAGCATGTGCAACATAATGCATAGCGAGAACAATGCCGGTCACTATCTGAGTAATTAAACAAAAAGTTAATATACCACCAAATGTCCACCAATAGTTTAAATTTTTAGGAGTGGGATAATCTTTTAAATGGGCCGCAAGCGAAAGAAGGGGCAACCTATCGTTTAACCATTTTCCAGCCTTTGATTGTGGTATGTATTCTTTATCGCTCATAGTTATCCAATTTTAATAGTATTATTATCGACAAATTCATATTTTGGTATTTCCATGTTTATAGGTGCTGGACCTTTTCTAATTCTTCCTGAAACATCATAATGTGATCCGTGACAAGGACAAAACCATCCTTTATAGTCACCTTTGTCTGCTAAAGGAACACATCCAAGATGAGTGCAAACTCCTAACATAACCAACCACTCGTCTTTTCCCTCTTTTACTCTCTCCTCATCTTTTTGAGGGTCTTTTAATTCTGACAAGCTCACTGATCTTGCGTCTTGAATTTCTTGTTGAGTTCTTCTTTTTAAAAATACTGGTTTGCCCCGCCATAAAACTGTAATTGATTTTCCAGGTTCAATTTGACTAATATCAACCTCTGTAGTTGCTAGAGCTTGGACTGATTTGTCTGGGTTCATTTGGTCAATCATAGGCCAAACGATAGCCCCTATGCCCACAGCACCCATTGTATAGCTTGCTGTATGCAAAAAATCTCTTCTATTAGTTTTTTTTTCTGGTTGATCCATATTATTGTTTATAAACCTGATTTATTAAGTAAACTATAAAAAAATATTTTCTAGGGTCAGAATGACACACAAATAAGCGAATATGGTTGGCGTAGCTCTTTATAAACCCGATATACCGCAAAATACTGGCGCAATTGTAAGATTTTGTGCCTGTTTTGGTATCAAGCTTCACATAATTGAACCATGTGGCTTCAACATAAACGATAAGCGTTTTAAAAGAGTGACATTGGACTACCGCGAAATTTGTGAAATAATTAGGTATGATGATTATAAAAGTTTTACTGAAAAAAATAAAAAATCAAGAATTATTTTAATGACCACAAAAGCAAATAAATATTATCATAATTTTAGTTTTAAAAACAGTGATATCATATTATTTGGTAGGGAGAGTTCAGGAGCTCCGCAAGAAGTTCACAATAACGTTAATGAAAGATTGAAAATACCGATATCAAAAAAATCAAGATCTTTGAATATTGTTACCGCCGTCGCAGTATCGTCTTCGGAGGCTATCAGACAAACTAAATTAAAATAATTTCATGAATTTAGAAACCAAAAAAAAAATTGTCGATACTTGGTTTAGTTTTTTACAAACACAAATTTGCACTGAATTTGAAAAAATTGAGAGAAAATTTTCAAATAAAAAAAAATTTGAGTTAAAAAAATGGAATAAGAAAAAAAAAAGCGAGGGTGGTGGTTTATCTTACGTTCTCAAAAATGGTAATGTCTTTGACAAAGTCGGAGTAAATAAATCAACTGTATCTGGAGTATTTAGAAAAGAGTTTAGATCTAAAATTTTAGGAGCTGAAAAGAAAGGATTGTACTGGGCATCGGGAATTTCAGTAGTGGCTCACATGAAAAATCCAAAAATACCTGCACTCCATTTTAATACCAGATATATTATTACTTCAAAAGATTGGTTCGGCGGAGGCATAGATGTGACTCCCACTTTTAAAGACTCGAAAGATAAAAATTATTTGCATAAAAAGCTAAAAAAAATTTGTTTTCAAAATAATAAAAATTACTTAAAATATAAAAAATGGTGCGATGAATATTTCTTTTTGCCACATAGAAATGAACCTAGAGGAATAGGAGGAATATTCTTTGATCATGAAACTGGGAATTGGGAAAAGAACTTTAAATTTGTGAGGGAAGTTGGATTAACGTTCATTGAGATATCAAATCATATTATAAAAAATAAATTGAAATTTAAATGGAGCAAAAAAGATAAAGAAAAACAATTGTTCAAAAGAGGTAGATACGTGGAATTTAATCTTTTATATGATAGAGGTACAAAGTTTGGGTTAATTTCTGGAGGAAATATAGAAGCAATTTTGATGTCTCTACCTCCAAATGCAAAATGGAAATAAAATGGAAAAAGAACCAATCACATTACTAGGATTAAAAAAAATAAAAGAAGAATTGGATACTCTAAAAAATATTAAAAGACCAAAAATTGTTGAAGCTATCGCTGAAGCTCGATCCCATGGAGACCTTAAAGAGAATGCGGAGTATCACGCAGCAAAGGAACAGCAATCTCAGTTGGAGAGTAGAGTTATAGAATTAAATGATTTAATTGCTAGAGCAAATATAATAGATGTGACAAAAATAGAAAATAATGGAACCGTAATATTTGGATCAACTACTTTAGTTCAAGATTTAGAAACTAATAAAAAAATTCAATACAAGATAGTTGGAAGAGAAGAAGCAGACGTTTCAAAAAACTTTATATATTATAAAAGTCCTATTGGGAAATCATTAATTGGAAAAAAAGTTAAAGACTTTATAGTTGTACAAACGCCTTCTGGTGAAAGAAACTTTGAAATTCTTAAGGTAGATTATATTTAATTTCTTTTTTGGTTATTAATAATTTCAAAGGCTCTTTTTTCTGATATTTTAAAATCTTGTGCTATCCATTCGGCTTCAAGTAATTTTAATGTTTTGCCTAAGGAAGCTCCCTCTTTAAATCCATTCTGCTTTAAGTAATTTCCATCGAAGGGAAAATTTGGTATTTTATTTTTTTCTATCTCTTGATTAATGAAGTTATAAAAATCATATTTTTTTTTGTAAGTAGTATTATTTGTACTAATTTTATCAGAAAAAAGTAAAAGATTAAGGATTTTTAAGATTTCTTTGCCTAATAAATATGTTTTTTTACCAAGATTTTTTTCAAAATATTTATTATCTTTTTTTGCGTTTTTATACTCTATAGCTATAACTCGCATTCTTTCACTAATGTTATTTGAGGTTTTATACTTATGACAAAAATACTCAAAATTATTTGAGTCATCTATGGTTAATAAAGCAAATTTATGAGAAAGATTTGTATAAAAAACTTTTTCATTAGAAACTGTAAAATTAATTCTATTTAAGTATTTGAGTTCGGGGAATATTAATGAAAAAATATCTTTTAAATTTTTACTGTTATTTATTTTGTAGAAATTTTGAAGATTTATAATTTTTATTAATTCAGATAAAATCCTCTCTTTGGAAATTTTTTTAATACCATTTAAATTTAACTTTATTGCCTCAATAGTGGTCTCTTCTATATGAGACTGATATTGAATAGTAAATCTTATAAATCGTATAATTCTAAGAAAATCCTCTTGAATTCTTGTTTGAGGATCGCCAATAAATTTGACTATTTTGTTTTTAAAATCAGCAATACCGTTTTGTGGATCAAAAAACTTTCCATTTTTACTCATATAAATTGCATTAATTGTGAAATCTCTTCGATTTGAGTCCTCTTTCCAATCATCTATAACCTCTATTTCTGCGTGGCGTCCATCGCTCTTTGTATCTTTTCTTAAAGTTGTTAATTCGTATTTTTTTTTACCAACGATAGTTACAGATCCATGTTTCACGCCTGTATCTATAACATTAAAATTAGAATTTTTAAGTTTTTGTTTAATTTCGTCAGTGGTTAATATTGTTGCAATATCGATATCATCTATCTTTTTTTTATTTAGATAATTTCTTACGCATCCACCAACAAACATAGCGATTTCACCTTTTTTTTGTTCTCCATAATTTTTTTCTAACAAAGTGAATAGTTCTTTAATTTCAAGAGATTTGTAAAACGGAGCGAAATAATTTTTTAATAACAGTGTAAAGTTTATTATAAATTTTTTCATTATATCATTATGGCTGGGGCACTAGGATTCGAACCTAGGATGGCGGTACCAAAAACCGCTGCCTTACCGCTTGGCTATGCCCCAATAACGTAATTTCATATATCATAATTTTTGTAATTTAAATAGTTTTAGTATTAACACACCAATATTTTGGAAATTTTTTTCTAAGATTTTTATAAGCTAAATTGGCTTGGGATTTGCTTTTAAAAAGACCAAAACAGGCTGACCCTGACCCTGTCATCCTTGCTAAAACACAGCCTTTTTGTGAGCCAATATTATTAATTAAATTTGTTATCTTAGGATATCGCAATTCAACAACCTTTTGAAGATCGTTATCACTGTTTATTAAATATTTACTTAAACTTTTAAAATCAAATTTTTTAAGCTTCTTAATTTGGCGTTTTTTACTTAGTTCAAAGTTTGAATAAATTGACTGGGTGGAACATTTAACATTTGGAAATACTATAACAAGAAATATTTTAATTTTTTTTTTTATACTATTTATTTTTTTTAAATTTACTTGATATCCAAATGTATTAAAAAACAAAGAATAATCTGTGCCTATAGTTTTATTAAAATCTTGATGATGTTTTAAAAGATCTTTTTTTTTTATAAAATAATTACTTAAAAAAAAAGCGTTACTACTCCCTCCTCCCAGCCCGGAAAAAACAGGAATATTTTTATAGATTTTTATTTTATAAAAGCTATTTATAATTTTTTTTTTTCTTAATAATATTAAAGTCTTTTTAATACTGTTATCTTTTTTGTTAATATATTTACTGAACTTTCCTTTAAAAATTATTTCATCATTTTTACTTTTTATTTTTGAGATATAAATATTGTCAAATAAGTCAATTAAAGCATAGAGATTTCTGATATCATGTAAGTTTTTATTTAATTTTTTTAATACTCTTAGTTCAAAATTAATTTTACCATAAGACTTTACCTGGTTCATAACTCGCTTCGAACTCCGTAAATAATCTTATTTTTTACTTTGTTTCTTAAATTATCCTCTGCTTTTTCCAGCTTAAGAACATAGTTCCAGTAATACCTAGCTTGAATTCTTTCACCAGTCATCCACAATGCGTCTGCGTAGTGATCATTAATAATTGGATCTGAAGGCATTAATTTAACAGCTTTTTGTAGATATAATTTTGCTTGAGTAAATTTTTTTAACTTAAAAAAGGCCCAACCAAGTGAGTCAGTTATATATCCATCATTACTTTTTAAGCTATTCGCTTTTTTTAACATCGCTAAAGACTTTTCGATATTTATACCTTTCTCAATCCATGAGTAAGCTAAATAATTAATTACATAAGCCTGATCAGGCATACTCTTAAGTGAGTTGAGTAAATCATTTTCAGCTTTTTTCCACTCTCCTGCTCTTTCGTAAGAAATTCCTCTTCCATCCATTATCTCATGGTAAAGTGGGTGAGTTTTATTAATCATAGATAAAGCTTTTGAATAATACTCAATTGACTTTTCAAACTTTTCATTATTTTTTAAAAATTCAGCGAAATCAAAAATAATATAAACATCTGGATTTAAAATTTTTTCAAAGTCTTTTGTCACTAGTTTAATAGACGCTTCTTTATCATTTTGTTTTTCAAGAATAAACGCAAGTCTTTTAGTTGCAAACCAACCATACGAAACACCTTTTTTTTTGATTGAGTTAAATATTTTTTTAGCTTCCATATACCTATCTGCAACCATTATATTTTCAGCGTACAATGCCTCGTACGAAGTGAATTCTGGATTCAAATACTTCGCAAGATTTAAGTAATAGTTTGATGCCATAAAAATAGATTGTGAAGAAAGAGCATTAGAAATTACATAAAATATTTCAGAAATTGCATTGGATATTTCTTTACAGTCAAACTTATCTGCATAAGTTTGTTTCTTGCTATTAAGATCGGCTTTTAATTGATTGAGTATCAAATTTCTTGGATTTAGATTTAGTGCTTCGTTAAGAACTTTTTTTGCACTCGAAATTTCATTTTTTGAAATTAAGTAATTTGAGTAAAAATACTTATATCTTGAAAAATCCAAATCCTTATTCTCTGTTAATAGTTTAAACTTTTCTTTAACTAATTCTGTGTCATAATAACAATTTAGAAAAGCTAATTGAATTTTTTTTAAATTTTCAAATCTAGGATCAATTTTTTTTAAACTGTTCTCTGCTTGTAAATAATTTTTGTTTTCTAAATTGGACCAATTATTTATTGATTGTGAAATTATTAACTGAATGGGATTTAAATTTTTAATGTTATTAATTTTAAAAGCATATTCCTTTGTTTTTTTAAAATTTTTATTTTTTAAATGATAAATAAATATAATTAAATTACTCTCAAAATTGTCTAATTTCTTCCTTTCAAGATTTTTTGAATATTTAAAAGCCTCTTGTAGTTTTTGTAAGTTAACTAAAGAATTTAAATAAATTTGAGAATATTTGTAATGTTCATCCTCCAAACCTTTAATCTTTTTGAAATAATTATAAGAATTTAAGTATCCCTCATTATTAAGAGATAAAATTCCCGAAAAGTAACTAGAAATACTCTGGCTTTTATAAATTTTATCTGAATTTTTAGAGTAAGCAGTAGAAAAAATAACTACACTACTTATTGCTATATGTATTATAATTCGTTTTAAAAAATTCATACTTAATGACTAGAAAAATAAATACCAGAATTATCAAATTAAAGAAATACTATAGTTTAATTAATCACAAACTTATATTTAAAAACGAAACTATAAATCGCTATAAAAAGTCTCTTAATCTATCAGAAAAAAAATCGAAGAATTTAAAGGATTTAAAGGATGATATTTCTGCAATAAAAAATTGTGATCTAAAAAAATTTGCAAACAATCTAGTTTTTTCTGATGGTAATCCTAATTCAAAGATAATGATTATTGGTGAAGCACCTGGCGCTAATGAAGATAAAGAAGGTCTTCCTTTTGTTGGAAGAGCTGGGATTTTATTAGATAAGATGTTAGCATCGATAAAACTTGATAGAACTAAAGTATACATATCAAATGTTGTGAATTTTAGACCTCCAGAAAACAGAAAACCAAGTGAAAATGAAATTTCGAGATATTTGCCATTTTTGTTGAGACATATTGAAATTATAAATCCCAAAATAATTTTACTATTAGGAAGTACAGCTCTTAATGCATTAATAGGAAGGGATACAGTTATTTCAAAAGCTAGGGGGAAATGGTATAAAAAAACAATTGGTAATGCTAATCCATTTGTGATCGCTTCATTTCACCCCGCTTTTCTTATGAGGCAACCTGATCAAAAAAAGTTAGCTTGGATTGATTTAAAAATGATAAGAACAAAAATTAGTGAACTTGATTTAAATCCCTAAAAAGTGAGAAATAATATTAATGTTATAGGTGTTGACGAAGTTGGAAGAGGTAGCCTTGCTGGTCCTGTTGTTGCGGCTGCTGTGATACTTAAAAGTGGTATTAAATCAATTAAAATCAAAGATTCAAAAAAAATAAGCTTTAAAAAAAGGCTTAAAATTGCTGACTATATAAAAAAGAATTCAAAATTTTCTATAGGCACAGCATCTGTTAAAGAAATACAAAAATTAAACATTTTAAACGCTTCATTACTGTCGATGAAAAGAGCAATAAAAAAATTAAAGGTTAAAAATAAAAAGATCTTGATTGACGGAAAATTTGCACCAAAAGGCCTTACAAATTATAGAACGATTATAAAAGGAGACGAAAAAATAAAGTCGATAAGTGCTGCATCAATTATTGCAAAAGTTTATAGAGATTTGTTGATGATCAAAATTTCCAAAAAATTTAAAAATTACCATTTAGATAAAAATTTTGGGTATGGAACAAAACTTCACTTAAAATGTTTAAAAAAATATGGTGTAACACCTATACATAGGAAAAGTTTTAAGCCCATACACAATATGTTGTTGAAAGGAAAAATGTAAACACAATACAACATTATTTTCACGTAAAACAAATTGACGTTTGATTCAATTTAAGGTTGAATTAATTAATGTTCAATTCTCTTAATAAAATAATTAACGATGACTGTTTAAAGATATTAAAAAAAATTCCCGATAAAACATTCGACTTAATTTTTGCTGATCCTCCTTATAATTTACAGATTGGAAAAAAATTAACAAGACCTGACTCGAGTAAAGTCAATGGAGTTAACGACAAATGGGATCAATTTTCTGATTTTAAACATTATGACGAATTTTGTAAAACTTGGCTAACAGAATGTAAAAGGGTATTAAAAGATAATGGAAGTATATGGGTTATCGGCTCATACCATAATATTTTTCGCCTCGGTTTTCATTTACAAAATTTAGGTTATTGGTTGTTAAATGACGTGATCTGGAGAAAGAATAATCCAATGCCGAATTTTAGAGGGACAAGATTTACTAATGCTCATGAAACCCTTATTTGGGCATCTAAGCATAAAAAGTCTAAATATACCTTTAATTATCAATCACTCAAATGCTTAAATGATGATTTACAAATGAGGTCTGATTGGAAATTTCCTATTTGCAGTGGAAAAGAAAGGTTAAAAAAAAATGGAAAAAAAATTCATTCAACTCAAAAGCCAGAAGCTTTAATTCATAGAATTATATTGGCGACGTCTAATAAAAATGATGCAGTTTTTGACCCTTTTTTAGGCACCGGAACAACTGCGGTTGTATGTAAAAAATTAAGTCGAAACTATTATGGTATAGAAAAAGACAAAAGATACTTCAGCGCAGCCAAAGAAAGAATAAATAAAGTAAAAAAAATTAAAGACGACTATCTTGATACTATTGTTAATAATAAATCTAAACCTAGAGTGCCGTTTGGTTCTCTAGTTGAAATGGGAATAATCAAACCTGGAGCCTCACTATTTGATCAAAAGAAAAAAATTAACGTTAAAATCATGGCAGATGGCAGCGTCAAGTATAAAGAGACAGAAGGTTCTATTCATAAAATAGCTGCAAAAATTATGGGTACTGAAAGCTATAATGGCTGGACTTACTGGCATTGTGATATAAATGGAACAACAGTGGCAATTGATAGTCTTCGAAAAAAATTTATTAATCAAAAACTAATTTAATTTTTATAAATTAAACCCAAATACGATTTAATAAAAATTTTTCTTTTTAACAAATATCTCATGATAAAGTTTCTAATCGCTTGCATAAACTTACTTGAAATGTGAAATGCAAAAAAATTTAAATTTGACCTTTTTCTAACTAAGTTAGCCCTTTCTAATCTTCTTTGATAATAAGTTTTTTGAATGTTGATTGTTTCTTTGCTCAATAAGTTTGAGAGTTCATAAGCACTTTCAATTGATTGTCCAGCGCCTTGTGCCAGTGTTGGTAAATACCCACTAAAAGCATCACCAATATAAAAGACTTTTTCATTAGAAGAAGGTTTTATTTCTGAAGTAGAATATAATGGCCATGATTTTAAATCTCCCTCAAAACATTTTTTTAAACTAGAATTAAGATTAGTAACCTTTTCAATAAGTATCTTTATGTTATTAGGATCATATTCTTTATTTCTTACTATACATACAAAGTTAAGATCTTTGTTCATATTAATTGGATATATTACCAAATGACAATTTTTTCCCATCATTAGACTGACTCTATTTTCATTTATATTTAGATTAAGCTTTGATTTAAGTATTGTTCTAATTGCAATTGCTTTTTTAAATTTTGGTTTATTTTTTTTCCTTTCAAAAAAAGTTTTAGTATTAGAAAAGATACCATCTGCACCTACCACAATATCGACTAAATCGTTTGTGTTGTCGTCAAATTTTACAAGCACTTTTCCTTTTAACTCTGAAACTTCTTTAATTCTTTTCCCAAATCTCAAATGCTGATTGTAAATATCGTCTTTTAAAAATTCAATTAAAGTTGATCTTTGCAATGTAGTATAATTGATATCATTTAAGTTAAATTGATTAAAATCCAAATCACATATTTTTTTATTTTTGATATTATAAAAATCTACTCCTCCGGGTTGGAAAATTTTTTTTTTATCAATTTTTTCGAATCCAATTTGATTTAAAATTTTAACACTATTAGGTGATAATTGAATTCCGTATCCTTCCTCTAAATAAAAGCTTTCCTCTTTTTCATAAATCATAAACTCATGATCTGAATTTTTCTTTATTAAGTTGGCTAGAGTTAGACCTGCTATACCTGCTCCAATTATGGCTATTTTTTTTTTCATTAAAATAAAGCTGAAACTTGTTTAAAAATTTTTTTTGTAAAACTTGGAATAAATTCTTTATTATCTTCCATAGAATACCAATTATATTCCGGGGGTATCCTATCTGAAAATTTATAATATAGATTTAAATTTAATTTTAAATTAGATATAGAATTTTTATAGTTTTTTAAAAATTTCCAATCTTTATAAATCGCAGTTTTACCTGATTCATGTATAGTTGGTAAATTAAAATTTTTTAAAAAACTAATATTATTACTTTTTGTTAAAGCTATTTGTTTATTTTTATTTATATAACAAAAAATATCTAAGTTCTTTTTTTTTACCATTTTCTTAAACGAATTTTTAATTTTTTTTTTTAGATTTAAAATATTTACAATATTTATTCAAACAACAAATTTTACAATTCGGATATTTTGGTTTGCAAATTAAAGCCCCAAACTCCATTAGAGCCTCTACAAAATCTGCATTACGGTTAGTGTTTAAAAGGTTTTTTTTATTACGCTCGACAAGTTTACCAAAATTTAATCTCTTCTCCTCACGATTTAAATTTCTTGAAAAAACTCTTTTGACATTCCCATCTATGGCGATTGTAGGTTTATCGTAAATAAGTGCTAACAGTGCGTTTCCAGTATATTCGCCTACTCCTGGAAGCTTCTTAATTTCTTCTAATGTTTTTGGAAGTTTCGATTTGTAATTATTAATTAACTCTTTCGAGCAAGCTAGGAGATTTCGAGCTCTTCTATAATAGCCTAAACCCTCCCACATTTTCAAAATTTCTTTTTCAGAACTTTTTGATAAAGCTGCTAAAGATTTATATTTGTTTGTAAAATTATTAAAGTAAGGAATAACTGTCTTAACTTGAGTTTGTTGGAGCATAAATTCACTCAAAAGTCGGTAATAAAGCTTATTTGGTGATTTTTTACCAACACGCCAGGGTAGATTGCGTCTGTTATTATCATACCACGCTAGTATTTTTTTTGGTAAATTAGAATTTATATGCATACTAAAAAAAATTATAATAATAAAAGTAAGAATTTCAAACAAGGCTTAAGACCGTTTTCGTCAGTTATACCCTCCAATTTAAAGAAAATTCTTAAAAAAAGTGGTTATAACTTCTCAAATATAATAGATAAGTGGACAAAAATGGTAAACAGAGATGTATCTGATGTCAGCTACCCGATAACAATTAAAACTGGCAAACACATGAATGGAGGCACTTTAATTCTTAATGTGATACATGGCAAAGAGTTAGAGATAGAGTACAAAAAACAATTAATTATTGATAAAATAAACTCATTTTTCGGATATGAATGCTTAAGCCATATAAAATTAAAGACTATACACAAAAATGATTTTAAAAATAAAAGTAAATCAAACTCTATAATAAAAGATAAGTTTGAAAACAAAATTAAAGTATTAAAGAACCAAGACTTAAAAAAATCTTTATATAAATTAATAAAAGCTTATGAAGAAAAAAATTATTAAATTATTTTTTAAAATTTTCTTATTATGTGTTTTAACTGGCCCTCTTAAAGCTTCTGATAATGTTAAGAACACTCTAAGTTTAGGTCCTGATAGTGCTAAAGTAACTGTGAAAGTTTTTTCCTCTTTGACTTGTCCTCATTGCGCTACTTTCCATCTAGAAATT
>MDTD01163428.1_pt1 | contig 20818 bp, 20 predicted proteins | sample 811221 | NCBI WGS metagenome assembly MDTD01 (sample SAMN05326646, study PRJNA326480) | marine metagenome | isolation source: seawater | place: Pacific Ocean: South West | collected 2011
ATAGAGCGCCAGCGAAACGATGGAAACGAAAACGAGCTGCGCGGGCGAGTAGAACGGACCTTCGACGGCGACGGTGAAGTTCGGCAGAATAAGCGTCAGGATGGCAAGCGCGCCCAGCACACTGAACGCGGCAACCGCGCCCTGGCTGTGAAAGAGCTGCTCGCGGTGCCGTATGCCGCCGATCAAAAGGCTCAGGCCGACGACACCGTTGAGAACCACCATCAGCGTCGCGAAGACCGTATCGCGAGCAATTGTCGTGTCGCCATGGGAGGGGTTAAGCAGCATGGACACCACCAGCGCCACCTCGATCACCGTAACGGCCGCCGCCAGCAGGATCGAGCCGAACGGCTGGCCGATCCGCAACGAAACCACCTCGGCGAAGTGAACGGCGGAAAAGACGGTGAAGACCAGCACGGGTGCTGCAAGGAAGGAGAAGAGCAGCGAGCCGTCATCGAGCACATGGGACACTTCAAGGCCTACGAGGACCCCCGCGGCCAGAATGGGAAGGATCTGCCGCCAGGGGGCGGCATGGGAACCGCCCTGCCCGCTCCCGTCGTCCGGCACAGCCTTGTCGTCCTTCGTCATTTGCCCCACCCCGTCAATTGAACTTGGGCAATCGGTAACCGGACGACATGTCGAAACCGTAAAGACCTTGCATTTCCTTGCTTCATCGTCGCAGTGCCACCGCTCAGGCGGATCCGCGCACCTCCTCCGGCGGCGTCGGCCGGGCCGGGGCCGGACGACATGCGCCGGCAACCAGCAGGGCGACGACCACGAGCGCCAGTGGGTAGGCCGGTGCCAGTCCGTGAGCGACGACGAGATAGGCAGCGAGCGCTCCCGCGAGCACCGCCAGCAGGACCTCGGCCGCATTGCGGGCAATGCGAAGGAAGGACAGCGCCGCGATCCCGTAGAGGATGAGGAAGTTCTGTCCCGCCAGGGCGAGCATCCAGTCGAGGCGGAACAGACCCGCTCCGCTGGCACACAGGACACTTGCGAGGGCGAGCGACGTCATTCCAACGGCAAGCCAGGGACTCCCCCCGCGCGTCGTGCGGACAAACGCCGGCAGAATGCCCTCGCGGCTCAGGGAATAGAGCATTCGCGACACGGCCCAGATCGCGCCGGCAAGGTTCGCCAGGATGATGGCACCCGCCAGCCAGGCAACCGCCATGCCGCCCGAGGCGCCCAGGCTCACGCGCGCAATGTCGACGAACGCGGTCTCGAAGCCCGCATCGAGGCCGAGACGCTGGGTCGCGAAGGCAATCACGAGATAGATCGAGACGGTGAGCGCGAACGAGGCCAGCATCGCAATCGGAAAGTCCCGGCGCGGGTTGCTGAACTCCTCCGCCGTGTTCGCCGCCATTTCCCAGCCCGTGAAGGCGAAGAACAGCATCATGAAGGGCAAGGCCACCCGTGCCGGTTCCAGTGTCTCGGGCAGCAGCGAGGGCACGTGCGCGGCCCCTTCGCCCGAATTGGCCAGAAGTGCGCCGGCCAGCGCCAGCAGGACGATCGCCACCGTGATGACCACCGCCATGAGGGCGTTGACGCGCGACACCAGTGCGCTCGGCGCCATGTGCATTGCCGTGGCAAGCGCGAGCAGGAGAAGACCGCTTGCAAAGGGAGGCAGGCCGGTAACCCCGGAAAGATAGTGACCACCAGTGAGCGCAATGGACGGCAGGCCGAACAGAACCGCCCCCAGAAGCAGAAACGAGGCAACGGTGTATCCGCGCCGGCCAAAGCCGATCATCGCGTAATGGGCGATACCGCCGGCGTCCGGATAGCGCCGCCCCATCACGATGAAGACACCCAGGAGCGGAAGCGAGGCCAGCGCGCAAAGGATCCACGCGAGAAAGGCGTGATCCCCCACCTGCTTCACCGCGAGGCCGGGGAGCGCGAGTATGCCGGCCCCGATCACGATGTTGAGCATGAGCGCAATCCCGCGCGCAATCGTCAAAGGCTTTCGCAAGCCCGACATAGACCTCTCCCGCCGTCCCGGACGTCTGCCGCATGCCGCTGCCTTTGCTCCTGCGGAGGCCCCGGCCGGCATGGCACCGATACCGCCTTGGATAGCCGGGCAAAGCGCGAGAGAGTACCTTGCGATTTGACAAAAGATTTGCGAAATGCGAGAAATTTCTCGCACCAGTTGCAAATATATATCAACTCTCGCACATGCACGGGAAAGGTGGACCGATGGATATCGCCTTGTCGCCGATGGACCGCAAGCTGATCCGCCTGCTGGAGGAAGACTCCCGCCGTTCCTACACCGAACTGGCTGCAATCCTTGGCGTCTCGCGCATGACCGTGAAGAACCGTGTCGACCGGCTGGTGGATCGCGGCGTGATCGAGACCTTCACGATCAAGCTCGCCGATACGGGCCCCAGCGGCCCGACCCAGCCCGCGGCGACCGCCTTCTTCCACCTCAAGCTGAAACGCCCGTTCTGCAAGACCGTCTATGAGACGATCGAGGCGTGGCCGGAGGTGCTTGGAGCATGGTCCATCGCGGGAGAGACGGACATGACGCTGCTTGTGAGTTGCGCCTCGGACGGAACGCTGGAGGAGCTGCGCGACCGCCTCGCCCGGCATCCGGAAGTGCAGGCGCTGTCCACGGCAATGGTTTTGCGCCAGTGGCGTCACAGGACGGACGGCGCCCCCGGCACGGCACAACGCATCCCCGCACCGGACGTCCTGGAAAAAGCGGAGCCGCGGCTGCAGGAGGAGATGTTGTGAACACCAAGACGCGCGCAAATTCGTTTGTGCTGATCTCGACCGAAATCAACCGATGCATCTTCGAGGGCAACGTGGACGAGGCCTTGAGCCTGATCGGCGACTACATGCAGGAAAACGGCATGACAGCATCCCTCGAGATCGTTGCCTCGATCCCGACCAGGGCCATTCCGCGCCGACCGCCACGGTCCGTCCAGTAAGGTCGGGAGCCTAAAGCAGGGCCCGCGCCGCCGGCGCCGCTGTCTGGCGATCCAGGTCGGTCAGCGTGACGATCCTGTTTCCCCGCAGGTCATTGGCACAGACCAGGAACCCCTGCTCTTCCATGTGGGTCAGAAGCCAGCGCGCCCGGCCGGGCGAGCGGGTACCATAGGCCGTGGCGATCTCCTGATCCGAAGGACACGGCTCTCCCTGCAAGGCCGCACGGGCGATCAGCAGATAGACGCCGCGCATCTCCTCCGGCAGGCTCGCGGCCACGGCTTCGGCGGTCGCCCAGATCTCGGGATCGACATCCGTGTCGGAAACGCCGGCCCGCGCCAGTGCGACGCGCTGGCGAAAGCTTGCAAGATCCAGCGGCCGGCCCGACAGCCTTGCGATGCGGCAGCGCACCTGAAAATCCTGATAAAGCGCGGCGACCGGCTGGAAGGCGGCTTCCGGATCCTCGAGCAACTCGCCGATGATGGCATCGATCGCCTTCTCGCGGGCCTCGTCGTTCTCGATAGGCGCAAACTCGAGTGCGTCGCGTGCCGAAGCCTGACGGGTCAGCCGTTCAAGCACCTCCGACGCCGGAACGCTCTCCTGCACGGGCGGACGCTCCGCCTCGGTCCGTTCGCCCTGCGAAGCCGGCTGGAACAGCAGATCCTGAAGATCCTCCGGGCGCGATTGCGGTAGTGGCGTGAGCTTCGGCCCACCACCTCGTCCGACCGTTTCGACAGACCCGATACGCACCTGCAGCGGCCGGCGTGAGACGGCCGGGCCGAGGGCCACGAAGTGTCCGCGATCGAGGTTGCGAAAGGACTCCGCCTGACGCTTCTCCATGCCGAGCAGATCGGCGGCCCGGGCCATGTCGATGTCGAGAAACGTGCGCCCCATCAGGAAATTGGACGCCTCGGCCGCCACGTTCTTGGCCAGCTTGGCCAGGCGCTGGGTCGCGATGACGCCCGCAAGCCCGCGCTTGCGGCCACGGCACATCAGATTGGTCATGGCCCCGAGGGAGACCCGGCGCGCATCCTCACCCGTGTCTCCCGAGGCGGCCGGCGCGAAGAGCTGCGCCTCGTCCACCACCACCAGAACCGGATACCAGTGGTCACGGTCGGCCTCGAAGAGCGCATTGAGAAAGACCGCCGCCGCCTTCATCTGCCGGTCAGGCTCCAGCCCCTCCAGGTTGAGTACAACGGAGACACGATGCGCGCGTACACGCGCGGCAATGACCGCGAGATCCCGTTCGCTCGCCGCCGCATCGACCACCACATGGCCGAACCGGTCCGACAGCGTGACGAAATCCCCTTCCGGATCGACGATGACCTGCTGCACCCAGGCCGCGCTTTGTTCGAGCAGACGGCGCAGAAGATGCGACTTGCCGGACCCCGAGTTCCCTTGCACCAGCAGACGGGTCGCCAGAAGTTCTTCCAGATCGAAGCCGCAGGGCCCGGACGCGCCGCCCCCCATCACTTCGCCCATGTCGATACTGACTGTCATCCGTGAACTGTCATCCGCTTGATGCGCCTTGCCGCCGCCCGGAGGGCCAATCCGGTCGCGCGCCTGCAACGGCGCCGGGCCGCCATGTGCCCATGAGTGCCACACCCCCACCTCGGAATAAACCGCAGGCGCCCGCGACATGTCGCGCACGGTTCGCCGGCCCCCTGGCCGGACAGGACTTGTGACAAGGCGCCAAGTATCGTCGATTCGCCGGCGAACGAAAACTCCTGCAAGCTGCCCCCACGGCATTAGCTACGTGTTTACCGCAGGCCCTGTAAGTCACGATAAACCCGACATCCACAAGGTGTTATTCATGACCGCTCCCTCTCAGCCCACAGATCGACAGACCGGCCTCGACCTTGCCAAGGCAATAGCGGGTTTCCTGGGCATCGATGCGCACGAGACGGGCGACGTCCGGGCCTCGTGGGAAAAACTCGAGCCCGCAATGCCCGGCATTCTCGATTCCTTCTACGAAGCAATCGCGAAGACGCCGGAGCTTGCCGGAATGCTCGGCTCGTCCGAGAAGGGCGTCGCCAACCTGAAGAAGGCGCAGTCCTCGCACTGGGGCCATATCTTCACGCACCCGCTCGGCCCCTCCATCGTCGAGCGCTCGGAGCGTATTGGCGCGGCCCATGTGCGCACGGGCCTTGAGCCCAAGTGGTATCTCGCCGCCTATGGGCGCCTTCTCGTGGACGGAATTCCGGCTCTCGCACGTGCCTATCCGCTTCAGCCGGGGCGCCTTGCCCAGGCCGTCCAGATGCTGGTCGGCCGGATCTTCATCGACATGATCCTGTCGTATGACGCCTATGAGAAAGGCGTTCTTGCACAGCGAGCGGAGGAGCATCGCGCCGACACCGAACTGGTCTCCCTGCGCAATCTCGCCGGAACGATCACCGACGTGAACGACCTGGCCATCGGCATGGCGTCCTTCTCTCGCAACACGAAACGCGCCCGTGAAAGCGGCCAGGCGATCTCCGCGGCAGCGACCGAACTGGTCACCTCGGTCGAGCAGATCGCGTCCAACAGCGATGGCGCGGCCGCGAAGGCGGATGCGACGAACTCGGCCGTTCTTGAAGGCCTGAGCGCGATGCAGGAGGTCTCCGGATGCATGAGCGACATCTCGGCCACCTCCCGGGAAAGCGCGGCCAATCTCGCCGAACTCCAGCGTGCCTCCGAGCAGATCGAAGACTTCCTGTCCGTGATCGAGAACATCGCCAGCCAGACCAACCTGCTCGCGCTCAATGCCACCATCGAGGCGGCGCGCGCGGGTGATGCCGGCAAGGGCTTCGCGGTTGTCGCGCAGGAGGTCAAGAGCCTGGCCACCCAGGCGGCGAAGGCCACGGAGGACATAACTCACCGCATCGCGACCCTGCGCAGCGGCATGACCACGACGCAGCAGGCCATCGCCAGTTCGAACGACGCCATCGAGCGCGGGCAGAAGACGATCTCGGACGCCCACGAGCGCATGAACGAGATCACGACACAGATCGGCGACGTTTCCGAGCGGATGAAGGAAATCTCGCAGATCCTTCAGCAGCAGAAGGATTCCAGCCAGGAGATCGCCGAGAGCATCAACGGCGTGGCGGATCTGGCGGCGGAAAACGATCGCGAACTGGTGTCCATGAGCGAGACGCTGCAGGCGAGCAACGACCGTTTCGCCGCGTCCGCGGGCAACTGGTTCGACGCGTCCTCCAGCCGCTCCATGTGCGAGATGGCCAAGATCGACCACGTCCTGTTCAAGAAGCGCGTGGTGGACACCATCATCGGGCACGACAACTGGTCAACCGGCGAGATTCCCGACCATCACATGTGCCGCTTCGGGCGCTGGTACGAGAGCATCGACAACGAGGCCGTGCGACGGCACCCCGCCTACACCGCGATCAATGCCCCACACAAGCTGGTTCACGCAGCCGCCAAGGCGGCGCTCGAAGCCCATGCCAGGGGCGACAACGAGGCGACATCACGGCACTTGCACGAGCTTGATCGCGCAAGCCGGACGGTGATCCAGGCGCTCGACGAACTGTCGGCCGTTTTCGAGGCGGAGCTTGCAAGGGAAACACCTCCCCCGGTCCTCGCGCGCAAGGCGTCCGCCTGAACGAAAGGCCGCGAGGGGCGCAACCGGCGCGAGCGTCTTCCCGCTTGCGCTTCGTCTTCACATTCGAAATCATGCATTCGTCAGAAAGAGGCCGCAAACTCCAGGCGGCCCGTTCGGGAGGATGACATGATGACACGGTTCCCTTCGCACGTTTCCGGCCGCCTGTGCCTGGCGGCGGTGCTCGGTTGCGCCCTGCAGGCAGCCCCCGCCCTTGCCGAGGACGGCCTCCAGATCAGTCCCGGCGTAACGTCGATGACCGTCGAAACCGAGGACGGGCCGGTCGAAATCACCCGGTCGCGCAACGAGACACAGCTCATCGGCGGCGTTCTGCAGCCACTGGTGCCGGTCCCGGGTGTCCAGCCCGCCGGCGAGCTTGAAGTTCTGGCGGCCCTGCAGGATCCGAATGCGCGGGTCGTGGACATGCGCACGACGGAGTGGCGCGTGAAGGCAACGATCCCGGGCTCGATCCACATTCCCTACACCGAGGTCTCCATGCGCCTCGACGAACTGGGCTGCACCGGCGAACAGGGAAAGTGGGATTGCGCTTCTGCACTGGAGGTCTTCGCCTTCTGCAACGGCCCCGCCTGTCCGCAAAGCCCCACCGCGATCAAGGCCATGGTGCGCGAGGGCTATCCGGCCGAGAAGATCCACTACTATCGCGGCGGCATGCAGGACTGGATGGTGCTTGGCCTGACGACGGCCGAAGGCATGTTCTAGGAACTGTCCCCATAAACGAGACGGATGAATCAAAGACGGGCGGAGCGGCAATGCCGTTCCGCCCGTCCCTGGTTCCGGATCGCGTCTTTCAACGCGGGATCAGGCGAAGGTGTCCTTGAACTGATCGCGCAGGACGTTCTTCTGGATCTTGCCCATGGTGTTGCGCGGCAGTTCGTCCAGCACATAGACCTTCTTGGGCTGCTTGAACTTTGCGAGCTTGTCGGCAAGCGGAGTGATCACCGCATCCGCGTCGATCTTCGCTCCCTTGTGCGGCGCGACGACAGCCACGACCCCCTCGCCGAAATCCGCATGGGGAACGCCGATGACCGCGCTTTCGGCGACGCCCTCGATCTCGTCGATGACGGCTTCCACCTCGGCCGGATAGACGTTGAAGCCACCGGAAATGATGAGGTCCTTCGACCGGCCGACGATGGACACATAGCCGCGCTCGTCGATCCGGCCCATGTCGCCGGTGATGAAGAAACCGTCTGCACGGAACTCGGACGCCGTCTTCTCCGGCATCTGCCAGTATCCCTTGAACACGTTCGCGCCCTTGACCTCGATCACGCCGACCTCGCCCTGGGGCAGGGCCTTGCCGGTCTCGGGGTCGGCGATGCGCAGATCCACGCCCGGCAGCGGGAAGCCGACGGTGCCGGGACGGCGGTCGCCGTCATAGGGGTTGGACGTGTTCATGTTGGTCTCGGTCATGCCGTAGCGCTCGAGGATGGCATGGCCGGTGCGGGCGCTGAACGCCTTGTGCACTTCCGCCGAAAGCGGCGCGGAGCCCGACACGAAAAGACGCATGTGCGAGGCGAGCTCACGCGTGAACGCGTCGCTTCCAAGCAGGCGGGCATAGAAGGTCGGGACCCCCATCATGGTGGTCGCCCTGGGCATCAGCCGCAGGATCTCGTCGAGGTCGAACTTCGGCAGGAACAGCAGCGAGCCGCCGGCCAGAAGCGTCACGTTGGTCGCGACGAACAGACCGTGGGTGTGGAAGATCGGCAGCGCGTGCAGAAGCACGTCGTCCGAGGTAAAGCGCCACTCGCGCATCAGCACCCGGGCGTTGGAGGCCAGGTTCTCATGACTGAGCATGGCGCCCTTGGACCGGCCGGTGGTGCCGGAAGTGTAGAGGATCGCAGCCAGATCATCGGCCCCGCGCGCCACGTCCTCGAAGGAGGTCGCGGACGCGTCGGCAGCCGCGCTGAGCGATCCCTTGCCGGCACCATCCAGCGTCTCGAGCCGGGCACCGGTCTTTTCTGCGATCGGAGCGATGGCATCGCGGCGCGCGGGGTCGCAGACGACGACGGCGGGCTTGGCGTCGCCGACGAAATACTCCACCTCGGCGGGCGTATAGGCGGTATTCAGCGGCAGGAAGACGCCGCCCGCGCGAACCGTACCGAGATAGAGCATGAGCGCGTCCGCGCTCTTCTCGACCTGCACCGCCACGCGGTCACCCGGCGTGACGCCGAGGGCCACCAGAGCGTTGGCATAGGCGGCCGACCGCTCGACCAGTCCGTCATAGGTCAGCGTGGCGCCGTCCGGCGTCTCGATGAAAGGGGCGCTTCCGTCGCTGATGGCTGCGCGGATCTCGGAGAAAAGATGGTTCACTTGCGTCATTCGACAGGGTCCGGTGTCTGTTTCTTCTGTTCTGGCACGGCCTTGAGCAGTCGGGAGACACTGCTCGACGCCGCGACGAGACCCGTTGCGGCAAAGGCTTCGTGGTTCTTTTCGATCTCGCCGAGATCGTAAAGATAGTTGACCATCAGCCCGAAGGACTGACGGCGTCCGTTGGCGGACGGATCGGCGTTCCAGTGCACGCGCTCCAGCCGCGCGCCATTGCCCAGATGGAACCGAGCGACGGGATCGAGCGGCCGGGTGCCCCGGCTTTTCTCGCGAACGAGATAATGGGCGCACAGCGCGCGAAGCGGCTCGCGCAGGGCCTCCGCCTGTTCCGCGTCATCAAGGACCGCGTTGACCGCATCGGTCGTGTCGCTTGCGGCGAGGCTTGCGCGGAACTCCGCCGGAAGGCTCTTCACGACGCTTCCCTCGCCGGCCTCGGCCGAACGTGTCAGCCATGCGCGGAAGCCCGGCACCGGCGACAGCGTCACGAAGGTCTTGAGGCCGGGCAGATCGCGCCGCAGTTCCTCCACCACCTGCTTGATCAGGAAGTTGCCGAAGGAGATGCCACGCAGCCCTTCCTGGCAATTGGAGATGGAATAGAAGACGGCGGTCGTCGCCTCGCCGGCGGGCACCTCGTCCCGGTCCTCGGCAAGGATGGGGGGGATCGCGTCGGGGATCGCGCGCAGCAGCGCCACCTCGACGAAAATCAGAGGATCGTCGACAAGTGCCGGATGGAAAAAGGCATAGAGCCTGCGGTCGGGCAGCGCGATCCGCCGCCGCAGGTCCTCCCAGCCGTGGATCTCGTGCACCGCCTCATAGCGGATGATGCGCTCCAGCACCGCCGCCGGGGTCGACCAGTCGATGCGCTGCATCACCAGGAAGCCCCTGTTGAACCAGGACGAGAACAGGTGCTCGAAATCGACGTCGATGTCCTTCAGCTCAGGCGCCTCGCGCAGGAGGCCCAGCAGGTCCTTGCGCATCTTCACCAGCGCCGTGGTCCCTCCGGGAGCAAGGTTCAGCCGCCGGATGAGTTCCTGTCGGCGCGGTTCGGAGGCCGCGTGCAGCACCCGCAGGCGCGCGGGGTCCCCGGGCGCCTCAAGCACCTCGCGGGCCGCAGCCGACACGCGCTCCCCGTCGGCCCCGAAGCGGGCGTGCAGTTCGAGAAAGAAGCTCTTGCGCTCCGTCGCGTCGAGCGCGGCATAGCTTGTCAGGATGTCGCGCGCGAGCGCCACGCCGGACGCCTCGCCGCGTCCGGACAGAAGCGCTTCGCACAGATCGCCGAGGCCCCGGCCGCTCGGACTGCGCTCACGGCGCAGATCGAGAAGCTGGCGGCCCTGCTCGGCGATCGAGGAGAGCAGGTCGTTGAAGAAGCTCGTGGAGTTCATTGACCGGGTCCCATCACGAGGTCGGGAAGCAGAAGGGCGATCTGCGGAATGAAGCACAACAGAACGATGCCCAGCACCATGCAGCCCACATAGGGGATGGAGCCGCGCAGAACCTCGCCCAGAGAGATATTTGGTGCAATACCGTTGATAACATAGAGATTGAGGCCCACGGGTGGCGTGATGAGCCCGATTTCCATGTTGATGGTCAGCACGATCGCGAACCAGTAGGGATCGAAGCCCGCCTGGATGATGATCGGCAGCAGGATCGGCGCCGTCATCAGGATCACCGCCACCGGCGGCAGGAAGAACCCCGCGAACAGCAGGAACACGTTGATGATCGCCATCAGCACCCAGCGGTTCACGTCAAGATCGGCGATCCAGGCGGCGATGGTCTGGGTGATGAACAGCGACGACAGGGCGAAGGAGAACAGCTCCGAAGCGCCGATGATCATCATGATCATGACGCTTTCCTTCAGCGTGTCGCGGAAAAGCCCGGTGTAGAGCGAGGGCTTGAACAGCTTGTAGATCACCGCCACCAGCACGAGGCAGAGCAGCGCGCCCACGCCCGCCGCTTCAGAAGGCGTCGCCACACCGCCATAAAGCACAAAGAGGATCGCGACGATGATCGCCAGGAACGGCAGCACACGCGGCAGGACCTCGAAACGCTCCGCGAAGGAAAAGCGCCGCGTCACCATGTCCAGCCCGACGCCGCGCCGGCGACAGTCGTAGATCGTCCAGATCATGAACAGCGCGGTGAGCATGAAGCCCGGCACGAGACCGGCGAGGAACAGACGCCCGATCGAGGTTTCGGTGGCGATGCCGTAGACGATCAGCGTGATCGACGGCGGAATGAGAATGCCGAGCGTGCCGCCGGCGGCGATGGAGCCCGCCGCGATCTCGTTGGGATAGCCGCGCTTGGTCATCTCCGGGATGCCCATCTTGCCGATCGCGGCACAGGTGGCGGGCGAGGACCCGGACAGGGCGGCGAAGATCGAGCAGGCACCTAGGTTGGACAGCACGAGGCCGCCGGGCACCCGGTTCAGCCAGCGGTCCAGGGCCTCGTAGAGATCCTTGCCGGCGGGCGAGGAGGCCACGGCCGCGCCCATGAGGATGAACATGGGGATGGAGACGAGGCCGAAGGAGGCCAGGCCGCCGAAGAAGGTCTCCCCGAGAATGCTGAGACTGCCCCAGCCATCGGCGAGAATGAGGGCCGCGATGGAGACGAAGCCCAGCGCGAAGGCGATCGGCACGCCGAGCGCGAGAAGACAGAGCAGGACGGCGAGAACGGCCCCGGCCCAAAGCATCGGTGTCATTCGGCCACTCCGCAGATCTTCATGATTTCAGCGATGTACTGCAGCACCAGAACACCGATGCCGAGCGGCAGGGGAAACAGCGGGATCCACAGCGGGATCGCCCAGACCGTGTCTGTCCGCCAGCCGTAGGCCCAGGCCTCGTGCAGGTAGATCCAGCCGGACCAGGCAAGCAGGGCGCAAAAGGCGATGCCGAAGAGGCCGGACAGGATTTGCATGGCCTTGCGTGCGGGAAGCGGAAGGCTAGTCTGCACCACGTCGACATTCACGTGCCCCTTGTGCAGCAGCACGTAGGGCGAACCGAGGAAGGTGGCGGCGACCAGGGCGTAGATCACGTATTCGGTCTGCCAGATGGTGGAGCCGTTCAGGAAATAGCGCACGATCACCATGTGGGTGACCACGAGCGCGGCGGAGGCGGTGAGCAGCATCGCGGCGGCGCCAAGCGCGCGCGACAGCGCCGTGATTGCAGTGACATAGAAGGTCATCGGGACGGCCTTCGGCTACGGTCGGGCCCGCGCGCATCGGCACGAGGCCGGCGTACGTGCCGAGAGAAAGGCCGGGACCGGTCAGACCGGCCCCGGAGGGAAAGACCCGTCGGCGCCAGCCGACGGGCACAAGGCGAACCCGCCGCGATCAGTCGACCGCGAGCGCCTTGGCGATCAGTTCCTCGCCGCCGGGAACGTTGTCGGCGAAGTTCTTGTAGGACGTCTCCTTGGCGATCGCGAGCCAGGCGTCATAGTTGTCGGCCGACATCTCGACGACTTCCACGCCCGCGTCCTCGAAGGCCTTGGTCATCTTCGCGTCGAGACCCTTCGCCTCGGCCGCGAAATAGTCCTCGGCCACCTTGCCCGCGGCCATCAGCGCGTCCTGCTGCTCCTTGGACAGCTTGTCCCAGCTGCGCTTGGACATCAGGATCGGCTCATACATGAACCACAGGGCATTGGCGCCCGGAGCCGTCAGGCAGGTGGTCTGTTCGTAGATTCGATAGGAGACGAACGAGCCGGACGAGGTGTTGGCCGCGTCGAGCACGCCGGTCTGCAGAGCGGTGTAGATCTCCGAGGACGGCATCGAGGAAATCGACGCACCAGCCCCCACGAGCATCTGCTCGAACGCCGGACCAGCCGCGCGCGTCACCTGGCCCTGCATCGACTCGGGCGACGTGATGCACTGCTTCTTGGACGCGAACCCGCCGGCGAGCCACGCATCCGCGATCACCACCACACCCGCGTCATTCACGATCTTCTTGATGTCGTCCATGAACGGCGAGGTGTTCAGGCGGGCGGCGCGGTCGTGGTTGCGCACGAGCCCAGGCATCAGTGTCGCCGAAAACTGCGGATGACGCCCGGAGGCGTAGTCCAGCGGAAAGGCGGAGATGTCGAGCTGGCCCTTGGTCATGGCGCCCCACTGCTCACGCGCCTTGAACAGGGACTGGCCCGGATAGATCACGATCTCGACGCCGACGTCGGCCTTGGCCACCTCGCGCGCCAGGATCTGCACCATCTCGTCGCGCACGTCGCCCTTGCCGCCAGGCCACTGGTGCGAGGCCTTGAGTTTCACGTCGGCCGCACCGGCAGCCGGAATTGAAAGCGCCAGCGCCGTGGTTACCCCGAGCGCCAGCCGCGTCACAGTCTTGAGCATGTCGTCCTCCCTTTCGACAACCGGCGGCATCGCGCCTCCGGCCTGGCCGGCTCCTCCGCCGGCGCGAAACGGAACGGCCTCCTCCAGGCCGATCCCCTCTGGTTCGAACGCAGGCCTGCTTCGTATGCAGGTTTCCCCTCCGCCGTGCGTCAAGGCAATCACGCGGCGCGCATCCAAGTCAACGCATTTTGTATACAAGAGCAATCTTATTGCATATGTTCGTGGCCATGGACGACGTCACCGCCCCTTCCCGACCGGCACTGCGGGCAGCCCGTGCCCTGCGCGAGGCGCTTGAGGACGATATCGCCTTTGGCGCATATCCTCCGGGAACGCGTCTGGACGAGGTTTCCCTGGCGCGCCGCTTCGGCGTTTCGCGCACGCCCATTCGCGAGGCACTGATCGAACTCGCCGCCTCCGGCCTTGTCGAGATCCGTCCGCGTCGTGGCGCCTTCGTGCGCGAGATCGGCATTCCGGCTCTGATCGAGATGTTCGAGGTGATGGCCGAGCTCGAGGCCATGTGCGGCCGTCTGGCCGCGCGCCGCATGACGGGTGACGACCACAGGGAGCTGCAGGCGGTGCATGGCGCCTGCGAGGACGCCGCCCGTTCCGGCGACCAGAACGAATACTTCATGGCGAACGAGACGTTCCACCACACGATCTACCGGATGAGCGGCAACGCGTTTCTGGCCGAGCAGGCGCGCGCGCTGCAGAACCGGCTCAAGCCCTACCGGCGGCTTCAGCTTCGTGTCGGAAACCGGGTGCGCAACTCGTTTTCGGAGCACCAGGCCATCGTCGACGCAATTATTGCCGGCGACACGGCGGCGACCGACGCCGCGTTGCGCGCGCATGTGCTTATCCAGGGCGAGCGGTTCAACGATTTCGTGGCCTCGCTCGCCGCCGCGGGAAAGAGCCGCCCCGCCACCTGATCGCGGACGCGAAAAAGCCGGACAGGTCGCCCTGTCCGGCTTCAGAAACGCGACCGCAAACCGGCCTACCGCAAACCGGCCTCCAGATCAGGACGTCTTCTGCGCCTTCGACAGCACCACGACCTTTGTGTGGGTCGGCACGCGCTCGAACAGGTCCATCACGTCCTGGTTCCACATGCGGATGCAGCCGGACGACACGCTGCGCCCGATGCTCGAGGGCTGCTTGGTGCCGTGGATGCGATACAGCGTGTCGACACTGCCCTGCCAGAGGTCCAGCGCTCGCGCGCCGAGCGGGTTCTTGGGCCCGCGCGGATAGCCGTCCTTCCAGTATTTCTCCAGGTGCGGGTTGCGCGCGATCATCTCCCGTGGAGGGCGCCAGAGCGGCCAAACGCGCTTGACCCGGATCTTGGCATCGCCCGACCAGGCGAAACCGGCCTTGCCGACGCCGATGCCGTAGCGCAGCGCCTTGCCGCCCGGAAGGACCAGATACAGGAACTTGGAATAGGGATCGACGACAACGGTTCCCGAAGGCTGCCCGCCGTCGTAATCGACGACCTGGCGCCAGTACTTGCGGTCGAAGTTCTTGTAGGGAATGGCCGGGACCTTGAAATCGTAGTCCGTGCGCGCCGCATAGGCCGCCGCATAGTCGAAATCGTCGCCGGGAAGCGGCGGATGGCTCGCCCCGGTCAGGCTCGCGGCCGTGTTCGTGGAGACGCCCGTCGACTGGCAGGCGGCCACGACGAGCGGCAATCCGACCACAAAGGCCCGCCGGCTCAGCATGCCGGTTCCTGCAAGATCGTCCTCGTTCGACGCCATGAATTCTCGCTCCAGAAGGTGTCGCCTCGACACATGCGGTTCTTCTATCCCATCATGCGGGACGAAGCGAGTGCAGGCGCGCAACGCTTGCCGGGATTGTTTGGCCGTGACAAACCGTCCAGGAAGCCTACATTTCGCATCGGCGCGCTCCTTAGGCCCCCTGGATCACGCCATCCGACCAGCGGGGACCCATCCTGGGTGAAATGACCGTACTCGAAGACGACATGGACGGCCGCCGGACAACGCTGAAGGCGGCGGTGGCCGAAACGATCGCGCTGCGTATCCTCGACGGCACCTACCCTGCCGACCACACGCTTCCCACCGAGGCCGACCTGCTCGGCGAACTCGGGGTCAGCCGGACCTGCCTGCGCGAGGCGCTGCAGATTCTCGTCGGAAAGGGCCTGATCTCGTCCCGTCCCAAGCACGGCACGCGGGTTCGCCCGTCGGTCGACTGGAACTTCCTCGACAGCGACATGCTCACCTGGCGGCGCAAGGTGGTGCCGCAGCACATCATCCTGGGCGAACTCGTCAGGGTTCGGGAACTGGTCGAGCCGGAAGCAGCGGCGCTTGCCGCGCGCCACGCCGACGCGCAGACCGTTTCCGAGATGCGTGAGGCACTTCACGCCATGGGTATCGCCGATGGCGCCCGGACGCCCGAAACCCTGGACGCGGACGTGCGCTTTCATCGCCTGATCCTCGCCAGCAGCGGCAATGCGCTCATCTCCGGTCTCGGCGCCTGCATCGAGAACGCATTGCGCGCCTCGATCGTCATCACCTCCGACCCCCGCGTGACCGATCCGATCGCCATCGCCCAGCACGCACACGTTCTGGAGGCCATCGAACGCCGCGACGCGGAGGGCGCTCGCGCGGCCATGGCGGAGCTCATCGGCCTGACCCGCGCGATGCTGGTACGTGCAGGGGCCCTTCGCACGGGCTGAAGCCGCCGGCGCGCCGACCACCGGCTCTCACCTCACCATCTTGTGCCCCGCCTCGTCCTCTCTTACCAATGCCGCGGCGCGGACGTTCGTCCGCCAGCGCGACATCACCCGTTCCACAGCCTGCAACGCGAGACTACATGGCCCCTCCCCTGCTTCACCTTCGCGACATCGCACTCACCTTCGGAGGCACGCCGCTGCTGACCTCCGCCGAGCTGCAGGTGGGGGAAGGCGACCGGATCGGCCTTGTGGGACGCAACGGCTGCGGCAAGTCGACCCTGCTCAAGATCGCCGCCGGGATGATCGAGGCCGACAGCGGCGAGCGTTTCGTGCAGCCCGGCCGGACCATCCGCTACCTGCCGCAGGAACCGGACCTCTCCGCCCACGAGACCGTGCTGGACTATGCAAGCGCCGGCCTCGCGCCCGGCGATGAGCCCTATCGCGTCCAGTATCTGCTCGAGGTGCTGGGTCTTACCGGAAACGAGAGCCCGGCCGCCCTCTCGGGTGGCGAGAAGCGTCGCGCCGCCCTTGCCCGGACGCTCGCTCCCGAGCCGGACATCCTGCTGCTCGACGAGCCGACGAACCACCTCGACCTTCCCGCCATCGAGTGGCTTGAGGGAGAGCTTGCCTCGATGAAGTCGGCGCTGGTGCTCATCAGCCACGACCGCCGTTTTCTCTCCGACCTGACCCGCGCGACCGTGTGGATCGATCGCGGCATCGCGCGCCGCCTCGACAGGGGCTTCGCCCATTTCGAGGCCTGGCGGGACGAGGTCTTCGAGCAGGAGGAACGCGACCAGCAGAAGCTCGCGCAGAAGATCAAGCGCGAGGAACACTGGATGACCTACGGCGTGACGGCACGGCGCAAGCGCAACATGCGCCGCGTGCGCGAACTCGCCGACCTGCGCGCCCAGAAGAAGAACCATCGCGGGCCGCAGGGCACCGTGAAGCTCTCCGTCGGCGAGACGGAGGTCTCGGGCAAGCGTGTCATCGAGGCCTTCGGGATCTCCAAGGATTTCGGCAACGGTCCCATCGTGCGCGACTTCTCGACCAGAATCCTGCGCGGTGACCGGGTGGGACTCGTCGGCGCCAACGGCGCCGGCAAGACCACGCTGCTGAAGATGCTGACGGGAGAGCTCGAGCCGGACACCGGGTCGGTGACCATCGGGACGTCGCTGACCATGGTGACGATGGACCAGGGCCGCGCCTCACTGAAGGACGATGACACGGTCTCGGAGGTCCTGACCGGTTCCGGCGGCGACACCGTGATGCTGCCCGACGGGCCTCGACACGTGATCTCCTACATGAAGGATTTCCTGTTCTCGCCAGAACAGGCCCGCACCCCGGTCTCCGCGCTGTCGGGCGGTGAGCGCGGACGTCTCATGCTCGCCCGCGCGCTGGCGCGCTCCTCGAACCTTCTGGTGCTCGACGAGCCGACCAACGATCTCGACCTCGAGACGCTGGACCTCTTGCAGGAAATGCTGGCCGACTATCCGGGCACCGTGCTGCTCGTCAGCCACGACCGCGACTTTCTTGACCGTGTCGCGACATCGGTGATCTTCGCGGAAGGTGACGGCCTGTGGCGCGAATATGCCGGCGGATACTCGGACATGCTTGCCCAGCGCGGCGCCGGCGTCACGGCGCGGAAGGCACAGGCCGCGCCTGCGCCGAAATCTGCGCCTGCAAAGGGCGAGACATCATCCGAACGCCCGAAGAAGAAGTCGAAGCTTACCTTCTCCCAGCAGCACCAGCTCAAGACGCTTCCCGGCGAGATCGAGAAGCTCAATCGCGAGATCGCGAAGCTTCAGGGCGAGCTGGAAGATCCGGACCTCTACGCCCGCGAGCCCAAACGGTTCGACACCTTGATGGCGAAGCTCACCGACCTCCAGTCGAAGCTCTCGGACGCCGAGGACACCTGGCTGGAGCTGGAAATGCTGGCGGAAGAGGATGCGGCCGGCTGACGTCGGCGCCTCCGGGGGGCCAATCTAGACAAGAAGCCCCACGGCAAGCCAGATGTAGAGCGGCATCGGCGCGGCGCCCCACAACAGGAGCCAGGGCCAGAGCGTGTTCCATGTCGGGGATGTGCGGGTCATGCCAGGCTCCCTGCGACTGTCCAGACGGTGAGGGCCACAACGGCCAGGATGCCGGTCGCGAAAGCGCTTCGCGCGGCGGTGAAGAGCGAACGGCCGGTCGCGTCGAGAGCGGGTGCGCGCGGCGCCTCGTCATCGTCGCGGCTTCCAAGCGTCAGGACACCCAGGTAGGCGGTGAAGAACAGAAACGCCCCGGCTTCCGCGACAAGCACGGCGAATGCTGCGAAGGTCATGTCCGTCTCTCCTTCAGTATGGGCGGCACGCCCGAGATGGCGAATTCCAGGCTCTGGGCGATGCGCCGAGCCTTCTCCATGAAAAAGTCCACGGCTTCCAGCGAGGGCGCGGTGTCACGCAACGTGTGGTGAAACAGCGCCAGCCAGATTGCGAAATGCGGCGGCTTGAGATCGGACAGCTTCTGGTGCGCGGGCACCGGGCGGCCGTCATAGCGGGTGTCGCCGAGCGCGACCGAAGCCCAGAAGTCCTTCATCTTCGCAAGATGCGGCCCCCAGTCGCCGGGGATGGCACGCGCGAAGATCGGCCCGAGTTCGGGATCCGACCGCACGCGGTCGTAGAAGGTCTCGACGAGCGTCGAGATATAGGCTTCGTCGACCCCGAGACGCCCGGCGGCCAGTCGCATGTCCCGCCGCCTGTCGTTTGCGCTGCGCACGCGAATGTCGCTCATGCCGCCTCTCCCGTCAGAAGATCCCGAAGGCCGGCGTTTCCGCCGACGAGATCCTCGAGTGTGTAGTCGTCGAGAACCGAGAAGAAGGCTTCCCGTGCCTTTGCCAATGCCCGCTTCAACCTGCAGGCGGGCGCGATCCTGCACATGCCGTTGCCGCCAGGAAAGCACTCGACGAGCGCCGTGCGCTGTTCAAGCTCACGCACGATGGCACCGACGCTGATACGGCCCGCCGGGCGGGCCAGACGCAATCCGCCGAGGCGGCCACGCTGGCTCTCCACGAAACCGGCCTGGGCCAGCGTTCCGGCAACCTTCATCAGATGGTTTCGCGAGATGTCGTAGCGCGCGGCCACATCGGCGATCGTCACCAGCCCTTCGCCGGCAAGGGCCAGCTGCATCATCATGCGCAGGGCATAGTCGGTGTGAAGGGTCAGGCGCATCCGGGCATCTCCCGCTTAATCATGCATATGAGATACCTCTTTTATATCGCGATCGCAACAAAGAGGTATTACGGATGCATGTTTTACGGGTGACCCAATGGATCACGAACTGCCGTCAGAACGCGCTCTCGCTCAGAAGGGTCTTGCCGTCGGCGACCAGCCGGAGCGGCGCCGACTTCCCGTCCGCGGCAAGGGCAACCACGAGGCGCAGCGTGTCGCCCGGCAGGCGCTCGATCTCGCGTCCCCGTCCCTCCGGCACATAGAAGGCGGTCAGGCCGTAGTCGATGTTGACGACGTCCTGCCACACCGACCTGACATGCCCGGCAAAGACCCGGCGGCCGTCCTGCGGCGGGCTTCGCAGGACCTCGACGGCGCGTGAGACACCATCCTCGTCGGCCTCGACCACCGTCCACACCTCGTCGCCGGCACGAAACTCGCCGGTGTCCCTTGCAAGGTCGAGGGCCACACGCCCGATCTGCGGGTTGAGGATCACATAGTCGCCACGCAGCAGGTCACGCGGGTCGACCGGACGCAGCGCGAGCGTCACCTCGCTACCGGTTGCATGCACGATCAGCCGTTCGCCGAGCGTCGTCAGGATCAGCCCGATCTGGATGAATGCGGCAAGCCCCCAGAGGACGAGCGGCCGGGCCGCGATGCGGCGTGCACGGGCCATCATTCGCCTCCCTCCCCGGCCGTATCTTCAGACACGGCCTTTCTCCGGCTCATGCGCCGCGACACCAGAAGAGCGGTGACGACAAGCACGACACCGGCGATCATGAAGAAGATCGACTGCCCGAGCAGCGAACCGACGGCGCGCCAGAAGACATAGAGCAGCCCGGCCGCGAGCGACAGATTGCCGGTGGCGATCCACATGCGTGACGACATCGCGGTGCCCGCGATGCTGATGCCGAGCATTAATGCGAGCGCCAGGACCGTCTGCAGGATCTCCCGGTGCGGCAGGGCCAAAACGACGACGGCCAGGACCAATCCGGAAAACGCGACGCAGATCACCGCCAGCGGCGCGTCCGCGTTTCCGCGGGACCTGAGCAGAAGACCGGTCGGCACAAGCGCCGCGAGAAGCAGCACCCAGACCAGCGGCGACAGGAAGGACGCCAGTACCGCCAGCGGAGGCATGTCCTGCGGAACCCCGAGGGTGACGGCGGTCAGCGCGAGAATGGCAATCATGAAGACGCCAAGCGATGCCGCGGCCCCGGCGAGATCGGCGGAATACAGCAGATGCCGGTCACCGGCTGACGAAACCCGGGAGGCCCGGGGCATCCGCGCTCCGGCCCAGCCCCACAGAACAAGCGACGCGGCGAAAACCGCGCCGCCGAAATAGAAGACCACGGCGGCCAGCGTCTCCTCCGCGAGGACAGGGTCCGATGCGTCGCCAATCAGAAGCCAGCCGTAGGAGACGCAGGCTTGAAGAAGCACGGCCCATCGGCCCGCCGCAGACGGATAGCGAACCGCGTGCAGGGCCGTCGCCAGCAGCAGCGCCACCACGATCGTCGCCGTGACCGGCGTCGGGTCCGCACCTTCACCGTGCGCCACGACCCAGGACATCGACGCCAGCGCGGCGACAACGAGGCTCGCGCGGGATCCGCAGAGCCAGGCGGCGGCAAGACTGCCGACCGTCACCAGTATCGCGCCGGCGGGCCAGTCCTGGGGCAGGTGATACATCTGCCCGACCAGCGCCAGGCCCGACATGAAGACCAGCGTGGCGAACATGGTGAGAAGATCGGCGACGAGGCGCC